>JAEEGL011389165.1_pt1 | contig 12109 bp, 10 predicted proteins | sample 9134231 | NCBI WGS metagenome assembly JAEEGL01 (sample SAMN16246548, study PRJNA631951) | gut metagenome | biome: gut microbiome; feature: rumen; material: fiber-attached | host: Bos | place: Iran: Karaj | collected 2018-10
AGAACGGCGGAGGTCAAGACTGTCGAGTTCACAAACGACCTTACGGAATACGGCCGCCTGAAGATCAGGAAGAACGTGACGGTAAACGGCAAGGCGACGAAGGGAACTTTGGCGGACGGCACCTACACGTTCACGATCACGGGACCGAACGGATACAGAGAAATCGTGACGATTACGATCAGAAACGGCAAGAGCAATGAGATCCTGATCGACAACCTTGTGCCGGGTACCTATACCGTAAGTGAAGACACTTCCAAGAATCCTGCGGGTATGGTGCTTGTCAGTAAGAACGGCGTTGCAGTCGAAGTCGAAGCCGGCAGAACGGCGGAGGTCAAGACTGTCGAGTTCACAAACGACCTTACGGAATACGGCCGCCTGAAGATCAGGAAAAACGTGACGGTAAACGGCAAGGCGACGAAGGGAACTCTTGCGGACGGGACATACACGTTCCTGATTACGGGACCGGACGGCTACAGAGAAATCGTGACGATCGAGATCAGGAATGGCGCGAGCCGTGAGATTCTGCTGGACAATCTTAAACCTGGCACATACGTTGTCACAGAGATCGTATCCAGCAATCCTAAGGGTATGATGCTCGTCGGCAGGAACGGAATCGTAGTCGAAGTCGAAGCCGGCAGAACGGCGGAAGTCAAGACTGCCGAATTCACGAACAACCTGACCACGACTCCCGTTAAGCGTATAATCAAGGTTCGGAAGAATTGGATCGGTCCAGCTGCCGAATCGGTTACCGTCAACCTTCTGGCTGATGGTAAGATAGTGGCTACTGCGGTGCTGAATCAGGCAAATGACTGGAGCTTCACCTTCACCGATCTTCCGAAGTATGATCCCATAGACGGACATGAGATCCAGTATACCCTGCAGGAAGTCCGTATTAGCGGTTATGACAGCAAGATCACCGGTAATGGTGATACCGGCTTCACAATCACCAATACGAACAAAAAGACCATCAGGATTCCCGTCCTGAAACGTTGGGAAGGCAAAGCGGCAGAATCGGTTATCGTAAGCCTGCTTGCCGACGGCGCGGTTGTTCAGGAGGTCGTGCTGAGTGCAGAAAACAACTGGAAGTTTGAATTTACAGATCTTCCGAAGTATGATTCTGTCGACGGCCACGAGATTGAATATACGGTCCGTGAGAATTATGTACCGGGTTACAGAACCTCGATATCCGGAGACGCAGATAACGGCTTTGTGATCACAAACAAAGAGGTACCGAAAGAAGAAAGTCCTTATACGGGAGATAAGTCGAATCTGCTGCTTAATCTGGTACTGATGACGATGCTTTCCGGGCTCGGAATCAACGGCGTTTTGATTTCGAAAAAGAGGAGATCTTCCGGAAAGAGATCATGAATCGGTAAATCAGGTCCTGCAGTCTGACCGAAAAGATGAAAAGCGGCGGCAGTGCGTGCACTGCCGCCGCTTTTTCCTGCAGTGATTGCCGGACGGTGAACGTCGTTTTTTCAGAGCATAAACAGCTATACCTATAATACATCTATCATGTTGCGATGCGGCGGGAAACGTGGTATATTGGCATAAAGAAGTAACGGAAGGAGAAGCTCCATGCGTACGATAAATCTGGATAAGGCCTGGGAATTTGATTTCGGGCCGCGCGTTTTTTCCCCAAACCGCGTTTCCCCCACGAAAAAAACGGTCGATCTTCCGCACGATTACATGATCGAAAGCGATACCTTCGCGGAAGCGCCGGAAGGCGCGGCTTCCGGATACTATACGGCAGGCCCTGCGCACTACCTGAAAACCGTGGATATCCCCGCAGAATGGGAAGGGGAGCTTGTTTACCTGTGCTTTGACGGTGCGATGATGAACGCCACGGTGGAGGTCAACAGCAATAAGGTCGCGCTGCAGCATTATGGTTACGCGCCTTTCTGCGCGGAAATCACGCCGAATCTCTATTTCGGGGAGGAGAACAGCATCGTCGTCACCGTCCACCCCGGCACGCACCCCAATTCCCGCTGGTATTCCGGCGCGGGACTTTACCGCTCGGTCGAGCTTGTCCATACGCCGAAGCTGCATATCGTCCGCGACGGGGTCTTCCTCTATACCAAACGCATCGACTATGCGCCGTCCGGCGAGGCGCAGACCGCGTATCTTGCCGCACAGATCGATCTTGAAAACCGCATGGAAAAGAACGCGATCGCCGAGGTGACGGTCACCCTGACTCCGGAAGGCGGATCGGAACCCGTCAAGACAGCCCGGACCCGCGTACAGGTCGGGCCGAACGGCGCCGAGACCGCGCACCTGGATTTCATGCTCGATTCTCCGCTTCTCTGGGATGACGAAAACCCGCGGCTTTACCGCGCCGCCGCTCGCGTGCGGTATACGGGACAGTTCCGCACACGCTTCCTGCCCGCTTCGGAAGGGGAGGAAACGGTCGACGAGGCGGAAACGCTCTTCGGCGTACGCGAGATCCGCGCCGACGCGAAGCACGGCCTGCGCATCAACGGTAAGACCGTGAAGCTGCGCGGCGGCTGCCTGCACCATGACAACGGGCCGCTCGGCGCGGTATCCGTCTCCGACGCGGAAATGCGCAAGCGGCGCATCCTGAAATCCATCGGCTTCAACGCCATCCGCACGACGCACAATCCGCCTTCCGCGGCCCTGATCGAAGCCTGCGACCGGCTCGGCGTTTATGTTTTCGACGAAGCCTTTGACGCCTGGGGCATGGGCAAGCGCGCCGGAGACTACAATCTGTTCTTTAAGACCGACTGGCAGAAGGATCTCGAAGCCTTTGTCCGGCGCGACCGCAGCCATCCGAGCGTCATTATCTGGTCGACCGGCAACGAGATCACCGAACGCGGCGGTCTCGGAAACGGCTATAAACTGGCCTTTGACCTTGTCCGCTTTGTAAAATGCGTCGATCCTTCACGGCCGGTTTCCAACGGCATCTGCTCGTTCTGGAACGGGCTCGACGACAAGATGATGGCCGAATTCATGCGCAAAGCGCTCGAAGCGCGCAAGAGCATCCAGAACGCGGACGTCAGCGCGCAGGGCGACACCGACTGGGAAGACCTGATCGAACCCTTCACGAACGGTCTGGATATCGTCGGCTATAACTATTATGAAAACAAATACGAGCAGGACCACGCGCTGTATCCCGACCGGGTGATCCTCGGCTCCGAGAATTTCCCGAACAAGGTCGGCGTCCACTGGCCGCTCGTGGAAAAGCTTCCCTATGTGCTCGGCGAGTTCACATGGACGGCATGGGATTATATCGGTGAAGCCGGCATCGGCAAGAGCGCATTCTTCGATCCGGCGGATCCGGATTTGGAAAAAGGCCCCGGCGCGCTCGGCCGCTCGACTTATCCGTGGCGCACCGCCAACGACGCCGACGTGGATGTGTGCGGCAATATCCTCCCGCAGGGCGTTTACCGGCGCATCGTCTGGGGAAGCAGGGAGACGGCAGTATTGTCTTATGATCCGGCGACCTTCGGAAAGACCGAGTTTCTGTCCATGTGGGGCTTCACCGCGGCGCGCGCGTGCTGGAACTGGCCGGGGCAGGAGGGAAAACCCGTCCGGCTCGCCGTCTATTCCAGCGCGCAGGAAGTCGAGCTGCTGGTGGGCGGTGTGAGTCTCGGCCGTAAAAAGGCCGGAGAAGCACTCGCCGCAGGCATGCCGAAGTCCTTCGTCTTTGACGCGGTCTATACGCCCGGCACTGTCGAGGCGATCAGTTATACGGACGGGAAAGAAGCCTCGCGCGGCATGCTGCGCACAGCCGGAGAACCGGCTGCGATCCGCCTTGTTGCCGAAAAAGAAAGCGTCCCTGCAGACGGGCACGCCCTGATCTATGTCAGCGCGCAGATCGTGGACAGTGACGGGAACATCGTCCCGGATGCGGAAAACAAACTGACGGCGCAGCTTGAAGGCGAAGGCCTTGTCCTGACTGCATTCGGTTCCGGCAATCCGCTCACCGCGGAGAATTATACCGCCGGACGGTTCCGCGCCTATCGCGGACTTGCGCTGGCGATCCTCCGCGCGGGCTATACGCCGGGCGATGCCAGACTGACGGTTTGCGCCGACGGACTTCCTTCCGTGCAGATCACCGTAAAGGCGCTGTAACGCAGATCGAAAGCGGGCTTTCCGGAATCTGCAGACGTTTTCCGGGATCCCGGGAACCGATCCTTTGACAAAAAAACGATCCGCCGGCAGAAGGTACATCGTTTCGATGCGCCTTCCGTCGGCGGAACTTTTATCTCTGAAATAGATGGTAATTAAAGCGCTTTTTACAGCAGTCCTTTACTGCACTGTTTTATTTCCGCTTAATCAGGCTTTCTATCGCCAAAGCGGCCGAATAGAGCCGGTATTCATCTGTCCCGTACAGGATCAGCGCCCGCTTCACACCGTTTTCGTCCTTTTCCGAGGCGGCGACCGTCACCGTCGGAAGGCCGCACAAATGCATCACACTTGTCGGCCCGGACATGATCACGGCGTCGAATTTGGATATTTCCGAAGCCACTTTTTCTATGGTCTGCCTTCGGGTCTGCATGGCTTCCCGATATTCCGGGCTGTCGAGCCCGCCGGGGGTGTCGTCAAGCGCCGCTTTCAGAAGAGAAGCGCCGTATTTCATCATCGTCTCCGGATGCGCCTCATAATACGAGACGATCTCGGACAGCGTCTTTCTCGAAGCCGCGGAGTCCTTCAGATATGCCTCCAGCATCGGCTTGAATTCGTATTTCATGATCGTGGAAAGCGCGGGGAGGAACGGCTGATCCACTTCGCCGCAAAGGCCCCCGGCCGCCCGGATCCCATCTGTCGTCTTTCGGATGAACGCGTCTTCCGCCTTTGACAGCACCTGCGCATTTGCGCGGTTGACCGCGATATGCAGCTTTCCGATCTCCCGCGGCTCGATCTTTTCAATTGCTTCTTCCCGCATGGCGGAGTACAGCTTCAGCGCGTTTGTAAAACTGTCTGCCAGCGCGCCGGCCGAATCCAGCGTTCCGGAAATTGGGACGATACCTTTCTGCGAGAGGATCCCTGCCGGCGGCTTCAGGCCGCAGATCCCGTTGAATTTCGCGCAGGCCGTAATGGAATGAGACGTGTCTGTCCCGACGGCCATCGATACGATCCCCGCTGATACGGCAACGGCGGAACCTGACGACGATCCGCTCGGACTGAGCTTCGGATTTACGGCATGGATCACCTGCCCGCCGCGCGAACTGTAACCGGCAGGCATGGAAGGATCCACAAAATTGGCAAATTCCGTAAGATTTGTCTTCCCCAGGATCGCCGCGCCGTTTTTCCGCAGGTTCCGGATGACCGGCGCGTCTTCCTTTGCCATATTGTCCGAGAGCGCAAGACTTCCGGCTGTCGTATGCAGGCCTTTCACATCGATGTTGTCCTTCACAAGCACCGGGATCCCGTATAGCGGGAGCGAAGCGCCGCCTTCCGAATGGCAGGCCGGATCAAGCTCGGCGATACAGTTGAGCCCCGATTTTCCGCCTGTCGACAGCGCTTTGCCGAGAGCCTCTTCTATGCAGTTCGCTTTTGTCATATACGATCCTCTTATGTTTCTTGTTCTTTAAGGTACGGCGTCGGCCGGGATCATACATTTCCCCTCCGAAGCGCCGCTGCGGCCGCGTTGACCGTATCCTCTACGGACGCGCCTTCTTCTTCGACCGTTATATCGGCATATTTTTCGTAGAGCCTCGCTCTGACGGCAAACATGTCCTCCAGACTTTCCCCGGGCCGCATGACCACGCCGCGCTCTTTTATGCTTTTCAGACGTTTTTTCAGTTCGTCCACTCCGAGCTTCAGATAGACGACGGCTGCCCCTTCCGAAAGATGCTTCATGGCAGGTTCGCTGTAGACGGCGCTTCCGCCCGTCGCGATCACGGTGTCGGAAACGTTTATCCCCAAAAGCGCCTGCTCCTCACATTTAAGAAAACCGTCGATCCCTCTGCTTTCAATGATCGCACTGAGCGTGAGGCCCTCTTTTTTCTGAATGACGATATCGCTGTCTATGAAATCCTTCCCGAGGATCTTGGCAAGGATCACGCCTACGGTACTTTTGCCGGAAGTCGGCATCCCGATCAGGATGATGTTCTTTTTCTGCCCGGTTTCGGTCATGATGATCATCTCACTTTCTCTTTAAGTATGATTATACTCGTTTTTAGAAGATTTGTAAGAGGCAAATTTAAATCTTCTTTTCTGCCGATACAGAAAAGCCGCTGTTTGCGGAATGCGGTTATTGACTTATGTCATAAACGAATGTATAATAGTATTCGACATATGTCAGAAAGGAGAGCCTATGCCGAGACCGATCCGATGCCGCAGAATAGAGCGGCCGCCGGTATATCGCAGTTTTTCACCGGATGATATTACAGCCGCCGAGAGCGTGCAGATGACGGTGGACGAGTTTGAGGCGCTGCGTCTTCTGGATGACGAAGACCTTACCCAGGAGGCCTGTGCCGCCAGAATGAACATCGCCCGTTCTACCGTCACGGCGATCTACGACAGTGCAAGAAAAAAGGTCGCGCACGCCCTTGTTCACGGGAAACGGCTGCTGATCACGGGGGGCTGCTGTGAATTTGCGCCGGTCGAGCTTCAACAAACTATTATGGAGAAAGGAAGTACTTCCATGAGAATCGCAGTTGCATATGAAAACGGAGAGATATTTCAGCATTTCGGACATGCCGAGCATTTCAAGCTGTATGATGTGCACGATGGCCGCATCACGGGAGAACAGGTCGTCGATACCAACGGGAGCGGACACGGCGCGCTGGCCGGTTTCCTGCAGGCCGTCAAAGCGGACGCTTTGATCTGCGGCGGCATCGGGATGGGGGCGCAGACGGCGCTGACCGATGCGGGGATCAAGCTCTATGCCGGCGTTCAGGGATCTGCGGACGAGGCCGCAAAGGTGCTCGCCGGCGGAAGGCTGGAGTATGATCCGGACGCGCATTGTGATCATCACGGGCATCATCATGACGGCGATTGCGGTCATGAACACTGCGAAGATCATCACTGCGCGGGAAACTGAAGAAGAAAGCGCGATTTCTGTCCAGGCACAATAAACAGCCTTACGGAGAGTCGGTATCATGAGCAATGCTGCAGATCGCATCGAAAAAGCGGTAGACTACTACATGCATAATTTCAACTGTTCGCAGGGCGTTTTTACCGTCTATGCGGCGGAGGCCGGCATGGATGAGAAACTGGCGCTGAAGATCGCGACCAATTTCGGCGGCGGTGCAAGAAAGGGCGAGATGTGCGGTGCGGTGGCCGGTGCGCTTATGGTCCTCGGTTTGAAATACGGCCACTGCGACGCCGGCGACCTTTCGGCAAAGGCACAGGCCTATGCGATCGCCGAGGAGTACATGGATCGGTTCATCGAAAAGAACGGAAGCGTGGTATGCAGGGAACTTCTGGGCTATGACCTTACGGATCCCACCGATCGGAAGATCATCATGGAAAAGAATCTTTTCAGAACGCTGTGTCCCGAGATGGTCAGAAGCGCCGTGCAGATACTTGAAGAGATGTTTTCGGAAAAGGATCGTTCATGAATTAAGGATTCTGTCAAAGAAAAAATCGGTGCGGAGACGGAAAGCAGGACATCGTATGCCGATGCGCCGCGCAGAACAACCGGCGCATCGGAAAACCCTGTCCGTTTTCGGCGGCCGCGTCACTTAAATAAAAAACCATAACCTGCGGGGTATAAGGAAATGGATACGTCGGCAAAAAAGGGACTGAATTCCAATCAAATAAAGCTCATTGCAATTATTGCAATGACGATCGATCATGTGACCTGGCTTTTGTTCCCGGGATGTCAAAATATCTGGTGGGTGATGCTTCTGCATGTGATCGGCAGATTGACCGCGCCGATCATGTGGTTCTTTATGGCGGAAGGCTTCCATTATACCCGAAACGTAAAGAAGTACATCGCAAGACTCTTCGTTTTTGCCGTGATCTCGCATTTTGCGTATAACTTTGCCGGAGGGATCCCCTTTATTCCGAACGGGCTGTTCAATATGACAAGCGTGATGTGGTCCCTGGCCTGGTCGGTGGTCCTGATGGTGATCTTCACATCGAAGCGCCTGCCGCATTGGGGAAAACTTCTGCTGATCCTTTTGATTTGCGTGATCACGTTCCCGTCAGACTGGTCGACGGTCGCGGCGATGTGTCCGGTTTATCTCTACCTGCATCGCGGGGATTTCAGGAAGCAGTCCATTGCCTTGCTGATATGGACCGCAATATATGTAGCCGTGTATTTCATCTTTATGGATAAAGCTTACGGGATCCTGCAGATGGGGACGCTGCTGTGTCTGCCGATATTGAAACAGTACAACGGCGAGCGCGGAAGCTGGAAGGGCATGAAATGGTTCTTCTATGTCTATTATCCCGCGCATCTGTTCGTGATCGGCATACTCCGGGTCATGATGGGAAACGGAAGTATTTTCCCGTAAAGAGGTATGCGCGGGATCATACGGATCCGTACCTGTTCTCCTGCCTTGATAAGACCCGCCGGAGTTGGATAAGCCTTCTCCGGCGGGCTTTTGTTTTTTCTCCGCTTGATCCGATCGCGGAAAAGAAAGATCGCAGACCGGGACAAAAAACAAGACTTGAATCATACCGGTTTTTCGGTATAATATGGATAAAGATAAGCGGCGTCAGGGATAGCGCCCCGCCGTTTTTTCCATAGAGTTTTCAATGGAAATACCAGATAAGCAAAGGAGGCGCGAGCGGGACGGACGCCTTTTCCGGAACGGGATCCGTCGATTCCCGCCGCGCGTGAACAAGCAGTGGCTGCCAAATCCAGACCTTCACAGTTTTTCCAGGGGATCCGGGACGGGATCTCGATCTGTTTGGGCTACTTTTCCGTGGCCTTCGCCTTTGGGATCTTCGCGGTGTCCGGCGGACTGACGCCGACGGAGACCATCCTGATCTCCGCGGCCAACGTGACCTCGGCGGGTCAGCTCGCGGCTGTGCCGGTGATGCTCTCCGGCGGGACTTTGTTCGAGCTTGCGCTTTCGCAGTTCGTCATCAATCTGCGTTACTGCCTGATGAGCATCTCTCTGTCCCAGAAGCTGGACGACAGCATCCGGCTCCCGCATCGATTCCTGATCGCATTCGTCAACACCGATGAGGTCTTCGCGGTGGCCAGTGCGAAGGAGTCGGTGAGCAGGCAGTATATGTTCGGCCTGATCCTGACGCCTTATCTGGGCTGGACGGCGGGCACCGCGGTCGGCGCGTTCGCGGGCAATGTGATGCCCGCCATTGTGATCACCGCGCTGGGCATTGCCATCTACGGCATGTTCATCGCCATTGTCGTGCCGCCTGCCCGGGACGACCGGCACATCCTGTTCTGCGTCTGCCTTTCGGTTGCGCTGTCGTGCCTGTTCCGCTTCGTGCCGTTTCTTGCAGGGGTACAGACGGGCTTTGTGGTGATCCTCTGCTCGGTTTCCGCCGCGGCTGTGACGGCTGCCCTGTTCCCGATCGGGGAGGGGAGGTAAGCCCATGCAGTTTGTAAGTTTTCTTCCTTATCTGTTCACGATGGCCCTTGTGACCTATCTGGTGCGGGCGGTGCCGCTGGTTTTGATCAAGCGGAAGATCGAGAACCGCTTCGTGCTGTCTTTCCTGCACTACATGCCTTACGCGGTGCTGAGCGTCATGACGGTGCCTGCGGTGTTTTTCGTCACGAACAGCCTCATCTCCGCTGCCGCGGGCGTCGCCGCGGCCTTCATTCTCGCCTTCCGCAGGCGCGGCCTGCTCACCGTCGCGCTCGGCGCTTCCGCTGCCGTATTCCTGGCAGAGCTGCTGATGCGCGTGTTCTAGCCCGGCGGATCCGAGGCGGAAAACCGCCGTACATAAACCGAAGTAAAACGACCCCGACAGATCGGGGCCTGGGATGGATAAGATATGAACAGCAATGTGGTGATCAGGCAGGAGCGGATCTCTGCCGAAGAATACATCGATTTCCTGAAAAGAACGGATCTGGGGTCACAGTATCCGAAAGAACGTTTTGAAGAACGGATCCGAAGCCTTGTCGCCAATGTCTCCGTAAGCCTTGCCGCAAGAAATGAAAACAATACCATTGTAGGCATACTGTTTGGGTTGACGGATTATGCCTACTGGCTTTACGTCACGGATCTGGGCGTCGACCGGGCTTATGAAAGACAAGGCATAGGAAGACAGCTCATGAAAACCGCGCTCGAGACGGCGGGCGGCGAAAAGGATATTGCCGTATATCTGATCGCAAATGAAAACGCCGTTCCCTTTTATGAAAAACTCGGCATGAAGAAAGCCGATGACGTGATGAAATACAGCCATATCCAGTGGACACAGTTCACGGTACAGTAGAGGTAAGCGGCTTCCGGTTTTTATGGGAGGATGCCACATGATCGAATTCAGAAAAGCCGAAACGGAAGATGCACAGCTTCTGATCGATATTTACAACGCTTCGTTTTACAGCGATTTTATCCGATACGGCGAATGCCCCGCCTACGGAAGAACGAAGGAAATGATGATAAAGTCCATAAAGGACTATCCCAAATTCCTGATCCTGCATAGCGGCAGGCCGGTCGGCTGTATTTCCTGCAGGGCGGCGGAAAACGGGGTATATGAAGTCGGATGCCTGTGTGTCGTTCCGGACTATCAGGGCAGAGGGATCGGGACGGCCGCAATGGAATTCGTAAAATCGTATTACGGCGACTGGACCGAATTTACCCTGATCACGCCGGCAGACAAGAACGAAAACATCCGCTTTTACACGGAAAAATGCGGCTTTACCGTACGGTCTACCGAAATGGACGGGAATGTTGAGGTCGCCCGGCTCGTTTTGAAAAGATGATCGCTGATTTCCTGAGAGAAACGTTTTAGAATATCCTTGCCGATGCGTATGCATACGATTTTACACGATCAGGCTTGTTTCGTTACAGGAGGACTGACATGCGGAAAGAATTTGAACGCGTTTCGCCGGAATCCGTCGGCGTCCCGTCAAAAAGCATCGAATGGCTGCTCGACAGGCTCGAAGAGGGCTGGACAGAGCCGCACGGTCTCATGATCATGCGCTCCGGCAAGGTGTTTGCGGAGGGCTGGTGGGCCCCATACGCCCCCGGGATCTGCCACGGTCTGCAGTCGCATACGAAGACCTACGCCGCGACGGCGGTCGGCATCGCGGTGACGGAGGGGATCCTGCGTCTGGATGAGCGCGTGATCGACATTTTCCCCGACAAAGCGCCGAAAGAGCCTTCGGAAAACCTGAAGCTTCTCACCGTGCGCGACGTGCTGTGCATGGGCTGCGGCATGGAGAAGATGCCGCCGAACAGCGCGGACTGGATCGAACAGTTCCTGGCGATCCCGGTCGTTCACAGGCCCGGCACTGCATTCATGTACAACTCCACGGGCTCGACGCTTCTGGGTGCGATGGTCCGCGAGAAGACCGGCCTCGGCCTGATCGACTATCTGACCCCGCGGCTTTTCGACAAGATCGGCATCGACGCCGCCAACCTGAAATGCATCTGCATGGCCGACGGCATGGAAATGGGCGGCGGCGGCCTGTACGCCACGACCGAGGACAACCTTCGCCTGATGAAGCTGTACGCGGACGGCGGCGTCTGGGAGGGCGAACGCATCCTCAGCGAAGACTACGTAGGGCTCGCGACCTCCCTGCAGAACGAATCCGCGACGGAACGCGCCGTCAATCCGCCCGCCGAAGACAACTTCGTCGGCTACGGCTTCCAGATCTGGATGTGCCGTCCGGAAGGCGTGTATCGCGCGGACGGCGCTATGGGCCAGTTCACGATCGTGTTTCCGAAGTACGATATGATCCTCGCGATCACCGAGAACGCGTCCGGCTCGACCGGCAGCGCCATGCCCCAGAGAGTTCTCGATACGATCTGGACATGGTATTACGGTCTTCCGGCCCCGGACGCCGGAGAACTTCCCGCTGACGATGCGGCGGCGGAGCATCTTGCGCGCCGCATGCGCACGCTGGCGCTCCCGAGGCCGAATCGGTCGAGGATCTCCCCGCTTCAGACGCAGGCTGCGGGCATTTACGACGTGACCGACGGGTATTTCGCTTTCCGGCAGTTCGGCTTCTTCGTGCGTGAAGCGCAGGACGACGCAGTGCGGTGCCTGGATATCC
>JAEEGL012283036.1_pt1 | contig 12109 bp, 5 predicted proteins | sample 9134231 | NCBI WGS metagenome assembly JAEEGL01 (sample SAMN16246548, study PRJNA631951) | gut metagenome | biome: gut microbiome; feature: rumen; material: fiber-attached | host: Bos | place: Iran: Karaj | collected 2018-10
GAGGCGGAAGCCGGGCTGCTCCACCAGACGCCACACGCGCACAAAATCGGCACGCTGCGGGCACCAGGGGGCGGCCGCCCAGCAGACGCCGCGCTGCCCGGTCAGGATCGCCTCGCAGAGCTCCTCCGGGCGATGGGGCCGGGCGGCGGTGAGCAGCAGCTGTACGCTGCTGACGCCGCGGAATTCGTTGATCTGCGGCGTGAAGGCCAGGTCGGCCGTCTCGCCCTCCCGCAGGCCGAGCTCCCGGGCCGTGTGGGAGAAGAAAATGCCCTCGAAGCTCTCGCCCCGGAGATTGACGCGCAGACGCAGGTGCCGTCCGTTGCCGACCGGCGTCAGCGCCTCGACGGTTACGCCGTTCAGGCAGAACACCGGGCGCGGGTTTTCGCTGCCGTAGGGCTCGAGCCGCTCCAGCGAGGAGACGTTCTCCGGGCTGAGGAGCTTCGGATCGGTGATCAGCAGGTCGCACAGCACCTCCGGCACCGGCGTGGGCCGGTGCGCGCGGTAGTAATCGGCCAGCGCACGGCGGAAATCCTCCAGCTGCTCATGGCGCAGGTTCAGCCCGGCGGCGAGGGCGTGCCCGCCAAAGCCGGTCAGGTGCTCGGCGCAGGCGGAGAGCGCTTCGAAGAGGTTGAAGCCGCCGTAGCTGCGGCAGGAGCCCTTGCCCTTCTCGCCGTGGAAGCAGATCATGATGGCGGGCAGGGAATACTGCTCGGCCAGGCGGGAGGCGGCGATGCCGATCACGCCCTGGTGCCAGCTGTCGCTGCACAGGACGATCGGCCCGTCCGGCTCGCGGCCCGCGAGCATGGCGTTGGCTTCCTGCCAGATCTCGGTTTCGATGCTCTGGCGCTTGCGGTTGAGCTCGCAGAGCGCGGCGGCAAGGCGCGCGGCCTCGCCCGCATCGTCGGTCATCAGCAGCTGCAGCGCGATGTCGGTCTGCCCGAGCCGCCCCGCCGCGTTCAGACGCGGCGCGAGGCCGAAGCCGATGGACGAGGCCGAGAGCTTTTTCTCGTCAAGGCCGGATTCCTTCAGCATCGCGGCAAGCCCAAGACGCGGGCGCTCCCGCAGCGTTTCGAGGCCGATCTGCACGAGGCTGCGGTTTTCTCCGACGAGCGGCATCACGTCGGCCACGGTGCCGACGGCGACGAGGTCGGCGTAGCGGTCAAGGATCAGCTCGCTCCCGCCCTCGCAGGCGCAGGCCAGCTTCATCGCGACGCCGACGCCGGCGAGATAAGGGTTGGGGTAACGGTCGTCCTCGCGCTTGGGGTCGACCACGGCGCAGGCCTCCGGCAGCGGTGTGTCGCCGCATTCGTGGTGGTCGGTGACGATCAGATCCATGCCGATCGCGCGGGCGTGCGCGGCTTCCTCGCGGGCGGTGATGCCGCAGTCCACGGTGATCATGAGGCTGACGCCCTTGTCCCGCAGCGCGTCGATGGCGGCGGTATTGAGCCCGTAGCCCTCGTTGTCCCGGCTCGGAATATAGGGCAGGCAGCGCAGTCCCTTGGAGCGCAGATAATCCGTCAGCAGACAGGTGGAGGTGATGCCGTCCACATCGTAGTCGCCGTAGACCGCCACGGTCTCCCTTTTCTCCACCGCCTCGCGGATGCGCCTGACGGCCTTGTCCATGTCCTTCATGAGCAGGGGATCGTGGAGCAGCCCCACATCCTCCCGCAGGAACTCGGCCGCCTCCTCCGGCGTCCGGATCCCGCGGGCTGAGAGAAGCGCGGCCGTGAGTCGCCGGCAGCAGCCGGACTTCCAGATCGCATCTGCCGCCGCGTCATCACATTTGCCCACACGCCACGCACCGTATGCTTGCATCGCCGCACCTCCCGTTTTTTTGGGGGCAGAGGCCCCTGTCAGATTCTGAATATAACTATTTTACAAAATCAGACAGGAAAAGGCAAGGTGGAAAGGGTACTCTCGGGTTCATTTTTCTGTAACAATATCTTTACATTTTTCAGTTTCCGTCCTCCATGGACATGACCATCTCCACCCGGCGGGCGTGGCGGCCGCCCTCGAAGGGAGTATCCAGGAACAGGTCCACGATCTTCAGGGCCAGGCCGGGGCCCGTCACCCTGCCGCCCAGGGCCAGCACGTTGGCGTCGTTGTGGCGGCGGGTCATCTCCGCGGAAAAGCAGTCGCCGCAGCAGGCGCAGCGGATGCCCCTGACCTTGTTGGCCGCCATGGACATGCCGATGCCGGTGCCGCAGCAGAGGATGCCCTTTTCCGCCTCCCCGGAGGTGACGGCCTTCGTCACCAGCGCCGCGTAGACGGGATAGTCGCAGCTTTTTTCGGAATCCGTGCCGTAGTCATGGAAGGGGATGCCCCTTTCCGTCAGGTGCTTCTTGATCTCTTCCTTCAGGGCAAAGCCCCCGTGGTCGCTTCCCAGTGCAATCATGATGCCGTTCTCCTTGTATATGAAGTTTCTGATCGTCAGAAGGGCCAGTAGCCGCCGAACCAGCGGAGCAGGGCGTTCCCGTAGGCGCCGGAATAGGTCATGCCGCTGAGGGGGGGATAAAAGAGGATGAAGAGCAGCGCGCAGCAGGCGGCCAGGACGGGGCCGGTACGGTCCCGCCGGGTGAGGCTGCGGCGCTGGCAGTCCCGCAGGCAGCGGCCCAGGGCCAGGGCCAGGAACACCGTGGCGGGGAAATAGTGGTAGATGAAGGCGCAGCGCTGCACCGTCACCCAGGGCAGGAGGCAGCTGAGGTAGCCCGCCAGGATGAACCAGGCCATCCGGTCCCCCCGGATGCCCTTCACCGCCATGGCGGCCATGGCCCCCAGGCCGGTCCACCAGAACAGGGGGTTCCCGCAGGCGCCGATGGCGGACTTCACCTGATAGGCGTCGTCGAAATAATGGAGGTAGTAGAGGATGGGGCGCACGTCCAGCACCCACATCCACCACCGGGACTCATAGGGATGGGTGGCCTCCAGGCCGCTGTGGTAAGTGTACATATAGCGGATATTGTCCAGGATCAGCTTCGGGTACTCCCCGCTGGTCATGGACACCCCTTCCGCCCGGGCATAAGGGGCATAGAAGACGTAGTAGGCCAGGACGGGAAACAGCAGGAAAAACACGCAGCTCCAGGCGACGGTGGGCAGCAGATAGCTTGTGAGCTCCTCCCTGAAGCCCCGGCGGCGCAGCCGCTCCCCCTGCCGGAGGCACCACAGCACCGCCAGACCGCCTCCGGCGAAGATGCCCGTCCACTTGCTCACCGCCCCCAGGGCGAAGCAGGCCCCGCTGAGGGCCAGGGGGGGCAGGGTGCGCCGCAGGGGCGTGTCCCAGGGCTGGGTATAGTAGAAATAGAAGAAGAGATACATCAGCAGCGTGAAGAACACGCTGTAGGTGTCGATGGTGGAGATGCGGGTCTGGGTGAAGCGCATGAAATCCAGGGCGAACACGGCGTCGGCGCAGGCGGCCGCCATGGTGCTGGAGAGCATCAGCTTCAGGAGGACATAGAGGATGGGCAGCAGCAGCACCCCGAACAGGGCCCCGGAAAAGCGCCAGCCGAAGGGGGTCATGCCGAAGATGCGGATGCCCAGGCCGATGATCTCCTTCCCCAGGGGGGGATGGGTGAGCTCATAGACCTTGTGGCCCGCCAGATGCTCCCAGGCGGTGCGGGCATGGTAGATCTCGTCGAAATAGCTGCTGTTCCGCCAGCTCTCCTCCTCCGGGACAAGGGCCTGCTCGTCGCAGACGGCGAGGGTCTCGCTGAGATAGCTGAGCCGGTTTCCCTCCGCATCCCAGAGGGCGGCCTCCCCCAGGGTCAGGTCCCCCTTGAGGGCGGTGATGCGCACCCGGCGCACCTTCCCGAAGGGCTCCTCCGGCTCAAAATAATGCCATTTCAGCACATCCGAATAGCTCTGCTCCAGGGTGGCGTCGGTCCAGGTCTCCCCGTCGGCGGACCAGGCCAGCCGGTAGCTGCCCACGGTGGCCCCGGAATAGTAGCCGATGCGCCCCAGCTCCGTTTCCTCCGGAAGGATCAGCTCCGCCTTCTCCCCCGGGCTCCGGAAGGTATGCCAGGAGGTGATCCCCTTTGCGTCCCCCAGGTCGAGGAAGGCCAGGAGGGCGGCGATCAGGGTGATGGCCAGCATGGGGATCAGGTCGAGCCTGGTGAGCCTGCCGGGCTTGTGGAAGCGCAGGAGGGGCATTTCCAGGCCGTCAGCGTCCCGCTCCGGCTCCAGCCGCTCGGGGTTTGCGTCGAACATCCGCACCGACAGCAGCACCGCCGCCAGCATGGTCAGTATCATAAAAATGACTGCGCTCAGATTCATGCTTCCTCCGTAAGCTTCGCAAGGCTTCTGATATAGTTCGGGTCCGTGCCGCAGCAGCCCCCCGCATACTGCACTCCCAGCTCCAGGATGGGGGCCATGGCTTCGGCGAAGGCGGCCGCGTCCATGGGATAGGCCCCGGTGGCCGGATCGGGCATGCCCGCGTTGGGCTTGACGATCAGGGGCAGCTCCGTCGCATCCCGCAGGGCCTTCACCAGGGGCAGGGCCTCCGCAGGGCCCAGGGAGCAGTTGAGGCCCACCGCCGCCGCTCCGGCGGATTTCAGGACCCCGGCCATCTCCTCGACGCCGACCCCCGTGAGGGTGCGTCCGCTCTGCTGGAAGGTCATGGTGGCGAAGACCGGCTTGTCCGGCAGGACCGCCTTGGCGGCCTCCAGGGCGATGCGCAGCTCCGTCAGGTCGAAGAAGGTCTCCAGCACCACCAGGTCTGCGGCTTCCCCTGCGGAAAACACCTCCCGGAAGGCGGCCTCGGCGTCCTCCTCCGACAGGTCCCCGTAGGGCTCCAGCAGCTGCCCCAGGGGCCCCACGTCCAGGGCCACTTTCGCCTTGTCCCCCGCAGCGCTGCGGGCATTGGCAAGGGCGGCCCCGATCACGGGAGCCACCGCCTCCCCCCGGGCCTTCAGGGGATTGGCCCCGAAGGTGCAGGCGTAAACGATGCGGCTGCCCGCTTCGATATAGTCCCGGTGGATGGCCTGCACCGCCCCGGGCTCCGTCAGATTCACCTGTTCCGGAAAGCGCGGCGTGCTGACGCCCCGCTTGATGAGCTCCGTGCCCATGGCCCCGTCCAGCAGACAGATCTTTTTCATCGCTTGTCCTCCCGATCTCATACTTCCACGCTCCGGCCGGTGGCGAAAAACCAGATCATCCGGCGCAGCACCTTTTTCCCCGTGATGCGCTCCAGGGCCCAGGCATAGGCCCGGAGCTGCGGCTCATATTCCTTCGCCCGGGCCGCCTGGGTCTGGGGCGTCACCCGGTCGGTCTTGTAATCCAGCAGCAGGATGCCCTCCGGCAGCTCGCTCCACAGGTCCACCACCCCCTGCAGGAGGCTCTCCCCTTCCCCCTCGCCCAGGAATTCCTTCACCGGGACCAGGAGGGAGAATTTGAATTCCCGATGCAGCTTTCCCCTGCGCAGGGCGGCCATGGCCTCGCTGACGCAGAAGGCATGGAGCTTGGCGGGGTCCACCGCCTCACGCTGCTCCCTTGTCAGCAGCCGCCGCTGCTCCAGCGCCGCCAGAGCCTCCGCCGCCCCCTCCGGGGTGACGCAGCGCTCCAGGTCCGCATACTGCAGCGCCAGATGCACGGCGCTGCCCTTCTCCGCCGGGCTCAGCCCCTTCAGCGCCTGAAGCCGGGGCGGGGGGAAATCCTCCGGCCCGTAGCGGCGGCGGCGCAGCTGGGAAGCCCCCTCCGCCGCCTCCGCAGCAGCGAAGGAGCTGCGCAGGGCGGTGGCGGTGAGCTTGCTGGGCAAGCGGGTGTCCGCGCTGCGGCCATAGCGCCATTCCAGCCGTTCCCGCAGGAGCCGGGGGTCGACGCTCCGCTTATCTTCTTCCTCCGCCGGGGCCGGGGCTGCGGCCGCCGCCGACGGGGGCGTGCGCCAGGCCCAGGGGCCCGCGCCCCCCAGGGCCAGGGAGGCGGTGAGGATCCAGGCGCCGGGGCAGGAGGCCTTTTCCAGCTCCTCCGGGGGCAGGGGCAGGCCGGCTCCGGTGTCGTAGGCTTCCCGGGCCTTGGCCAGGTCCCGCACCCGGCAGAACAGGGCCAGGCGCTGCCGGGCCCGGGTCATGGCCACATAGAGGACCCGCAGCTCCTCGCTGAGGCTCTCGCTGCGGAGCTGCTCCGCGATGGCCATCCGGGGCAGAGTGGTATAGGTGATGCCCCGGTCCCGGTCCGTCCGCCGGACGCCCACCCCCAGATCGGGATGGACCAGCAGGGGCTTGGCGGTGTCCCGGAGATTGAAGCGGCGCATGAGATCCGCCAGGATCACCACCGGATATTCCAGGCCCTTGGAGCCGTGGATGGTGGTGATGGTCACGCCCTCGCCCCCGTCGGGCCGGGCGGTCACGGAGGCCTTTCCGGGGTCTCTGGCCTCCCGCAGGCAGGCGACGAAGCTGCTCAGGTCCGTCCGCCCGCTCCGGGCATAGTCGTGGGCGGCGGCGATCAGACTGTCCAGATTGACGGCGCTGCCGGGCTCCCTCGCCTCCGCCAGGGCCCGCAGGCCGGTCTCGGCGCAGAGCTCGCTCAGCAGCTCCTCCGCCGGTACCAGGGCGCTTCGGACCCGCCAGCGCCCCAGGGTCTCCAGCATGGCGCGGCAGTCCTCCTCCGTTTCGGCGGCGGCCTTCAGGGCGTCGTAATAGGGGCCCCGGCGGCGGAAGCAGCGGATCTGCGCCAGCCGGTCCTCGTCAAAGCGAAAGACGGGGCTGCGCAGGGCCGTCAGCAGGGGGATGTCCTGCCGGGGATTGTCGATGATCTGCAGGAGGCTCATGGCCCAGCCCACCTCCGTCCTCAGCTCCAGGTCGTCGGCGGATTTCAGGCACATGGCGGGGATGCCCCGGCGCTTCAGGGCTTCGGCATAGGCCCCGTCCCGCCCCTTGGCCGAGCGGAGCAGGATGGCCACGTCCCCCGGCCGCAGGGCCCGGGGGCCCTCCGGCCCCGGCAGGGTCATGCCGCTTTGCAGGAGCCAGGCGATATAGCCCGCCACGGTCTCCTCCTCGGGCTCGCCGTCCTCCCCCGGCTCGGTGACAAAAAGGCGGAAAGCCTCCTCCGAAGCCCCGGCCTCGGGGCCGGGCTTCAGGGCTTCCTCGCCGCCGTAATCCAGCTCCCCCAGCTCCCGGGACATGACGGCGGAGAAGAACTCGTTCACCGGCCCCAGGATACCCCCGTCGGAGCGGAAATTCTCCGGCAGGAGGATGCGCTTCCCCTGACCGGGGGCCGGCTCATCCCGATAGCTGCCGTACTTCTGCAGGAACAGGCCGGGGTCCGCCAGGCGGAAGCGGTAGATGGACTGCTTCACGTCCCCCACCATGGTGACGTTTTGCCCCCCGCTGCTGACGGCGAAGAAGATGCGGTCCTGCACCCGGTTGCAGTCCTGGTATTCGTCCACCAGGATCTCGTCGAAGCGGCGGCTCAGCTCCCTCCCCAGGGCGGAGGGGGTCTTCCGGTCCTCCTCCGTCAGCAGCCGGAGGGCCAGATGCTCCAGGTCCGAGAAATCCAGCGCGCCCCGCCGCTGCTTTTCTGCGGCGTAGGCCCGGGAGAAATCCCGCACCAGGGCCAGCAGCTCCCCCGTCACGGGGCTCACCGCCGCCATGTCCTCGGCGTGGGCGGCGCTGTCCTCCGCAAAGAGGTCCTGGATCTTTTCCACGGTCTTTTTGCAGGCGTCCCGCCGGGCCTTCGCCGCCGCTGCGGCGGGGTCGTCGGCGATGCCCTTGTAGCCCTTCAGGGGCGGGAAGCGGACGCTCTCGCAGGCGCAGGCAGCGTCCCAGCCCTGCTCCAGGGCCAGGGCCAGCTCCCCCAGGTCCTCCAGGGTGGCGCGCAGAGAGGGCCCGTAGCCGGTTTCCGCCCTCGGGGACTCACGGAGCAGCGCCAGGGTCTCCTCCATCTGCCGGCGGCGGAAGGCGACGAGGCGTCTGGCCCGCTCCAGGAGCGAGCGCCCCCAGATCGTCTCCCCCGCGTCGGTGAAGGACACGGTGGAGCCCATCTGCCCCGACAGCCAGCCTTCGGGGTCCGGGTGGCTCTGCACCGCCTCGTAGGTGTCCAGCACCACGTCGCTGAGGTTCCGGTCGCTCTCGCCGAAGCTGAGGGCGTCCACCAGGGCCTGGAAGCCGGGCTTCATCTCCTCATAGCGCCCGGCGAGCACATCCCGGAGGGTCTCCTTCCGCAGGACCCGCTCCTCCGCCCCCTCCAGGAGGCGGAAATCCGGCCGGATCTCCAGGAGCTGGGCGTTTTCCCGCAGGACGGAGGAGCAGAAGGAATGGATGGTGCCGATCTTCGCCTGGGGCAGCAGCAATAGCTGCCGCCGCAGATGGGCCCCGGGGCAGGAGCGCAGCTTCTCCCGCAGGGCGGAGAGGATCCGCCCCCGCAGCTCGGCTGCGGCGGCGCGGGTATAGGTGATGATGAGGAAGCGGTCCAGGTCCCCGCCCTCGGCGATGCGCTCCAGCAGCCGCTCCACCAAAACTCTTGTCTTGCCGCTGCCGGCCCCGGCGGAGATGAGCAGCGCGCTGCCTCGATGCTCCACAGCCCGGGCCTGGGCTTCCGTCAGGCGGAATTCAGCCATGCTGCGCCTCCTTCCCCGCCAGCTCCCAGAACTCGGCGTCCGTGAGCTTCCGTATCAGCCGCTTTTCCTGCCGCTTCGGGTCGAAGGCGCAGATCCGGCCGTATTCGCAGTTGCGGCAGGGGTCCTCGGCGGGGGTATGGGCCAAAGGGCTCGCCTCCGCCTTTCCGGCGCGCAGCTCCTCCCCCATGCGCCGGAGGAGGCCCCGGACGAAGGAATCCAGCTTCTCCATCTGTTCGGCGTCCGCCGCGCCCTTCACGGGGATCCCGTCCCGGAAGGTCACCGGCAGATAGCGGGGCGGGTCGCTCCGGTCTCTGGCCCGGAGCATGCCGGGGTCGCTGAGCAGGAGGCCGCTGAGCTTCAGCTCGTCGGCCCGGGCCTTGCGGATCTCCTCCTCCGTGCTGCTCCGCTTCATGGGGACCACCGGGTCACGGGCGGGGAGATACAGCACCCCGCCGGGAACGATCTGCTTTCCGTAGCGTTCGGCCCCCTCGGCGGTCAGCAGGAAAAGGTAGATGAGCATCTGGACGGTCTGCCCCTCGTACACATCCGAGAGGCGGAATTCCTTGGGGCCGGACTTATAGTCCGCCACGCAGAGATAGAGCCTGTCCCCCTGGGACCAGCCGTCCACCCGATCCACCTTGCCCTCCACCAGGATGTCCCCCAGGTCCAGGGGCGGCAGCTCCCCGCCCCGATCGGAGATCTCCAGTTCGAAATCCAGGGGCTGGAAATCCCCCGCCGCCAGCTGCTCCGCCATCTCCAGCACGATGTTCTCCGCCGTGTCGCAGAGGCGGCGGAAGAGATAGAGGAAGCGCTTGTCCCGCAGCTGGGCGGGCTTGAAATTCTCGGCCACATAGGCTTCTGCGTATTTCCGGGTGAGGGCGCGGAGCATCTCCCCGGTGACGGCGGCGAAGCCGCCCCCGGAGCGCACCTCCCGGCAGACGTTCTCCAGGAGATAGTGGTAGAAGCTGCCCCGCTGGGGCGCGGCGAATTCCGCGGCCTTCCGTTCCTTCAGGCGCAGGCCGTATTCCAGGAAATAGCGGTAGGAGCACTGATAATAGCGCTCCGCCCGGGAGGGGGTCAGGCGCAGGGTGGGGCCGTAGAGCTTCCGCACCGTGCCGCTCTGCAGGGGGACGTGGGCCTGCTCGGCGGCCTTATGCAGCTCCGCCAGCCTTTCCGGGGGCAGGCAGGCCCGGGCGGCCTCTGCCCAGGGGCCCTTTCCCATGGCCAGGGGCAGGGCGGGCAGGGGCGCGGCGGCCAGATGCCGTCCCTCCAGGGTCTCCTCCGTCTCTAGTCCCGGGGACAGGAGGCTCAGGGCCCGCTCCGCCAGGATGCTGGGCCGGATGCCCTCGCCCCCGCTCCAGCTCACCAGCAGCCGCTCCTTGGGAGAGGCGGCCAGGAGATAGGTTTCCAGAAGGGGCCGGGTCAGCTCCGCGTCCTCCTCCCGGTCCAGGCGGATGCCCAGGCTATTCAGGAGGCGCTTCTCCTCCGGGGAAAAGAGGCCGGGAGCCGGGGTCTGGCCGGGGAGATGCTCGTCGTCCGCCCCCAGCACCAGCAGCACCCGGGGCCGCCGGAAGCGGAGGCGTTCGGGGCTGCCCAGGCTCACGCAGTCCAGGGCGGCGGGGATGGAGCCCACCTGCTTTTCCCGGAACAGCAGTTCCAGCAGCCGCGTGAATTCTTCTCCGGTGAGGGAGAGCCCCCCCAGCAGGGCGTTCATCTCCTCCATGCACTCCGTGAGGGCGCTCCACTGGCGCACGCAGGCCGCCGCCCCCGAGGCGTCGCCCCCCTCGTCCAGGGCCTCCGCCCTGCGCCGCAGGGTCTCCCGGACACCGGTCTCCTCCAGGAAGCCCGCCAGGGCCCGCAGCAGCACGGACGCCGGGGCGCTCTCCCCCAGGGCGTCGGCCAGGCGGCCGAAGGGCTCCGCCACCCGGACCCGGAGGGCGTTCAGCTCCGCCAGGGTCCCGGCGTCGGCGGGGGAGGCGTCCCCATAGCCCTCGGGGCTCAGATCCCAGGGCTCCTGCTGCCGCCAGGTCCCCTCTCCCCGCAGATTCCAGGTCAGGCAGTAGTTTTCCAGCTTGTCCGTCTCCTCGCTGTCCAGGGGGCCGAAGCCGGTGCGGAGACAGCGGATCAAGTCGGCTTCCCGCCAGCCCTCCGCCGCAGTGCGCAGGGCCTCCAGCACATAGATCGCCAGGCCGCTGGGGGCGAAGGGCTCCGCCTCCTCCACGTAGACGGGCAGCTCATAGGCCCGGAACACGGCGGCCAGGATGTTTTTTCGTTCTTCAAAGCCCGGAACGGCCACGGCCACATCCCCGTAGCGGAGGCCAGGGTCGGCCATCATCAGCTCCCGGATGCGGGCGGCGGCCCAGCGGCATTCCCCGCCGAAGGAATCCATGCGGCAGACTTCCACGCTCCCGCTCTCCCCCCGGAAGGGCGGGGCGTCGTAACGGTCCAGGTTTTCCGCCAGATAGCGGATGGGGTCCGGCTCCGGGGCTGTCAGGCGCTCGATCCTCAGCTCCGTCCCCAGCCTTCGGGCCAGCTCCGTCAGGCTGCGGAAGGTCCCCTCCGTCACGGCGAAGCGCTCTTCCTCCCCTTCCCCCAGGGTCAGGGCCACGGTCAGGTCCGTGCCCCGGCGGAGGATGCCCTCCAGGACCGCCAGCTCCCGGGCGGTGAAATCGGTGAAGCCGTCGGCCCAGACGCCGCCGGAGCCCACGCTGCAGGAGGCGATCCCGTCGGCCAGGCGGGCCACGGCGTCCCGGCAGTCCCCCAGCTGGCGGGTCTGCACGGCCTCCCAGGCCTCCATCACCATGGCCATGTCCTCCAGCTTTTCCCCCATGACGCCGGAGGTCTTTTCCGCAGCGGCGCGGAGATCGGCGGGGGTGGTCATGGCGCTCTGCAGCTCCTCCGCCGTAGCCATGACCCGGCGCAGGAAATCCGCCCGGCGGCTCCGGAGCCCGAAGCGCCGGAGGCCGGGGGCCGCGTCCTCCAGGGCCAGGGCCATGAGCAGCAGCCTGCCTCCCTTGTCCGGCAGGGGGTCGGCCAGGCCTCCCAGCTCCACGGCGGCACGGTTATACATCCGCGTGAAGCTCAGCACTTCCCCGCAGAGGCTCAGGCGGGGACCGCAGACGGCGGCCAGACGGCGTTCCGCCCGGTGGGACTGCTGCTCCGGCGTCAGCAGCACCATGCCGCTGACGCTGTCCATCCGCGCCTTGATCTCCTCGCAGACGCGCCTGGTCTTCCCGCAGCCCGCGACGCCCAGCACCAGCCTCAGCATCTCCCCGCCCCCCTTTTGCTTCAAAACTTCCTGATTATATTATCTTATCACAATCTCACCGCATTAAAAAGAGCAAGCGGAGGATTTCCGGGGAAATCCTCTCCAGCGTGTCGCCAGGATTGACGACACGCTTCAAATCACAACCCCTTCGCTGGGTTGTGATTTGAGAAGGATTGCGCTGCGCTCCCCGCAGGCCCCTTGGCGGGGCCCACAGTCCGCCCCGCGAAAGGTATTCTTCGCGAGGCACATGTCCCCGCGAAAATAATTCCGACCCTGTTCGCGGCTTCCGAGCC
>JAEEGL012345336.1_pt1 | contig 12109 bp, 10 predicted proteins | sample 9134231 | NCBI WGS metagenome assembly JAEEGL01 (sample SAMN16246548, study PRJNA631951) | gut metagenome | biome: gut microbiome; feature: rumen; material: fiber-attached | host: Bos | place: Iran: Karaj | collected 2018-10
AACTTTGAGGAATTCGAAGAGCACATCGACCAGATGCTCTTTTGCTCAGCTACTCCCGGCAAATACGAACAGGAGCATGAGCTTCTTCGTGCTGAACAGGTAATAAGACCAACTGGTCTTCTTGATCCTGAAGTTGACGTAAGACCTACAGAGGGCCAGATTGATGATCTTCTGTCCGAGATAAGGAAAGAGACTGATAAGAAAAATAAGGTACTTGTTACTACTCTTACCAAGCGTATGGCAGAAGATCTCACAGAATATCTTGCAGAAAACGGGGTACGAGTTAAATATCTGCACTCTGATATAGACACCCTAGAGCGTGCTGAGATCATAAGAGATATGCGCCTTGATGTATTTGACGTTCTTGTGGGAATTAACCTGCTTAGAGAAGGTCTGGATATACCTGAGATAACTCTGGTTGCAATCCTTGATGCTGATAAGGAAGGATTCCTTAGATCAGAAACATCACTCGTCCAGACCATAGGACGTGCTGCTAGAAACTCAGAAGGCCATGTTATCATGTACGCCGACACTATGACCGAGTCTATGCAAAATGCCATAGACGAGACCAACAGGCGTCGTGAGATACAGATGAAATATAATGAAGAACACGGTATTACTCCTCAGACTATCAAGAAAGCTGTCCGCGATCTTATCGCAATAACCAAAGAGATCACCAAGGAAGAAGTTAAGTTTGAGAAGGATCCTGAATCCATGAGTAGAGATGAGCTTGAAAAGCTTATCGGCAAGGTTCAGAAGAAGATGAAAAAAGCAGCTGCAGAACTCGATTTCGAGACTGCTGCCGCTCTTCGTGACCAGATGATCTCTCTTAAAGCTCATCTTAATGAGATCACAGGTGGAAACTGATATAATGCGCTCCTTCCGAGCGCACTACAAATAAAGCGAAGCAAAGCAAAATTAGCAAAATAAAGCGTCATATCAGGCTTATCGCCTCATATGACGCTTTTAATTTATAGTATTATCTCATGATTTTTCATCAACCTTTTTATCAGCCTATTTCTTCAGCAATGATTTCAAGTGCCTTATCAAGCTGATTGTCAACTCCATTCTCCGCTGCTTCCGGATCGTATTCGATCTCAACATCAGGATCAATACCTGTTCCATGAATGTTGATGCCATTTGGTGTGTAATACTTACTTACTGTGAGCTTAACTGCTGTTCCATCACTGAAGGGAATGATCCTCTGAACGATTCCTTTACCATAAGTTGTAGTACCAACCAGGGTTCCCATTTCATAATCCTTGATAGCTCCTGCAAGGATCTCTGAAGCACTTGCTGAATATCCATTAACTAGTACTACCATAGGCATGTCAAACTGATTTTTTCCATCACAATTATAATCAACTCTATTTCCATCTTTATCGACTGTATAAACAATAGTTCCTTCAGGAAGTAGCTGACTTGCTATCTCACATACTGTATCAAGGTTTCCACCGGGGTTTGATCTAAGGTCGATCACAAGACCTTTCATTCCCTGTTCTTTAAGTGTTACAAGGGCTTCTGTAAACTGGTCGCTTGTTACTGTATCAAACTCGGTAATCTGGATATATCCGATGTTACCTTCCTTCATTTCATACTTAACAGTAGGTGTCTGGATCTGACGACGTTCAACTTCAATTTCAAGATAATCGGATTCGCCTTCTCTTACTATTGTCAAAAGAACTTTTGTATGTTCCTCACCCTTAACATTACGAATGAACTCTTCAAGCGTCATTGATTCTGTGAGCTTGCCATCAACTTTATAGCATACATCGCCTTCTTTAAGTCCAGCCTCCTGAGCAGGTGAACCATCCATAACGCCGGCAATGACAGGAAGTCCTGTTGTATCATCTGTACTTATATAAGCACCGATTCCATAGTAGATACCATTTGTATCTTCCATAAGAGCGGTAAGCTCTTCCTCGGTATAGTAAACAGAGTATACATCTCCAAGGCTATCAAGCATGCCTTCATACATACCATCTGTAAGAGTCTTGGTTGAAACATTTTCAGAATCAATATAATACTCATCGATAGTCTGTTCAAGGAGCTGAAGCTTAGCCATTGTTTCATCATTAACTACAGACTCATACTCATCAGTTTTACTATCTTCGTCCTGTTCTTCTGTATCGTCTTCTTTTGCACTTTTACTGTCATTATTATCAACTTTAGTAGTTGTGACCGTATATGGTGCCGATTCTTGTTTTACCAGTGCGAAGCTTACAGAAAATACGACAGTACTTAAGAATGCTCCTGCAACTACTCCAAGGAAAAATGTACCCCAATTAAATTTTTTTCCTGGTTCTGGAGGATTTTCATTGACCATTTGATTGATCATTTCATTCTCATTATCCATTTCCAATAAAAACCTTTCTATACTTTTGCTTATTTTCTTTATATGCCAAAGCAGGGGAATCACTTATTTGAGGTAATTCCACGGGCTAACATATGACCCGTTAAGGCGTACACCAAAATGAAGGTGTGGTCCTGTTGATCTTCCTGTAGATCCAACAGCTGCTATATTCTGGCCGGCAGTAACTTCCTGACCTGTAGAAACATACAATGCTGATGCATGCATGTAGATTGTATAGAGTCCATCACCATGGTCTATCATAATATAGTTGCCCATGGTGCTTGAATACGATGCTGCTACAACCGTTCCTGCATATGCAGCCAGAATGCTGGAGCCTGTAGGCGCTGCAAGGTCGATACCGTTATGCATCTTCTCTATACCAAGAGTAGGATGCATTCTCATACCAAAATCATCTGAAATTCTGGTATAAGCAGGACAAGGCCATGTAAACATACCGCCATCATACGTCCTTTTATTTTGATCTGCAAGTTTTGCTTTATCAGCTTCAACTGCTTTTTCCAAAGCAGCAATTGTTTCATTTTCTTCTGCTATCTGAGCTTCATACTCTTTAATAGCAGCTTCCTTGTCGGATATATCGGCATTTACTGCAGAAAGCTGTGTCTGTTTTTCTGCAAGAAGCGCTTCCATACTTGCCTGCTCAGCTTCTATATCAGCTTTAGCTTCTTCTAATGTTGCCTGCTCTTCTTCCAAAGCCTGTTGTGTGAGAGCTATAAGCTGTGTTGTAAGAATATATTCCTGAAGCTTTTGGTTATCATAAGCTGACAATTCTGTTATATATTCAGCCTTGTTAAGCATATCAGCATAGCTGTCTGATTGGATAAGAAGTTCAAGAAGGTAAGTATCACCTCTTTCATACATGAACCTTATCCTTTCTTTCATGGATTCATACTGCTGTTGTTGCTGCTCTTTGGCTGCTTCAAGTTCAGCCTTGGTTTCTTCGATCTCGGTTTCTTTATCAGTTATCTGCTGTTCAAGCTCATCAATATTGGCCTGCATAGCAGAAAGTGAAGCATCAAGTTCTGAAATATATGCATTCAGATCACTTTTATCTTTTTCCAGTTCCTTCTTAACTTCCTCAATATCTGTAAGCGATGACTTCATCTTGTCACGCTCTTTTTTTGCATCGCTTATCTGGTTTTCTTTTTCTTTAATACTTTCTTCTGTGACTTCTGCATAGCTTTTTATGGTGAATTTATCTGCCGCAAATGTAGTGCAGAATGTCACCATCAATATGAGTGCCAGTAACTTGCAAAAAGTACTTTTATTAAAAACATGTCGTTTCTTTTTCAAGTCAAGTTCCCCCAAAAGCAAAATAATCCGTCAAAGGACGTTAATGGTTCTTTGTGCCAATATGCTGTTTGAATCACCACATGATCACAAAGACCTAAACCACTCACACCCTAACGGATTATTACAGATTACTGAATTCATATGTTCCTTAAAATATCTAAGGAACAATAATATTATGCTTATACCCCAAGATGTCGACGCACTGTAAATGCACTTCCGAAGAAGCCTATCCCAACTCCGATCAGCACTGAAATTGGAACCAGTGATTCATAAATATGCTGTACCGGCAAGAATGTCAGTAAGTTACTGAGTATGGAATAATGTGTACTAATATAGCTTACTACTTTATTGTAAAGATAATAAATAACAATAAGCGGAATGATAGATCCGATGATACCAATAAGGATACCCTCTATAACGAAAGGCGCTCTGACAAAATAGTCTGTAGCTCCAATATATTTGGCAATCGTGATCTCAGATTTTCTTACTGATATACCAATAGTTACCGTATTGCTGATAAGGAATACGGATACACACAAAAGAATCAGAATGATACCAACTGAAATAACAGCTATGAGTTTGTTGATACCACTAAGTGTAGACGCTGTGATCTCCGATCTTCTTACCTCTCTTACAATTGTCTGATGACTTTCAAGATAAGTTACAAGTGACGGCTGAAGAGAAACATCCGTCATGTAGATCTGAAGGTTAGCAGAGTCTTCAAGGGGATTTTCTGTAAATCCATCAGCATATTCTCCAAGATAATCAGTCTTGAAACTCTCCCACGCAGCTTCTGCTGAAATATATTCAACCTTACTTACTTCTGTTCTGTTCTGAATTTCTGCCTGGAAAGCTAGTATCTGCTCTTCAGTAACTCCCTCCTGGAAAAAGACAGTTACAGAAACTCCCTCTTCTGCAGTCTTTACAATATTTGAAAAGTTAACAATTATCGAATAGAACGTACCGAGAAGGAAGAGACATGCAGCTATAGTTGCGATGGATGCAAGTGTATACCAACGGTTTCTTGTAAGGTTTCGAAAACCCTGGCCTATTGTATAGAAAAAAGTACTAATAATCCTCATCATCGATATATACGCCCTTCTCAGCGTCGTCTACTATGACGCCTTTTTTCATTGTAATAACGCGTTTCTGCATTGCATTGACGATCTCACGGTTATGGGTAACCATTACAATAGTTGTACCATTTTCATTGATCTTCTCAAGCAGCTTCATAATCTCCCATGAAGTATTGGGATCAAGGTTACCTGTCGGCTCATCGGCCAAAAGAATAGATGGCTTATTAACAAGTGCTCTTGCAAGAGCAACACGCTGCTGCTCACCTCCGGAGAGTTGAGTTATCTTATTCTTATATTTGCCGGCAAGGCCAACTGTTGCTAAGATCTTTGGTACATTTCTGCGAATTTCACTTCCCGGTTTCTGAATGATATGCTGAGCAAAAGCAACGTTTTCATAAACATTACGATCAGGAAGCAGTCTGAAATCCTGGAATACTATGCCGAGATTTCGGCGGAATTTAGGTATCTTACGATGCCTTATATGATTCAGGTTGTACCCCATCACCGTGATTTCACCTTCAGTAGCAGTGAGCTCACGAAGAAGGAGTTTTATAAGTGTTGACTTGCCTGAACCGGAATCTCCAACTATAAATACAAATTCGCCCTTTTTGATGTGAAGCGACACACCATCCAAAGCAGGAGATCCCGTTGTATAGGACTTAGTCACATTCTCAAGTGTTATTATCTCGTCGCTGGGGATCCTTCTCCTCTTTCTTCGCGCCTTTTCCATCCATTGTCCTCTCTATAAGTCCCGCAGCTTCTCCCTTATTATTGCAACCGGACTTATTTTTTAATATTCAAACTTTTCCATATATTTCATGTACTTAACGACCATAAGTGCGATCTTGAAGGTAATAGCATCTTCAAATACACGCAGATCAAGACCTGTGCTCTTCTGAAGCTTGTCCAAACGATACACAAGTGTATTACGGTGAATAAAGAGCTGTCTTGATGTCTCTGATACATTAAGATTGTTCTCAAAGAATTTATCGATAGTAACGAGAGTCTCCTCATCGAAATCATCGGGGTTCTTGCCACCAAATATCTCTTTTATGAACATCTTGCAAAGCGGTATAGGAAGCTGGTATATAAGTCTTCCGATTCCGAGTTCTCCATAGCTGATGACTTTGCGGCCTTCAAAGAAAATCTTACCAACATCAAGAGCCATCTTAGCTTCCTTGTATGAGCGGCTGACTTCTTTTATCTCCTTGACAGTTGTACCAACAGCAATGCGCACTCCCTTAAGACCTTCCTTCTCAAGTTCAGAAGCAAGACCTGCTGCAAACTTACTGATCTCCTGAGGAGTATCAAGTGAAGATACGTCTTTTACGATGATAACGTTATCCTCATCTACCTCAGTTACAAAATCATCACCTGTTGATCCGATGTGAGTTCTTGTAAGCTCAAGTGCACCTGCATCTCTTCCGTTATCTGACTCCATGATCATGGTTACTCTTGGAGAATCAGACTGGATATGGAGCTTCTTGGCACGTGAATAAATATCAACAAGAAGGAGGTTATCAAGAAGGAGGTTCTTGATAAAGTTATCCTTGTCAAATCTCTCTTTATATGCAACAAGCAGGCTCTGAAGCTGAAATGCTATCATCTTGCCAAGCATGTATATATTCTCACCGCTTCCTCTTGCAATAAGAATATACTCAAGCTGCTGCTCATCATATATTTTGAAATACTGCTGTCCCTGAATTTCCTGGGAATCTGCAGGAGATGCCACAAACTCTCTTGCGGAAACAGAAACATCTGCAGCCTCAGCAAGTGTAGATGCGACCTCTTTACCGTCAACATCAAGTACACAAAGCTCAACGTGCGCGATGTTCTTAAGGCCATCAATCGTATTCTGTAAAATCTGATTTGAAATCATTTATGAAGTGCCCCTTTCATTTCACAAGATTGGATATTTCCCCCTTGCTATATTGTAAAGCACTTTAGTGAAAAAATCTATAATTACACAGTGTTTTTTTGTGAATTATTAATAGCTAAAGTGGTTTTTAGTAATTTTCGGGGTGGAAAAATAATTTATGTCCTAAAAAATTGCACAAAAAACAAATTATATATCATTTATCAGGCGAAAACAGCCGATATGAACTATAAGATATGGTTGAATATGCTTTCGCTTATATAGCAGCATTTTCGATCATTCCGCACAAGGAGGTGAGGTATATGGATATAGCAAGTCTTTCTACCGCGTTATCCATGAGCAAACTTCAAAACGACTTTAGCGTTGCGATGTTTGCAAAACAGCTCGACACTTACAAAGACCTGGGCGAAGCAATGACGCAGAACCTCGATGAACTTGGTAAGCAGATGGAGCTGTCAGTTAACCCAAGTGTAGGCAGTAGTTTTGACGCTTCGGTATAATGATTCATATTTTTTCTTTCGTCATTGCAAAAAGAAACTCATGAATCTTCAGAAAGTCAGAACGTGCGCCGACAACGCACCAGCAAGAGCACGGCAAGTTATCTTGCCGTGCTTTTTTTGCAGGCACATCAACTTTTAATGACCGATCTTTTATTCATCCGCTTTATCTGTCTTACGGATTCCTCGCTCAAAGATCTCGATCTTACCCTCTTTTAAAAGTCTTCCTACCGCACGCTTGAACTCATTTTTACTCATTGAGATCTTGTCTCTGATAATATCAGGACTTGCTTTATCGGTAAAAGGAAGTACACCGTTATAGGCATCTATCTCTTCAAGGATCTTCTTTGCATCTATATCCATCTGTTGAAGGGTCTTTTCTCTGATACTAAGAGTAAGCTTTCCATCCTCGCGGACTGTAACAACTCTGGCATTTACTGTATCACCTATCTGAATATCACCGTAAAGCTCTTTCTTGGGGATCAGTGCTGAGTACCTGTCATCTACCGCAACAAAAGCACCAAAGTTATCACTCATCTCATAAACAACACCTGTAACACGGGAATCCTTTTCATAAGGGCTGTCTGTATCAAGATACTCATAGACATTCATGGTAACGCACAGACGGCTTGATTTATCTATATATAGAGCACACAGAACTTCCTCGCCCTTTCTGACTCTCCTGGTCTGCTCATGGAAGGGAAGAAGTACGTCTTTTTCAAGTCCCCAGTCCATGAAAGCGCCTATCTTTCCAACATCAGTTACTGTAAGTCTTCCTACCTGATGCAGCATAAGCTTAGGCTCAGTTAATGTTGAAATAAGTCTGTCATCAGAATCTTTATAAAGAAATACCTCTAACTTATCTCCAAGTTTGCAATCCTTTGGAACCTGTTTTTTGGGAAGGAGGACTCTTTCGCTTCCGTCAGTTCCCTCTTCAGCCAGATATATACCAAAATCAACTTTCTTGGTAACCACCAGAGTCTGTTTTTCACCTAAATTAAACATTATGTTCCTCCTTTCCGGAACCTGATACATCCTTTTGGGTCACTTCTATAATGCAGTAAGCCTTGCCATCTTCATCACCAAGTGAAACTGTATGGACTATGCCGCTCTCATTTGCGTTTGTGCAGCAGACAGGATATATCACATCTCCAAGATGTGCCTGCACCCTGTATTCTGCGCGGAGCCTTTGGACTGTGGGCATAACCTCACAATTATCCTCGAGCGATCTTATAACGCCCATACCCATATTGATATATTGATTATTATTTACATGCTGATTAGTATCAAGATGATAAGGCTGAACCGGTATCTTCTCTGCCTTTTTGATATCTCCTTCTTTAGGAAAAGAAATCTTTCTGGGCAGATACTCCATCGGCAGTTTTTCTTCTATTGGGTATCCCTCAAGGATATCAGGAGTAACCCTGACGGGCCCGCCTTTTTTTATATTGATGAGAGCCCATACAGAATTGGCGACAGCAAGTCTTTCACCATCTTCCGTATCCATGAAGTAATTTCTGCATCCGACAAAGCCTTTTATTTCGTATGGAATCGTACCGATTATAACTTTTTCGCCAAGTCTGGGATATCTCGAAACATCGACTTGCCATGAGTTTACGACCCATGCCTGATCTCTTTCACCAAGATAATCGATTCCAATTCCGCCATCTTCCGACTGGAATGTAGAGCAATCCTGAAAATAATTCATAAGGGCCTCCATAGATAGGAAGCCCTGAGAGTCTATCTCGCTATATCTGATTCTAGATTTAAAACAATACATATAGTTTTTCCGTCAATTTAAATAATTATAATTATCTCTTTACAATGATCGAGTTAAGATCAGTTACACCAATAGTAGCTGCTGCAGCATTTATATACTGCTGAGCATTAGCACCGTCAAGGTTCTGATAATATGTATATGCCTGCTTATGAGCACCGCCCTGTGTAATAAGTCCAAGTGCAAGACCCTGAGCAAGCTCTGCAGATGCATCCATCTGCTTGTTATAAATAAAAGCATCTATGTGCTGGTTATTCATGGCAATTTCATAAGCATAAGTAATAGCTGCTGCCTGAATAGCTTCACCGGCGTGTGAGCTGTATCCAACCTCACTGCAGATGATGGATCTTACTTCTCCGTTAGGAGCCCTAAGTCCCTGTGTGCACATGTAGTCTGTTACTACTTCAATATTCTCCATAGCAACATATGGTGAAGAAATATCATGTGTTACATACTTGGAAGAATTAGCCCATGCATAGCTGTTTGTAAGAGGTACATCATATGGATGAACAGCAAGTGACCAGTTGATATTACCTTCTGATGAAATGTAGGAATTGAACAGATCAAGGTAATCTTTTCCTGCATAATATTTGTTAGGCTCGTTGGTCTTAGCCCACATCTGGTCAATACATGTATATACGTTAGCATTAGCATTCTGTGACTTGATCGCATTGTAGAATACACGGAATGCATTGGCATTCTGAACTGCAAAAGTTGTAGCATCAACGTTGGACATGTAGTTCCAAAGATATCTTGCGTTGATCTCGTTACCGATTACGAAGTTATCGATCTGTCCAAGTCCCTGATTACTGTATCTTGAAGCAAGGAATGAACCTATAGCTGCAAGAAGCTCAACACCTGCCTGATCTGCTGCATTGTATGCATAATATGAATGTCCTGCTGATCTTGAGAGAGGGTTGATAGATGTAAGGTCGGCATGCCAGTCATTAAGAAGAACCATTGTACAGGATATTCCGTTCTGCTTAAACATGGAAATGAGCCAGTCATAAGCCTGAACTGTTCCTGCGTTAAATGAATATGTCTTACCGTTGTAATTGTAAGTGATCTGAGCTCCGCTCTTATTAAGGAGCTGTGACATAAGAAGGTTATATGAGCACTGATCGATTCCGAGAGTTACGATATCACCTGAATGGATCATTGTAGACTCAGGAATGATTCCCTTCTTACCAGCCTGAACTCTTGCTACTGTATGTGTAGCTATTGCCTCAGGATTTGTAATATAAGCTGCATTACTAACCTGAGTCATTACTCCGCCCTGGGATGTTGCTACTACGAATTTCTTGTAGAGCATTGAGTTTGCAGTATTGTTATTAAGTGCAACTGTAAAAGTTGCAGATGTTCCTGCTGCTGCAGTTGCAACCTGTGTTCCTGTAACACCTGTATCATAAACGTTCTGTGCATACAGATGATATAATCCATCTGAACTTGTCGGAACGCTTGAAGTCGTAGCCTTAATAATGACATTTGAACCACTTATGCTAGCGCTAAGTGATACAAAACCATCTGCATGTGCTGTTATGCTAGCCTTATCTGTGTACATCATAGACACAATTACTAGCGCTGTACAAAGCAGTGCACATACGCCCCTTTTAACCCCTGCAACAAATCTGTTGTTCCCTCTCATTAAATTACTCTCCTTGTTTTTTAATCACGATACGTCTATCAAGACGCAACACTTATTTCATTATACAGGAAAAACATAAAAAAAGAAAAGCTCTACAGTCAAATAACTGTAGAGCTTTTAAATTTAGCTGGGCTAGCAGGATTCGAACCTGCGAAGTGACGGAGTCAGAGTCCGTTGCCTTACCGCTTGGCGATAGCCCATCGACAAGATAAAAGTATACGCACTTCTACCACTTATGTCAACAGTTTTTTTAACGATTTTTTATTTTCGGAAATCCGCGCTTTTATTTAGCGCAGATTTCCATTCTGAGGCGCGTGAATTCTAAGAATATCACCTGCTTCAGGAACTGTATCAAGTTCAATATCAATAAGCTGCTGTGGATGAGGTGCAGACTCCTGGGATGTTCCATCCTCTGCATAGATTGCTTTTACAACCGTTTCAATATCTCTTCCATCAGGCTTCATGATCTCGATGGTCTCGCCAACTGAGAATTTATTTCTCTGCTCAATACGGGCAAGTCCCTTATCATTAATGCTGTCAACTATTCCAAGATATGTATATTCGTTTACATATGTATTGCTGTCATAGATCTGGGATTCATCAGATGGCTTACCAAAATAGAATCCTGTTGTGAACTGACGATATGTACATCTAGCGATCTCATCCTGGTACCATGGCATATTAGCACGGTACTTCTCTTCTGATTCAAGATAATCGTCAATTGCCTTTCTATATGTACGGGCAACTGTAGCTACGTAAAGGGCTGTCTTCATACGTCCTTCGATCTTGAAAGAATTGATTCCTGCATCGATAAGTTCCGGAATGTGCTCGATCATGCACAGATCTTTTGAATTAAAGATAAATGTGCCTCTCTCATTCTCATATACAGGAAGATATTCTCCGGGTCTTGACTCTTCAACAACCGCATACTTCCATCTGCATGGATGTGTGCAGGCTCCGTGATTGGCATCACGTCCTGTGAAGTAGTTGGACAGAAGGCATCTGCCTGAATAGGAGATACACATAGCTCCGTGGATAAATGATTCTATCTCAAGATCATCAGGAATATTGGCCCTGATTTCTTTAATTTCTGCAAGAGAAAGCTCTCTGGCAGCAACAACGCGCTTTGCGCCAAGGTTATGCCAGAATTTATATGTCTCATAGTTAGTATTGTTAGCCTGAGTTGATACGTGAATCTCTATTTCAGGACAGATCCTTCTTGCCATCATGAAAAGACCCGGATCAGCGATGATCATAGCATCTGGTCCAAGTTCCTTAAGTTCATGAAAATACTCTTCTGCACCCTTAAGATCATAATTATGAGCAAGGATATTAGCAGTAACATGAACATGTGCGCCATGATCATGAGCATACCTAATTCCTGCTGCCATATCCTCTTTAGAGAAATTCTTCGCCTTAGCGCGAAGGCTGAAAGCTTCTCCACCAATGTATACGGCATCAGCTCCATAATTAACAGCAGTCTTTAAAACTTCAAGGCTGCTGGCAGGTATCAGTAATTCAGGTTTCTTTACTTCTTTCATTTAATTAACACTTTCTAAATAAAACAAAACTAC
>JAEEGL013422930.1_pt1 | contig 12109 bp, 6 predicted proteins | sample 9134231 | NCBI WGS metagenome assembly JAEEGL01 (sample SAMN16246548, study PRJNA631951) | gut metagenome | biome: gut microbiome; feature: rumen; material: fiber-attached | host: Bos | place: Iran: Karaj | collected 2018-10
AGTGCATAGCGCAGGTGGTCGCGCCACTGCCCGCCGATATATACGCCGGCGAATTCTTTCCCTTCGTAGACAAAGCCCAGTCGTTCGAGCATTCGGATGGAACGGTCATTATCGAGGGATACACGTGCTTCGATCCGGTGCATGCCGTAATCCTGAAAGATATCATTGTCTGTGGCGATGCAGCTTTCGGTCGCATAGCCGGATCCCCAGTGGGCGTGGTCAAAGTCATAGCCGAAAACCGTGGACAGATAAGGCAGCGGACGCAGTCTTGAGTAACTGATGGTGCCGATGATGGTATCCGGTTTTTCTTTCAGAAATACATAATAATACATGCACTGCCGCCTGCTCATCATGTCGATCTCATAGCGCATGGAAGAGAGCTGATAGGCTGTTGTGTAATAATCCGGTGTTTTCGGCACTTCGTAGGGGTCAAACCATTCCCGGTTCCGGTTATAGTATTCTGCGAGCTGCGCGGCAAACTCTTCTTTGGCCGTCAAGATGATCAGGCGTTCGGTTTCTATTCTGTCAGACATGGGGATGCTCCTGTTCTAAGATGCATATGAATGATCGATGGTTCCGTGTTTCGCATGTATTGTATCATAATATTATGCGGTAAACAATCGGGATGTGGCTTTTATGATGGTTTGAGGATTGCCTGAAAGCACATCTGCGAAACATGGCAAATTATGGTGATTTATGGCAGTTTATGGTAAATTATGATAAAACATGCCAAAAATTCGGATTATGCCAATTTATGGTAAATTAGGGTAAAAGTTGTCATTTATATGGGTTTATGATAATATAGTTAAAGGCAGTGTCAATGCCCAAAATTGCTGATCAATTGAGGTTATCCATGATGATAATATGCGGATTTTTGCCAGCCAGTTTCAAATCTTCGTCAGGCAGGATTATCCGATTTTTCTCATTATGACCGGCCTTCACGAAAACATCGATAAGATTCAAAATGATCCTTCCCTTACGTTTTTATATCGGTCGCCAAAAATCATTACAGGACCACTGAGTATGATTCAGATCGGCAGGCAGTATAAGGAGATTTTTTCCATTGAGGATGAAAAAGCCCGCGTGGCAGGCGCAACCGATCGCATATATCCGGGGTATTATAAATAGCAGGAATTGAATGCCCTGTTTATTGTTTCGTTATTTTGGAGGTTATCACGATGAAAGATACAGAAAGATGACAGCATCGTTTTGGAGCAGAAGAAAATACGAAGCCGGTAAACAACTGATTAATTAAGAGGAACAGACATGAAAGAAAACGAATTTGAAGAAGAACAGAAAAAGAAACAGCAGCAGGGTGCTTTCCCCATCATGGAAGATGACGGGGGCGGCGAGCACGAGCAGGATGCGCAGGTGGAAGAAGACCAGATGAAGGCAATGCTGGAGTTTCAAAAGGAGACCTGGGCTTTCCTGAAAGACATGCATATCGGCAAAATAGGCAATTCGCAGATCAAAACGCACAAGCGCCAAAAGACCGATGCATACTTTTATGCCCTCGATCAGGAGCTGAAGATCCGCAAAGCGCTCGGTGAGGATGTAAGCGGGAATGAAGAATCCAAACTGCTCGAAGAGTATGAGGAGAATAAAAAGCCGGGTCCGAATTTTCATCCGCTGCCGTTTCCTATGAAGGATCAGAAAAATTCCGGCATGGAGGAACTCAATCTTTCCACGATACAAAAGACGGAGAATGAAGAAGACGAGTCCATGATCCGGGATGATATAGAAAAACTGGATTTTGGCGAAGAAAACGGAAATGAGATCATACAAACCGCGGGCGGAAAAAAAGAAGCAGGCGGCGGGACAACAGAAGCGACAGATCCTCTCGCCGATCCGGAAACGGATTTTTATGTTTCGGAGGATCATGTGTGTCCTTTCGACATGGAAGATTATGCCGTGGAAACCACGACACGCATGGATATGAGGTTTAACCAGGATCAGGTTTCCAGGCTCTATTCTTATCTGGACGGAAAGAATAACTGGCTTCGGGGAAGTTCGCCGAATTACCGTGAGCTGATGGCGGAACTTGACAAACTGAAAGCATTGTCCAAAGAACTTGTGGATGAGCGTGCGGATCTCGGAAAGATCAAGGACGAGAAAGCGGTTTCCGAGCTGGAAAAGAAACAGCGGCTCACCATGCTGCGGTACTTAAAACAGGCCGAAGCCGTGGAAAAGAGCGCGCAAAAATACCTGATGGAAAAAAGGGAGAATATCAATTCGCCTTATGCCCAGTCAAGATATGATGCAGTAACGGATGTCAGAAGGGCTATTATGGTCAATCGCTCCACGATGTATGAGACATTCAGAAAGGCAGATATCGCAAGAGTTGAGCGGGTATATAACCGCCGGGAAGCGGACAAATACTATAAGCAGCAATGCAAAAAAATGACGGACTGGAAGAAAAACGTCTATCAGAAGTATGCCATGGATATCAGCCAGACAAAGAACAGGAAAACCTATTTTGGAGACCGCTTCACGAATGAGTCCCTGGAAAGAATGAATACGATCTTTTCCGTGAAAAGAACCGCCGCGATCAGTCTGACAAACTATGCTTTGATGGCTGAGCAAAAGTACGGGATCAGTCTTTACGGCATTGATGAAATCTTAGATCCGTCAAAGCTGCAAAAGAAAAAGCAGGAAATGTTCAATACCGTCATCGAAAAGATGACAAGCAAAGATCCGAAGGATAGGGAATGGATCGCGAATATCATGTATGAAGGGGCAAAAAAAGCCACAGAGCATATGGGCGATCTGATGAAACGGGTCGATTTTAACGATCCTGATTATATCTACAGTGAGAATTTTGTCAAGGCATGCAATCTGGCCAATCAGATGTTTGATGTGTGGCAGGAAGAGGCCAGGATCCCGAAGGAGATGTTTGATGTTATTTCCAAGAAGGATCCCTCCATCAAGAGTTTTGATGAGTACCATCGGAAAAACGGAATGGTAAGAGGATATCTGGATCAGTTTATGAATAATATCAATCGGCTGGCTGAGAATATCCCGAAGCTGGAAAAACAGGGTGAACCTGATGCAGAGGCCCTGGTCGCCCTGAACGCTTTTTGCGTCAGCCGCATGAAAAAGATGCTGGCGGAGAAAGCAAAGGAGTGCAAGTCAAAACCCTTTGGCGAATGGTTTCCTTATGAAGACGGCGCCGTGGGAAGAGGTTTATACACGCATGGGTCGGGACTTTTTATGAATACACAGTATCCCGGGAAAGAGGCGTTCAGACGGAATCTGCGTTCCTTTATTGACGGCAGCGCCTTTGATAAGATCACCCATTCCTATGAGCCGAATGCGGATGGCAAGGGAAATGACAAATTCACTCTCACCGGCGAGATCGACGTCAAAGACATGAAGGAATATGCAAATTATACAGCCCTGTCGGACTATGAATTCTTCAGAAGGGTCAATGCCCAGATGGACTATTTTGACGCATTGAAAAGGTCTTCCGGTCCGGTTATGCAGGAGTATCTGCAAAATGCCATCGCAGGCGTGGCGCAGCTGTCCAAGTTCAGCACGGATCCGAAGCATATGACGGATGAGCAGAAAGAAGCCGCGAAGGAATGCATTCAGGATATTTTTTCCTGCTATACCGCCATGGCATTGACGAAAATGGGGATCGCAGAGCAGGACCTTGCAGCCGAAGTGGACAAAACCGTTCCGCAGATCGCGGATTATAAGCGATATGTGGAAAACATGGAAAAGGGTTCTATGATGGCGCTGGCCATCACGGATATGACCGATCAGGTTGCAAAATCCGATGCTGTGATGATGGCCAAAGGCCGGGTCGCAAAACAGAAACTCGAAAACGGCGAATACAAAACGATCGATCAGATAAACGTTGCATTTGCACATGCCTACGCCTATGCACTGATGACGGAGAACGGGAAACTGACGATCAATCCGGATGTTCCGGACGGAAGATATAAACTGTCGGAGTTCGTGGACAAAGCGATCACAGGAGAGATCGGGCTCATTGACGAGGATGGCCTGAAAACGATGAAGGAAAACCCGGCTGTTGCAAAATCCATACTGAATAACCGACAGAGTCTGCGGGATCAGTTGGTGCAGGATGAGGAAAAGTATAAACGGATCAGGGAAGAGATCCGGCAAGAGGCGGTGCAGGAGAGAAAAGAGAAAAGGAAAAATTCAGTAAAGAAAAAAGAAACAATTAGCACGAATCAAACGGAAGATAAAAAAGATCCGAAAAAAGAAGAGGAACTGAAGAAAAAATCCCAGGGCGGCAAAGGGATGGGCGGCAGCAAAAAGTGATGTTTTATTAGTCTAACAGGAGATAAAGTATGCCAAACGGAGAAGAGATCAGAGAAGAAAAGACCACTGCACAGAAACTGCAGGACACTGTGAACATGCAGAGCAATGAGTATGATAAACTCTGGCTATATCTAAGCAATGTCGCTCTGTGGGGTCTGATGGATGATGCGTCAAAGCTTTCAGAGGAACAAAAATCGCAGCTCGAAACGGATCCGAATGCGGTGATGGGGCAAAAGCAGCAGGTGCCCTTTGACCCGATGCAGTTGTATGCTGACGATGATCCGTTTATAAAATGCAAGCAGCTGATGTACCTGATGGGGGTGATGGAAGCAAAATTTGCCCTCGAACTGGGTAATGAGCAGCTTTCCTTAGAGCAGTCCATGGAAGGCGTGGAATCGGATCCTGTGAAGCGTTCGGAAAAGGCAGCTTTTCTGATGAAAAATGCAGAGCCGAAAACCATGCGGATGTATCAAGAGTTTGACAGCATGCGCCGCATGCTTTTGTCTGCGCAGGAAGGCCTGACGAGGCAGGCGTTTTTAGCCGATGATAATCCCGTAGATGAGAATACCACCATGGGACAGCTGGCCGATAAAATGGGGCTTTACCATGATAACAGGACGGCTTTTTTGCGCAAATTCGGCTGCAATGATGAAAACAAAAAGGCAATGGCGGTCTTTAAAAACAGGCTGAAGGACCGGATCGATGCAGAGAAGAAGAAACCGAAAAACGTTCAGGACGCAAAACTTGCCAATTCGAAAGCCGATGACGCAAGCGTTATGTTTTATATGATAAAAAACTGCAATGAACATCTGGTGCAGGAATGGAACGCTAAGGGTTATCATAGTGTCAAGAACACGGTTTTCGGGGCTGAAGAGGAGATGTTTGAAAAGGGGCGGGCCCTTCAGAGTAAGAAAAATCCTGCATATGCCAATATCCAAAACTGGATCCGTGACAAGGGAGCCCGGGAGGCGGAAAAGAAAAAAGTGTCAAATATCAGTGACGCCTCGAAGCAGCTGATCAGTGCCCTGACGAGTGAAAAACCGCAGAAGATCCGTTCCACCCGCGGGATGAATGATGTCTTTCCGGAAGAACTGTTCCAGAAACAGCCGGAGTTTTTGAGCGGTGTCATCGCAAAGTTTGAAAGTACCAAAACGGGGACCAGCATCGACAGATTTTTATGGCATCGCAAGAATTCCGGCCAGTATGAAGCCATGCTGAAAGCCGTGAAAGCCTATGAAAAGGCGCTCCTTGAGAAAAAGAGCGGCGAGGCGGCTGACCGCAGGGAAGAGATGCTTGAAAAATGCTATGCTTACATTGAAGGAAAAGAAAAGATCAGATGGCATGATTTCGGCAAAGAGCGGTATAACCTGGCCCTCATGCTGATCAGGCAGTATGATTCCATGGAAAAATTCAATGCTCTCTGCGAAAAGATCAACCGCGTGCGGGAAGTGCAGCCCGAACATGAGGATCATATGAGCGCCGGAGCGCTGAATGAATTTGAGCGCACCTACGGGATCAAGGACCTGGGCAAAAACCGTATCCATGAAAAGACGAGAAAAAACGTCACCCTTATGCACCCGGCGCAGGAAAAGCGTTTTGCCGTTATGGAAACGCTTTATACCAAAGATCCCCAATACTTGCCGACGCTGAAGATCGGTTTTAAGGAAAACGAGTTCGGAAAACTGAAAAAGATCGATAAAAAATTTCATAAGATTTCCAATAATGCGATCGGTAAAAATGCGCAGCCGGAAGGAGACGGCCTTTCCGGCAAGGATTTTGCCGCCATCGCTTATGGCGCTTCCTTAAGCGGGAACGCTGCGGGAAAGGCACCCGGGTGCTTTCCGAAGGGGGTCGAAAAGAAAGATATCCCGGAATTGTTCAGTGACCGTTATACCTCGATCATCATGAAAAAAGACGGCGTGCCCCTGGCCGCCGGCAAAACAACACCAGTGATCCAGTACGGCAGGGAAAAGGCGCAGGAAGCCCTGAAAGAATATGGGGAAGGGAAGAAGAAAAAACTGGCTGCGATCCTGGCAAATGCGCTGGTGAAGATCACGGAGAAATATAAGATCAAGAGCGAAGTGGACGACGAACTGGTGGCGGACGGCGAAATGGCAGGGCGTATGAGCAATATGCTCCTGCGTGATGACGGATTGCTGCAGGAAGCGCTGAACTCAAATACCGGTTTTTGCATGGGACATCTTCGGATGGTATCCTCCATCAATACAGCCTGCGAGTTGTATGCAAGGAGTACCTATGCGAAGGAAAAGATCGCCGAGGCTGTCAAGAGCGGCAAGGATACCATGTCACCGGATGAGAAAAAGCAGCTCATGACAGATGTGGTTTCCTACATGACAGTAAAGGAGTGGATGGACAAACGGACAAGAGTTTTGTTCGGAGATATAAATTTCACAAGGGAGTCTGACCAGCTGACACAGGATCAGGGAAAAGCAAAGGAAGCCACCGATAAAGCCAGGGAAAATCTGAAAAAGAAGAACAACGGCAGTCTGGCAAATTTAAAGAAAGAGGACGAGAAGACTTTTGAAAAGATCCAGGCTGAGGAAGCAGATATCCGTGCGCTTTATAACGGAAAGAAGAAACTTCTGAAGAAAAAGTATGTGAAAAATTCCGTTATGATCGATCAGATGAAGGAGACGGAAGCCATTGACCGGATCCATCGTGAGTCGGCAAAACTCGTACAAAGCAACCTGCGAAACCTGAACGTGGCCGGGCAGCAGCTTACACCGGCTAAAATGCAGGAGATTTTGTCCGGCATGGAAACGCGCATCAAACATGTGGCACAGCCCCAGGCCGGAGACGGAAGGCGGATCGCACCGGCGAGGGGGATCAACAACTGATGTAATGAAAAATGGACAGGTGAAATATCGCAGGTAAAAAATCTGAATTGACAGGGTGTCACAGGGCAATTTATGTGATAAAATAGTTAGGATTACCAATCGCTAATCAAACCGGGTAAAGTCCGGTATGGTAATTGGGAACTGACATATTACGAATCAATTCAGGGGATAGGTCATGAAAAAGAGAGTTGCTGTTTTTGCGAACGGCTGGAGTGCGGAAAATCTGTGTGGTTTTTTGGGTGCGCTTAAGGAAGGTCTTGAGGGCACATCGACAGACCTGTATGTTTTTATGGGATATGATGCCTTTGGCATACCGAATATTGAATCGGAATGCAGTATCTATGATCTTCCGGATCCGAAGTTTTATGATGCGGTTGTCTTTTTTGTCCCCGGCATGGACTTTGCAAAGGTCAATGAACGGATCATAGACCGGTGTCATCAGGCGGGCGTTCCGCTGATCTGCGTCGGGAAGGTTATGGACGATGCCATATCCATTTATACGGATCAGTACAAGGGGATGAAACCCCTGGTGGATCATATGATCGAAAAGCATCATGTGGAAAAGATCCATTTCATAGCCGGTCCGCGTGATAACTTTGACTCGAATGAAAGACTTCGCGCCCTGATGGATTCCTGCAGGGAGCATAATGTGCCGTTTTCCGGCTCGGATGTGTACTATTCCGACTGGAATGTGATGGCGGCTACCACGCATCTGCGGGAAATGATCAGGAAGAAAAAGAAACTGCCGGATGTGATCATGTGCGCGAATGACAATACGGCCTTTTTTATCAGTTTTGTGCTTGAGGAACGCGGGATCCATGTGCCTAAGCAGCTTCTGCTGACCGGTTTTGACGGAACACAAAGAGCCAAGACTTTTTATCCTTCCCTGACAAGTGTTGCGCAGCCTTTTGAGAAAATGGGAAACAAGACTGCGGAGTGCCTGACCAGGATCATGGCGGGCGAGACGGTGGAGGAAAAGCATTATATTCCCTGTGAGTTTACCATCGGGGAAAGCTGTGGCTGCGATGTCACCGCCGAAAGAGATGTCCTGCGCCGTCAGGTCTGCAGGAACATGCCCAGCGACACCGCAAGAGCGGGTTTTCGCCAGGGAAGGCTTCATTATATCGAGAATGCTGTCCTGCAGTCCGAGCGTTATGCAACGCTGGGCGAAAATCTGCAGGATGTTTTTTATGAAGATAACGGGCAGGAAGGAAATCCTTTCTTTCTTCTGATCGATCCTGCCATCGGAAAACTCGGCGAATGCAGCATAGAAGAAATGCCAAAGTACGAGATCGCCGATAAGCTGGATCTGCTGGTGGGCAAGTATGGCGAAGAGTATTATGAAACCACGAGCCTGAATGTTAAGGAAGATCCCCTGCCGAAGCTTCCGGATGACGGCGTGGATCATATGTATATCTTCATGCCGCTGTATGTGGGAAGTTTTGCCTGCGGCTATATGGTCATGTCTGATAATCTGGACTATTTTGAAAAAACCATCTATATCACGTTCCAGTCGGCCATGAATAACAATCTTGAGACCTATGTCAAGAACTTAAAGCTCAGTGCACTCAATGATCAGTTATCCGATCTGTTGAATAAAGATGCCATGACCGGCGTCAGAAACCGCGTGGCTTATGAAAGCTATATGCTCAGCCTGAAGGACCGGATCGCTTCCGGGGACCATGTGCAGACTGCGTTCATGATGTTTGACTTAAATGACCTGAAAATGATCAATGATACTTACGGTCATGAGCAGGGCGATGAGTATATCAAAAACGGCTGCAAGCTGATTTGTGAGACCTTTGCCCACAGCATTGTGTTCAGGATCGGCGGCGATGAATTCGTGGCCGTGTTATGGGGCAATGATTTTCGTGATAAGGAACAGCTTCTTGTCAGGTTCAGACAGGCCTTGTCCGTGATGGAAGATGGGGACGGGGAACCCTGGGAGAAAACTTCCATCGCCAGCGGCATGGCGGTTTATAACAGCGAGAGCGGTGAGAGCGTGGATGAGGCACTACACCGCGCCGACGATGCCATGTATGAGGATAAAAGAAGGAACAAACAACTGCGCGGGGATTGACTTTTGAGGGGCGTGTGCTACAATTCGTAGGGAATCACAGAGTTCTTTTTGTAACATTCAACAGGCATTCAGCGGTGTAAAGTCCGATGTGAGAAATATGAGCCGATAAATTGATGATAATGAAAAAGGGAGGCAGAGCATGGAACATCGATTGACAACGATGATATCGGAAGAAGAGATCATAGCCAGGATCAGTGAGATCGCAGAGCAGATCAACAAAGATTATGCAGGGCAGGAGGTCCATCTTGTATGCGTGCTTCGTGGCGGCAGTTTTTTTATGTGCTCCCTGGCAAAGCGGATCACCCTTCCCGTGACACTGGATTTCATTTCCTGTTCCAGCTACGGAAACGATACCAAATCCAGCGGTGTTGTGCGGATCGTCAAGGACCTTTCCGATTCCATCGTGGGAAAGAACGTGATCGTCATCGAAGACGTTGTGGATACCGGAAGGACTTTAAGCTATCTGTTAAAGATGCTTTCCGAACGCCAGCCCAAGAGCCTGAAGCTGTGTTCTCTGCTGGATAAACCCTCCCGCAGAGTTGTGGAGATCGAAGCGGACTATGTAGGCTTTACGATCCCGGATAAATTCGTTGTGGGCTACGGCCTTGACTATGCACAGAAATACCGGAACCTTCCGTATATCGCTGAAGTAGTCTTTGAGGAAGAAACATAATGAAGGTACTTGATGAATATTAATAGGATGAAGAAGTAATAAATGGCTTCCCCCTGGGGGGCGCTAAGCGCCAGTGGCGCTTGATCAGCGCGGACCGAGCCGGAAGGCGAGACAGCTGTCGCCGAAGGCGACTGATGAGGGGTAAACAATAATTTAACAGAAAGGTAGTTTCATGAACAACACTCCAAACAAACCCAAGGGACTGGGTACCAGCTTTGTGCTGATCCTGCTGCTATTGGTCATCGCGATCTGGATCAGTTCCCTGCGTAACAGCAACACAGGCTATAACTGGTCTGATTTTGAAAACGATCTGAAACATGAAAGGATCGCGGGAGCGACCATCGATCCCAATTCCGAAGTACCGACAGGCAAAGTTATCTTTTCTTTTAAGAAAGGGGGAGTCGGACAACTCTATACCTCGGATGTGACAAAGGTAGAAGAAAAACTGCAGGAGGCGGGCATCACTTATGTCATGAAGGATATGCCATCCGGCAACTGGTTTTTATACTATGTTTTGCCCATGCTTGTGGTCTTTATCATCTTTGTGTTCTTTTTCTCGATGATGAGTTCCCAGGCAGGCGGTGGCGGCGGCAGCGCCGGCAGGATGATGAATTTCGGAAAATCCCGTGCCAGAATGGTGGAAGCGGGAGAGACCAAGATCACATTTAAGGATGTGGCAGGCCTGAAAGAGGAAAAAGAGGATCTCGAAGAGATCGTGGACTTTTTAAAAGACCCTGGAAAATATACCGGAGTGGGAGCCAGGATCCCGAAGGGAATTTTGCTAGAGGGGCCTCCCGGAACCGGAAAAACCTTGCTGGCCAAGGCTATCGCAGGCGAGGCAAATGTTCCATTCTTTACGATCTCCGGTTCGGATTTTGTGGAAATGTTCGTCGGCGTGGGCGCTTCCCGTGTCAGAGACTTATTTGAAGAAGCAAAAAAGAACCATCCCTGTATCGTGTTTATCGATGAGATCGATGCCGTGGCAAGACGGCGTGGCACCGGTATGGGCGGCGGCCATGATGAAAGGGAGCAGACCCTGAATCAGCTGCTGGTGGAAATGGACGGTTTCGGCGTTAATGAAGGGATCATCGTCCTGGCGGCAACAAACCGCGTGGATATCTTAGATCCTGCTATCATGCGTCCCGGCCGTTTTGACCGCAAGATCGGCGTGGGCAGGCCGGATGTAAAGGGCCGCGAGGATATCCTCAGGATCCATGCCAAGAATAAACCCCTGGCCGAGGATGTGGACATCGTGCAGATCGCGCAGACCACAGCAGGCTTCACCGGCGCGGACCTTGAGAACCTGATGAATGAATCCGCCATCCTGGCGGCAAAGTCTGACAGAAAGTTCATTGTTTCCGAGGACGTAAAAAAAGCCTTTATTAAAGTAGGTATCGGCGCTGAGAAACGCAGTCGCGTCATTTCCGATAAGGAAAAGAGGATCACGGCTTACCATGAATCCGGACATGCGATCCTGTTCCATGTGCTGCCGGATATGGATCCTGTTTATACCGTATCCATCATCCCTACGGGAACCGGTGCAGCGGGCTATACCATGCCCCTTCCGGAACGGGATGATATGTTCATGACAAAGAGCCATATGATGCAGGATATCATGGTAGACCTCGGCGGTCGGATCGCTGAAGAGATCATTTTTAACGAGATCACAACCGGTGCCTCGAGTGATATCAAGAAGGCAACGCATGTTGCCCGCAGCATGGTGACCAGGTTTGGTATGTCACCGCTTCTTGGTACCGTGAATTATGACGACGAGGGCGAGGAAGTCTTTATCGGTAAGGATCTTGCCCATGCCAAGACCACCAGTGAGGCCGTCACCAGCCAGATCGACGCAGAAGTCAAGCGCATCATCAGCGAATGCTATGACAAGGCAAAGGCCATCATTGAGGAAAATATCGATATCCTTCATGCTTCCGCAAATCTGCTGTTGGAAAAAGAACGGATCTCCAGAGAAGAATTTGAGGCACTTTTCGGAGAGAAGAAGTAGGTGTCAAAGGGGTGTCAATGGGGACGGTGTCATTGGGGACGGTTCGGTGTCATTGGGGACGGTTCTTTTTGACAACCTGAATTGCAAGGTTGTCAAAAAGAACCGTCCCCACCTGACACCAAAAGAACCGTCCCCAATGACACCTTGTGAAACGCCGCGGGAAATGACCCGCGGCGTTGTATATTTTGTCAGAGGAAACCACA
>JAEEGL013455926.1_pt1 | contig 12109 bp, 8 predicted proteins | sample 9134231 | NCBI WGS metagenome assembly JAEEGL01 (sample SAMN16246548, study PRJNA631951) | gut metagenome | biome: gut microbiome; feature: rumen; material: fiber-attached | host: Bos | place: Iran: Karaj | collected 2018-10
CATCACGCGGCTGTGGGGCAGAGCAGAGCGCTTGCCTTCCTGTCCTGCCACAAGGAGCACGGCAGCCATCGATGCTGCCATACCGGTGCAGATGGTGGCCACATCAGAGGAGATAAACTGCATGGTGTCGTAGATACCCAGACCAGCATGTACGCTGCCGCCGGGCGAGTTGATGTAGATGCTGATGTCCTTGCCGGGGTCTGCGCTGTCCAGATAGAGCAGCTGCGCCTGCAGCGTGTTGGCGGTGTAGTCGTCAATCTGCGTGCCGAGGAAGATGATGCGGTCCATCATCAGGCGTGAAAAAACATCCATCTGCGTCACGTTCAATTGACGTTCCTCAAGGATGTAGGGGTTAAGGTACTGGGCTTGCGCCTTCATCACGTCGTCGAGCACCAGGCCATTCATGCCCAGGTGCTGCGTTGCATATTTTCTAAAGTCGTTCATAATCAGTGCTTTGCGTTTCAATAATGGCTAACAAAGGTCGGTTTTGTTATCTCTGTCTTGTAAAAGCAGTTACAAAATTAGGCAAAATAAACGAGACGGCTGAAATTTTTTCCCTAAAAAACATTAAATGGTAAAGGTTGAGAATGTCAGCGACCCAAACGGTGCATGTTCTACATCTCAGAATATAATAAATAATGTACGTGCGTAGATACCAGCGATGCTTACGGTATAAGTTGCCGAAGACATGTTGAAAGTACGTGTTCGCTTCGTTCTCTCTTGGCAAATGGCAAGGGGCAAAGTTAAAATCACGTCGGTATTTGATAAAATCACGTCGGTATTTGATAAAATCACGTCGGTATTCGTTAAAATCACGTCGGTATTTGATACTTGTTCGACCAACACACGCGAGCAATTGTTTGGTGTCATGTCTTTCGGACGTACAGGTAGGGTTTTCAAGACGGAAAAAGGGTCAATAGTGAGAAAAACAACTTGCACAAAAGCAGAAAAGTGTGTAAACGCCCCCTCAAAAAGGCAGAATTCTATAAAATAAAGTTAAAAATGGGGAGAAGTGGAGGGTTGTGTTTTGTGGTGGGGGATTTTTTTCTTAATTTTGCTGCGAATTATCAAATGATGAGATTTCTCGGCAACATAGAATCCAAAATCGACGCGAAGGGCCGTGTTTTCCTCCCCGCCTCGTTCCGCAAGATCTTGCAGACGGCGGGTGAGCAGGTGCTCGTTTTGCGCAAGGATTTCCACCAGTCTTGTCTGGTGGTCTATCCGCTGAGTGCTTGGAACCGCCGTACTGACACGTTGCTGTCGCAGGTGAATGAGTTCGACGACGAGAGTCAGATGGTGTTCCGCATGTATGTGTCTGAGGCCGAGGAGACGGCGCTCGACAGCAATGGCCGTCTGCTCATCCCGCGCCGCTACCTGCAGATGGTGGGCATAGACCAGACGGTGCGCTTCATCGGCATGAACGACACCATCGAGATATGGGCCGCCGAGAAGGCCGAGAAGCCGTTCCTCTCGCAGGAGGACTTCGCAGCGAAGCTGAAAGCCATGATGGCAAAAAAGGGGAGCGAAAAGGAGTAAAAGATAAGTGAACAGACGATAGTAATGGTAATGAAGGAGGAGACATATCATGTACCAGTTCTCCTGCAGGAGAGCATCGACGGGCTGGCTATTCAGCCCAGCGGCATCTATGCCGACATGACCTTTGGTGGCGGCGGCCACTCAAGGGAGATACTGCGGCGGCTGGGCAAGGAGGGGCATCTCTACGCCTTCGATCAGGATGCCGACGCGGAAAAAAATATTGCACAAGATGATAGATTCACCTTCATTCGCAGCAACTTTAGGTATGTGAAGAACTGGATGCGCTATTACGGTGTGGAGCAGATGGACGGCGTACTGGCCGACCTAGGAGTGTCATCGCACCACTTTGACGACGCCAGCCGTGGGTTCTCCTTCCGCTTCGACTGCCCGCTGGACATGCGGATGAACCGCCGGGCAGGCAAGACAGCCGCTGACGTGGTGAACGACTACGACGAGCAGCAGCTCACCGACATCTTCCGCCTCTACGGCGAGCTGAGCAACGCCCACCGACTGGCCAAGGCCATCGTGAAGGCCCGCCAGCAACAACGCATAGAGACCACCGGGCAGCTGCTCAAGGCTGTGGGAGCCCCCCTTACGGCTCCCGAGAATATGCCCTCTGAGAAGTCCTCTAGCGTGTCCCCCTCGGGGGACGAAAGGGGGGCCTGGAAGAAAGACGGCGCAAAGCTGTTCCAGGCCCTGCGCATCGAGGTGAACCGTGAGATGGAGGTGCTCCGCGAGATGCTTACATCGGCTACGGAACTACTCAGGCCTGGAGGAAGGCTGGTAGTCATCACCTATCACTCACTGGAAGACCGAATGGTGAAGAATGTCATGCGCAGCGGCAACGCCGAGGGGCGGACGGAGAAAGATTTCTTCGGACGTGTGACGGCTCCGCTACACATTATTAATAATAAGGTGGTGACACCTTCCGACGATGAGATACAACGCAACCCCCGCAGCCGCAGTGCAAAGCTGCGCATCGCGGAGCGCGCTTAATGAGGCGCTTGCGCTGAAAAATGATAAATGATAAGTGATAAATGATGAAGAAGAACGACGACGTGGAACTGATTGTGGAGGCTGGCTACGAGGAGCCCTTGCAGGAAGAGCGTGACGAGCGCGACGCATCGGCAGCCCCCTCTCCCGACAAAGGTCAGGAGAAGGATTCTACCTTGCGACAGCTGAAGGCTCAGGCCAGCGAGGACGACGAGGCCCCCATAGGCACACTGACGCTGCGTCAGATAGTGGGCGGCGACTTTCTCCTGGCTTTCGTCCGCCACTACGTGTGGTTCATTGTGCTCGTCGTACTTCTCACCTGCGTCTACGTCGGCGTGCGCTATCAGTGTCAGCAGGATGTCATCGAGATAAGCCGGCTGGAAAAGGAACTGATTGACGCGAAGTTCCGCGCCATGTCAAGCTCCAGCAACCTCACCGAGCTATGCCGGCAAAGCAATGTGCTCAAGGTACTCAGCCAGAACGAGGATAACGAGCTGCTGATGCCCGACCAGCCACCGTTCATCGTTCCTGTAGGGGAGTGAAAGGGGAGTGAAAGAGGAGTGAAAGGGAAGTGAAAGAGACGATAGTTCTTGAAACCTAAGGTAATAAATCGAAAATCCGTAAATCGAAAATAAAAAAAAGGTGAGTAAGTTCAGTAAAGATAAGGTTTTGCCGCGCTACTTAATTATAGCGGTGGTGCTGACGCTGGTAGGCGTGGCAGTGATTGCCAAGGCCACCTACACCATGACGTCTAACAAGCACTACTGGGACGTGGTGGCCGAGAGCCAGAAGAGCGACAGCGTGCGTGTGCGCCCCAACCGAGGGAACATACTCAGCAGCGACGGTCAGCTCCTGGCCAGCAGCATACCTGAATACAAAATCTTCATGGACTTCCAGCCTGGCGACCGCAGCGACACCGCCTGGGCTCACAAGCGCGACTCGGTGTGGCTGACCTTGCTCGACAGCCTCTGCCACGGCCTTCACGATATCTTCCCCGAATGGACAGCCGAGAAGTTCAAGGAGCGTCTGGAAGAGGGGCGCCATAAAGTCATCGTGAACAAGAAGGGCGAAAAGACCATCGGTGCCCGGCACTGGGCCATATGGCCACGCCGCATCAGCTACAGCACCTATTGTGAGGTGAAGCAGCTGCCCTACTTCAATCTGCCCAGAAACAAATACGGCTTCCACGCCGAACCCTTCGATGCCCGCCGCCGTCCCTTCGGCTCACTGGCCGAGCGCACCATTGGCGACATACGCTCGTTTGAGGGCGGCCAGGACACGGCACGCTTCGGCATCGAACTGAGCTACGACAGCATCCTGCGCGGCAGCTACGGCATACAGCGTAAGGAAAAGGTGCTCAACAAGATAGTGCCCTTCACCGTGACACCACCAGTGGACGGTGCCGACATCGTGACCACCATCGACATCGGGATGCAAGACCTGGCCGAGAAAGCCCTCGTGCAAGAACTCGACAAGTGGGAGGCCAGCATCGGCGTGGCCATCCTCATGGAGGTGCAGACGGGCGATGTGAAGGCCATCGTGAACATGCGGCGTGGCTCAGATGGCATCTACCGCGAGATGTTCAACGACGCCATCAGCTACCGCTGCGAGCCAGGCTCGGTGTTCAAGACCGCCTCCATCCTCGTTGCCCTCGACGACGGGGTTGTGGACACCTCCTACGTCATTCACACCGGCCACGGCATCATGCCCATGCACGGTGCCCGCATGAAAGACCATAACTGGCACCGTGGCGGCTACGGCAGCATCAACCTGGCACGCACGCTGGAGGTCAGCTCGAATATCGGCGTGAGCTACACCATAGACCATTTCTACGGCAGCAACCCCCGCAAGTATGTCGAGGGACTCTACCGTGTGGGCATCGGCCAAGACCTAGAGCTGCCCATGGTGGGCTATGCCAAGCCGAAGATACGCTACCCCGACTTCAAGACCACCAACCGTGCCCTCTACTGGAGCAAGACTACCCTACCCTGGATGTCCATCGGCTACGAGACGCAGATACCGCCCATCAACACCGTAACGTTCTATAACGCCATCGCCAACAACGGCCGCATGATGCGCCCGCGGTTCGTCAAGGAGTTCGTCAAGGACGGAGAGGTGGTGGCCACCGTCGAGCCGCAGGTTATCAAGGAGCACATCGCCAGCCCGAAGGCCATCAGCACCATCCAGACCGTGCTGCGCCACGTCGTCAGCCAGGGTCTGGGCAAGAAGGCCGGCAGCAAGTCGTTCCAGGTGTCGGGCAAGACGGGAACGGCACAGGTGGCCAAGGGCGGACACTACCGTAGCGGCACGACGGAGTACTGGCTGTCGTTCTGCGGCTACTTCCCCTCCGACAACCCGAAGTACACCTGCATCGTCTGTATGCGCAAGGCCGGTCTGCCCGCATCGGGCGGCAGCATGTCGGGAGCCGTGTTCCACAATATCGCCGAGGGTGTCATGGCCCGCAGCCTGGTGCTCAGCGTTGAGGATGCCCGCGACTCGCTCTCTGTCTTCACACCCGAAGTGAAGCAGGGTGACAGAGCCTCCGTAGACTACGTACTCGGAAATCTGGGCATCGATGGCAAGGGCGTGGAAGTGAGCAAGCCCGACTTTGCGACGAACACTATGCCCAGCACCATAGGCATGGGAGCCAGCGATGCTGTCTATCTTATTGAGCAGCAAGGCATTCGCGTACGTCTGCACGGCACTGGCGAGGTATGTCGCCAGAGCATTGCACCAGGCACGCCACTGGAACCAGGCATGACCTGCTTCCTTGAACTGGAATGATCATAATTGGTTAATAGTTTTATATAGAGAAAGATGATTCAGAGAAAGATGATTCTTAATGATGTTTTAGAAAGCATAGAAATGATTGCCGTCGAGGGTTCTCTAGAGACCGCGATCACAGGCGTGTGCATCGACTCACGGCAGGTGATGCCTGGCAGTCTGTTTGTGGCCATTCGTGGCACGCAGACTGACGGTCATCGCTTTATCGACAACGCATTGGAGCGAGGAGCTGCCGCTATTCTCTGTGAAGAGATGACGTGGCAGGACGACACGAAACGCGTGATGCGCAACGGTCGCTACCCGACTATCGTCCAGGTCTCCTCCACCGATGCCGTCGTCGGTAACGTAGCCACTGCTTTCTTCGGACATCCCTCTAAAGACCTGACGTTGGTGGGCGTCACCGGCACCAACGGCAAGACAACTATTGCCACATTATTGTATAATATGTTCCGCAAGATGGGTCACCGGTGCGGACTGCTATCCACCGTCTGCAACTATATCGACGGGGAGGCAGTCGCCGCAACGCACACTACGCCAGACCCCATTGAGCTGAACCAGCTGTTGCGCCGCATGGCCGACGCCGGCTGCGAGTATGTGTTCATGGAGTGTTCGAGCCACGCCATCGCCCAACGGCGCATTGGCGGGCTTCACTTCCGTGGCGGAATCTTTACCAACCTTACACGTGACCATCTGGACTACCACAAGACGGTGGAGAACTACCGCGACGCGAAGAAGGCCTTCTTCGACATGCTGCCAAAGGGCAGTTTCGCCCTGACCAATGCCGACGACAAGAACGGCCTCTTCATGGTTCAGAACACGAAGGCCACCGTCAAGACCTATAGCACCCACAGCATGGCCGACTTCCGTGGCCGCATCATCGAGGAGCACTTCGAGGGCATGTACCTGGAGGTTGACGGGCGCGAAGTAGGCGTGCAGTTCATTGGCCGCCATAACCTGCAGAACTTGCTGGCCGTCTACGGCGCTGCACGTCTGCTAGGGAAGGAGCCGGAGGACATCCTCCTCGTGATGAGTACACTGAAGAGCGTCGCCGGACGTATGGAGCCCATTGCCTCGCCCGACGGATGGACAGCCATCGTGGACTACGCCCACACGCCCGACGCACTGGAAAACGTGCTGAAGGCCATTCGCGAAGTGCTCGAGGGCAAACAGGGAAAGGTCATCACCGTCTGCGGAGCCGGCGGCAACCGCGACAAGGGCAAGCGACCACTCATGGCCCAGGAAGCCGTACGTCAGAGCGACCGCGTTATCATCACCAGCGACAACCCCCGCGACGAAGACCCGCAGGACATCATCAACGACATGCTCGCAGAACTCGACGCACGCCAGATGAAGAAGGTGGTAGCCATCACCGACCGACGCGAAGCCATCCGTACTGCCACGATGATGGCACAAAGGGGCGACGTCATCCTCATAGCCGGAAAAGGCCACGAAGACTACCAGGAGATTCGCGGCGTGAAACACCACTTCGACGACCGCGAGGAGGTGCGGAAGTGCATTGAGGCTTAAATCGTGATAACGAAATAACGTAATAACGTTATAACGACATAGCGAAAAACGAAATAACGAGAAAGACATGCTATACTACCTCTTCCGATTCCTTGAGCAATACGACATCCCAGGCAGCCACCTGTGGAGCTATATCTCGTTCCGTGCGCTGTTGGCGCTCATCCTGTCGCTGATTATCTCGGCGTGGTTTGGCGAGTGGTTCATCAAGTGGATGAAGCGCAAGAAAATCTTCGAGGTGGAACGCGACCCGTCCATCGACCCCTTCGGCGTAGAGAAGAAGGGTGTGCCCACCATGGGCGGCATCATCATCATCGTAGCCATGCTCGTACCCGTACTGTTGCTGGGCCGTCTGCGCAACACCTATCTCATATTAATGATTATCACCACGGTGTGGCTCGGAATCCTAGGCTTCGCAGATGACTACATCAAGATATTCCGCCGACACAAAGAAGGACTGAAAGGTAAATACAAGATTGTTGGTCAGGTGAGCATCGGCTTCATCGTGGGCTTGGTACTATACCTAAGCCCCGATGTGGTGATGCGAGAGAACATCTCCGTGCCCCATAAGAACCAGACGGAAGTGGTGAAGCATGAGCAAGAAGCGCACAAGAGCCTGATAACCACCATCCCCTTCATTAAGCACCACAACCTGAGCTACTCGGAAATGATGTCGTTTGTCGGTGAACACAAGGTAGCCGCCGGCTGGATTGTATTCGTGCTGATGACCATCCTCGTGGTGACCGCTGTGAGCAACGGTGCCAACCTGAACGACGGCATGGACGGCATGTGCGCCGGCAACTCCGCCATCATCGGCGTGGCGCTTGGCGTGCTCGCCTACGTCTCGTCGCACATCGGCTACGCCTCCTATTTCGACATCATGTACATCCCCCACTCTGAGGAACTGGTCATATTCCTGGCTGCCTTCGTGGGCGCGATGATTGGCTTCCTGTGGTACAACGCCTTCCCCGCACAGATCTTCATGGGCGACACAGGGTCGCTCACCATCGGCGGCATCATCGGTGTCTGTGCAGTCATCATCCACAAGGAGCTGCTGCTGCCCGTCCTCTGCGGCATATTCTTCATCGAAAGCCTAAGCGTCATCATCCAGACGCAGTGGTTCAAGTGGATGAAACGCAAGGGGCAGCGCGTACGTGTCTTCCGCTCCACGCCTATCCACGACACCTTCCGGCGCCTGGACTCACAGCTCGACCCCACCTCGCGCTACATCCTCAAGGGATGGCCCTCACGCCCCTTCCATGAGTCGAAAATCACAATCCGTTTCTGGATAACGACCATCATACTAGCAGCACTGACAATCATCACACTGAAAATCAGATAATATTATGTCACACAGATAGCACAGATAAACACAGATCAGAATACAGACAAAGGAATCTGTGAAAATCTGAGGAATCTGTGTGAAGAAAGAAAAAATGACAGACAACGACATAACATATCAAATAAGAGGTGCTATCTTCGATAAAACTGACAGGTATGCACGTTGGACTATTGGTGAATTTCACTACTGATAACATAAAAGAATCTATATATCGCATTATAAACTGAGGTTAAGATGTCACACAGATGGCACAGATAAACACAAATCAGAATACAGACAAAGGAATCTGTGAAAATCTGTGAGAATCTGAGAAATCTGTGTGACAAAAAATCAATACGTAAGGTAAATTAGTTATAGATATGGCAAGGATAGTCATACTCGGAGCTGGCGAAAGCGGCGCAGGTGCCGCTGTACTGGCAAAGAAAAAAGGCTTCGACGTGTTTGTATCAGACATGTCGAAGATTGCTCCTAACTACAAGCAGATGCTCGACGAGCGCGGCATAAAGTGGGAGGAAGGCAGACACACGGAAAGCCTCATCCTCAACGCCGACGAGATCATCAAGAGTCCCGGCATACCCGACACGGCCCCCATGGTCGCCAAGGCCAAGGCCGCCGGCATACCCATCATCAGCGAGATAGAGTTCGCCGGACGATACACCACATCGAAGATGATTTGCATCACCGGCTCCAACGGTAAGACGACCACCACGTCGTTGATTTACCACATCTTCAAGACAGCGGGCTACGATGCCGGACTGGCCGGAAACATCGGCCACTCGCTGGCTCTGCAGGTAGCCGAGGAACCGCATGAATACTACATCATCGAACTCAGCTCGTTCCAGCTGGACAACATGTACGACTTCCGTGCCAACATCGCCGTGCTGCTCAACATCACGCCTGACCACCTGGACCGCTACAACTTCGAGATGCAGAACTACGTGGACGCAAAGATGCGTATCATACAGAACCAGACCGCCGACGATGCCTTCATCTACTGGAACGACGACCCCATCATCAAACGCGAGCTGGAGAAGTACGACATCAAGGCCATCCAGTATCCCTTCTCCGAGCTGAAGGAGAAAGGCTCTATCGGCTACATTGAAGCCGGACAGTACACCCTGGAGAAGCCCACGCCCTTCAACATGGAGCAGGAGAGTCTGGGACTCACTGGCCGCCACAATATCTACAACTCGCTGGCCGCCGGTCTGGCCGGTAACATCGCGGGCATCAAGAAGGAGATTATCCGTAAGAGTCTCAGCGACTTCCCCGGTGTGGAGCATCGTCTGGAAAAGGTGTGCACCGTGCGTGGCGTGCAGTACGTCAACGACTCGAAGGCCACCAACGTTGACGCCTGCTGGTATGCTCTCGACTCGATGAAGACGAAGGTGGTACTCATCATCGGCGGCAAGGACAAGGGCAACGACTACGCACCCATCAAGCCGCTCGTACAGGAAAAGTGCTCCGCCTTGGTCTACCTCGGTGCCGACAATACAAAGTTGCACGAGAACTTCGACAACCTGGGCATCCCCGTGCGCGACACCCACTCCATGCGCGAGTGCATGGATGCCTGCTACGAGCTGGCCCAGCCCGGCGAGACCGTGCTCCTCTCTCCCTGCTGTGCCTCCTTCGACCTCTTCCACAACATGGAGGACCGCGGTGAGCAGTTCAAGGAACTGGCAAGAAATCTCTAGAAAACCTAGAAAGACTAGTATATCTAGACAATCTAGACAATCTAGATAATCTAGAACAAAGAAAGAAAAATGAACAAAAAGATAGGCAATCTTTTCAAAGGCGACAAAGGCATCTGGGCGGTATTTCTCTTCCTCTGCCTCATCAGCATCGTCGAGGTATTTTCGGCTTCGAGCACGCTGACGTATAAGTCGCAGGACTACCTCGGCCCGCTCATCTATCACTGCGGCACCATCCTCATGGGGCTGGTGGTGGCCATTGTCACGCTCAACATCCAGTGCCGTTACTTCAAGCTCATCACGCCTATCATGCTCATCATCACCTATGCCACGCTGCTGTGGGTACTCCTCTTCGGCGAGAGTATCAACGGTGCCAACCGCGTCATCCAACTGCCAGGCTTCACCTTCCAGCCGTCGGAGATTGCCAAGGGTACGATGGTGCTTGCCACGGCTCAGATTCTCAGCGCCATGCAGCGCGACGATGGTAGCGGAGCCGATGCCACATCGATGAAGTACATCCTCTGGCTGACCGTGCCCGCCGTGATGCTCATCGGCCTGGAGAACCTCTCCACAGCCATCCTGCTCTTCGGAGTCATCTTCACGATGATGATTCTGGGCCGTGTGCCTTGGAAGCAGATTGGCAAGCTCACCGGCGTGCTGGCTGCCTGTGTGGTGCTGTTTCTGGGCCTTGTCTTTGGTCTGGGAAGCATGGACAAGGAGGCCGAGCAGGACTTGGCCGATGCCCGTGCTGGTGTGAAGACCGAGCGCGTTATGGAGAAGAAAGCTAAGGAGGACAAAAACGCCTTCGAGAAGCTCACCCACCGCTTCGGCACGTGGCGCAACCGTCTGCTCATGCCCGGCAAGCCCGAAAACCCGAAGGACTATAAGATAACGGACAAAAACTTCCAGGTGACCCACGCCAACCTGGCCATCTCCTCCTGCGGCGTCATCGGCAAGGGACCAGGCAACAGCGTGGAGCGCGACTACCTGCCACAGGCCTTCTCTGACTTCATCTATGCCATCATCATCGAGGAGATAGGCATCGTGGGAGCTATCGTCGTGGTGTTCCTCTATGTCATCCTGCTCTTCCGCGCAGGACGCATAGCAAGCCGCTGCGAGAACAATTTCCCGGCCTTCCTCGTCATGGGCCTTGCCCTACTACTCGTCTACCAAGCCGTCATCAACATGTGCGTGGCCGTAGACTTCGGCATCGTCACCGGACAGCCGCTACCGCTCATCTCCAAGGGAGGCACCTCGACCATCGTCAACTGCGCCTACATAGGGGCTATCCTCAGTGTGAGCAAGAGCGCGAAGCGCATCACATCACCCACAAAACCCACAAAACCCACATCACCCACAGAACCATGAACACGCCAAGAATCATCATCAGCGGAGGCGGCACCGGCGGCCACATCTTCCCCGCCGTGTCGATAGCCAACGCCATACGAGAGCTGCGCCCCGAGGCACAGATTCTCTTCATTGGTGCGGAAGGGCGCATGGAGATGCAGCGCGTACCACAGGCAGGCTACAAGATCAAGGGGCTGCCCATCCGCGGGTTCTACCGTCCGCTGTGGAAGCCCCAGAACATCGGCGTGGCACTGGACTACCTGCGCAGCAAGCACATGGCAAAGCGCATATTGAAGGAGTTCAAGCCGCAGGTAGCCGTCGGCGTGGGCGGCTATGCCAGCAGCGCGGCCCTCGGTGCTGCCAACAGCCTCGGTATTCCCACCCTCATACAGGAGCAGAACAGCTATGCCGGACTGGCCAACAAGCAGCTCGCCGCCAAGGCTGCGAAGATTTGCGTGGCCTACGAAGGCATGGAGCGATTCTTCCCCAAGGACAAGCTCATGCTGACGGGCAACCCCGTGCGCCAGTCACTGCTTAACTCGTCAGTCACCCGCGAAGAGGCTCTGAAAAGTTTCGGCCTCTCCCCCGATAAGAGAACCATCCTTCTCGTAGGCGGCAGCCTCGGTGCCCGCACCATCAACGAGAGCGTACTCAGCCACCTCAAGGAGATAGCCGCCTCCGACCTCCAGTTCATCTGGCAGACGGGCAAGTACTACCACGAGGAAATCCTCAACAAGCTGAAAGAACAGGGCCAGCCGTCCCGTCTCTTAGTCTGCGATTTCATCGCAGACATGGCCGCTGCCTACCGCGCCGCCGACCTCGTCGTCAGCCGTGCCGGAGCCAGCAGCATCTCGGAGTTCTGCCTCATCGGCAAGCCCGTCATCCTCGTGCCCAG
>JAEEGL013783734.1_pt1 | contig 12109 bp, 5 predicted proteins | sample 9134231 | NCBI WGS metagenome assembly JAEEGL01 (sample SAMN16246548, study PRJNA631951) | gut metagenome | biome: gut microbiome; feature: rumen; material: fiber-attached | host: Bos | place: Iran: Karaj | collected 2018-10
AATTAATAAAAGGATTAAAATCACTTCATGAGTTAAAGATATTACATCGAGATTTAAAAAGTGCAAATGTATTTTTATTTAATGATGGAAGTGCAAAATTAGGAGATTTAAATGTATCAAAAATAGTAAAAAAAGGTTTAGTATATACTCAAACAGGAACTCCTTATTATGCTTCTCCTGAAGTTTGGAAAGATTTACCTTATGATAATAAAAGTGATATTTGGAGTTTAGGATGTGTTTTATATGAAATGATTACTTTAAAACCTCCTTTTAGAGCTGAAAATATGGAAGGACTTTTTAATAAAGTTATTAAAGGAAATTATCAAAAAATTCCTGATAAATTTTCTAATGATTTAAGTGAAGTTATTAGTCTTCTTATTCAAGTCGATTCTAATAAAAGACCTTCTTGTGAAAATTTATTAAAAAATCCAATTATTTTAAAAAGAATTGAATATTTTAAAAATTTTTCTCTTGATGATGATGAAGAAGATAAAGCTCTTTTAAGAACTATTTTAATTCCAAAAAATCTTGTTTTTCTAAGTGAGAAGTTACCTAAAAGTAATTATTCTATGAACACTAATAAAAGCCATAATTCTTTCAGTCAAGATGTTAATCATTCTCATAATAATATTGATGATGGTAAAAAAATCTTGAGAAATGATTTATTAATCTCTTCTAAAAAGTTAAATGAAAGTAAAATAGAAAAAGAAGAAAGATTAATAAAAGAAAAAGAATATGAAATGAGAAAAAAAGAACAAAAATTGAAAAGTGATTTAGAAGATTATGAAAGTAAAAATAAAAGAATTGAAGAATATTTACTTAAAGTTGAAAGAGAAAATGAAATGAAAAATAAAGAAAATCATAAAAAAAATTCTGTGTTAAAAGAAGAGAAAAATCTTAAATTACCTGATATTAGAAATAGTTATGAAAATTCAAATTTAAATTTAAATAATAATAGAAGAGCAAATAATGTTAATTTATATAATTATAACAGTAGAAATAAAAAATATAAATTGGCTGTTCATGATAATAATGAAATATATAAATTATATAAAATTTATGCTCCTCAAATTCAAAAACCTCAATTTCAATATGGGAAATATAATGTTGATAAACATTCAGTGAATAATGATAGTATTAAAAATTTACCTAATAATTATTATCAAAAATATCAACCTATGAAAATTATAAATAGAAATAAATATGGAGGCCAAAAAATAACTTTAATTCAAAGAAATTTATTGAATTAAATTTGTTATTATTTTTATATATCTTTTACATTTTAATTAATATAAGCTTTATATATATATAATATTAATAAAATAATCTAAATTGAAGAAATCATTAATCAAAGAAAAGAAAATAATATATATATATAAATTAATTTTTCTTTTATTTAAAGATAAATAAATTAGCTTTAAGTAAAAAAAATTTTTAATTTATCAGAATAAAAAAATAATTTATATACAAAATATAATTAAATTCTAAATTAATAATTTAAAATTTTATTAATTTATCCTTTAAATTTTCTAAAGAATATATTTTTCCTTTTTACATAAAGAAAAGATAATTAACAAAGTTCTAATCTAAAAATATATTTTCCATGAATATATTAATAATAATTTCTAATATATTAAATTTCTTTAAATAAAGTTCATTATAATCAATTTCCAAAATATAAACTAAAAGAAGTAAAATAAAAGTAATTAACAAACACTTAATTGAATGATAGGAAGTTACTATAAATAAATAAAAAAAAGAAATTAAAGTAATAAAAGAAGGAATAAATAATTTCAAAAAAAAAAATCAAATCTAATATTTAATTCATAATTAATAAAATTACATAAATTCATTATAATAAAAAAATCATCAATTGAGATTAAAGATTTATATAAAATCTCTTCAGTTTCAAAATAGTTACATTGACTGTATTTGCATAATTAAAATTATTTTCTTCATTTTTATTTTTCAAATTTCTCTTTTTTAATAATTTTCAAAGATAAATCTTCAAGTAATTTAAAATTAAAAAAAATTTTGTTAAAGAATCATACTTTAAAATATATTTACCTAAATTAATCATTATTTTTTGATATTCCATTATTAAAAAAACAAAAAGGGATGAATAAGAAATATAAAAATTGAATTATAAATAATAAATAATATATTCTTTATTTTCTATTTTGAATATAAATTTGTGCTTAAAAACTTTTTAATTGAATATAATAGTATTTCATTTCCTTTTTGAAATTCACTTTTTTTATTTAATAAATTTATATTGAAGATACTTTTGAAGATTCTTCTAATTGATATGTCCTTTTAATATTATTTAAAATGGTAATTGAAAAAGAATAAACATAATATAGGTTTAGAATTATTCAGAAATTAAATTAATGATAATTTGAAAAAATAAATATAATATTAATAAAAAGTAATTATAATTATAATAATAATAGTTTTTTGAAATTAATATTTTTTAAATATGATTATTTTCTTTAACAAAAAATAAAAAAAAATTTATTTTTTCCTAATTTCTTCATCAATAAACTTAGAAATATCTCCATAATTATCTTCTCCAGTATATAAAACAGGATGATTTTTATCATTTCTTTTAAATAAATAAATTGTAGGATAACCTTCAATAATAAATCCAGGAATTTCATTAGTAGTAGCATCGACTTCAACAAATTTAATTCTTTTATTTTTTTCAGAATAAAAATTAGCCAATTTATCATAAATTGGAGCTAATCTTTTACAATGTCCACACCAAGGAGCATAAAATTTAACTAAAACATCAAAATTATTATTTATTACATCTCTATCAAATTTATCTGCATTTGTTTTTATTACATTATTTTTTATTGATGATGGAAGTTTTATTTTTATTGTATTATTATCTAATTTATTTTCATACCAATTTTTCATAAAAGTTAATATTTTTTTTTCATTATTTTCTATATTATAAGCATAGGAAATTTTATTTGAAAAATCAAATAAAAAAATTTCTGTTTCTGTATTATTTTTTATTTGTAATGAAGTATATAAATCAATTAAAAATTGCATATTTTGATTATTTTCAAATTGATCTTCTTCAATTATTTGATGAGGATAATTATTATATGGATCTTCTTTTCTTTTTGGAGTATTAAGTATTTTTTGATACCTTTCTATTTCTTTTTCATCATATATTGTTGTTATACATTGAACTTTATCTCTTAATTCTTTACATATATTTTCTCTTTCTTTTTCTTCTTCTATATTCTTTTCTTTTCTATTTTTCATTATAAATAATAATAAATTTCTTTTTTTTGAAAATATTTTTCTCCCTTTTTTCAAATTAAAAGGTTTAAATAATTTATGACTATATTTATCAATAAATTTCTCAGTTTTTTCATAATCGATAGGAATATTAAGAGTATTATTTAAATCATCGAAATTTTTATATAAAACAATATCATTTTCTTTAGCATTAACCAATTTAATTAAAGTTTTATTTAAAACTTTAATAAAAGTATATTTTGGATGTGACAAAGCGCTTTTTTCAAGTATATTTAAAGTATTTTTATCATTACCATAATAAGCAATTACTTTACTAATATCTTTATTATTGAGAATAATATTAAAAGTTAATTCATCTTTAATTTCTTGAATAGTAGGATAAATAAATTTTCTAATCCAAGGAACAATATTTTCATATTTAAATTCTTCAACATATTCTTTAATTTTAATATTCCCAGAAAATAAAGCTAAATAAGGATAACCTGGAACATTAAATTTTTGCATAAAATTTCGATTATAAGTTCCATAAATCATTCCAAAACCAATATTTGGAGTATCTATATTGTTTTCAAAGTAATCTATCACTTTATGTAATTCTACTTCGACTCTTTTACATGTGGAACACCATTCTGCAAATGCTTGAATAAACATATATTGATATTCATTTAATGCTTCTTCATATGTTAATTCTGATAATAATAAAGCATTACCTCTTTTTGGAAAAAATACTCCTTCTGTTTTTGAATTTATTATTTCTATTATTATAAGGGAAATTAGGATTTTTAAATTTTTCATTTTTTTTTTTATTTTTTTTAAATTCTTTTTAAATTTTTTATTTAAAATATAATTTTTTTTCAAAAATAATTTATTTAAAGTATCAATTTACTTCTTCTGAAAATTTTGTCCAATAATTTAAATTAAATTTTAAATTGACTGAATTTGTTATTTCTTTTTTATTCAAATTTATTTATAATAATATTTAAAAATTTATTACAAATAAGTCTTAATTTTTTTATATTAAAAAAATTAAATAAAAAACCTTTTCAAAAATTCTTTCATTTTATTTTATATAATTCCAAATATTTATAACAATTGCACAAATTTTTCTAACTTTCCTTTTTTTGTCACATAAAAATTGTTTTAATGAAATGATTATATCAATATTTTTATCATAATCTTTTAATTCATCTTCTGTAATATAATCTTTAATAATTCCAATTAATTTTAATCCTTCAATTTTTAAATTTTGATTTATTTGATTTTGAGAAATAATATTAATTACTTTATTAATTATTTCAAAGTAATTTCTAAATTCATTTAATCTTTTTAAATTTTCAGAATCAGTATTATTCGCTAAAATATTTTTAATATTTAATATTATTTTTTCAGAATTAATATCATTTAATAAACATTGATAATTTGTTAAAAAAATTAAATCAATGTTTTCTTTTTTTTCTTCTTCACTGAAAGTTAAATATAAATTTAAAATTAAATTTAAAAATGTTCTTTCTTTGTAGAATTTTTTTAATTGAATTAAAATATAATCTCTTTTATTTTCTGAGATTTCACTTATATAAAATAATTTTGAAGATTCATAAACTTTTTTAAATTTAGAATGATTTATCATTTCAATTAATTCTTTTATAATTAAACTAAATGAAATATCTTCAATATTAGTATTTAAAATAAAATAATTAATCACAGAAGAATAATAGCATTCTATTAATTTAAACTTTTCTTCTGAATCACAATTATTATATATTGTTTTAATATTATTTATTAAATCTTCATTTATTTTATTTTTTAAATCTTCACTGCATAAAGGTAATAATTTATAAATACAATCAGATAAATATTCTTTTATTTTTAATGATAAATTTTTATTAAAATATGTATTTTTTAAATTTTCATAAATTGAATCACAATAATCATTATTATTATTATCTATTTTTTCAAATGAAATTGAAATAAATTTTAAAGAATTTTCATTTAATGAACTTGTTAAAAAATTGTTTATTAAATTAATATAATTAAAAGGAAAATCCTTATTTAATAATTCAATTATTAAATTTATATATTCTGAATTTTCAAAATTATCTAAAATTATTTTTTCAAATTGTTCATAAAAAAAAATTAATATTTCATGATATTTTTCATAATTATTTTTTAATATTTCAAAGATAAGATCTTTAATATAAAAATTATTAATGTACATAATTAAAAAATTTATAATTTCTTTTTTATTTTCATATAATTCTAAAAAACATTTTAAAATAGAAATTTCTTTAATTTTTTCTTCAGAATTATTTTCCATAAATTTAGCTTTAATTAAATCTAATAAATTATTTTTAATTTTTAAACTTAAAGAAACAATACAATAAGAAATATGTTCATAATCTTTTTTTTTTCCTTCATTTAATTCATAATAATGATTATAAATTAAATTATAAATTTCAATTATTTCTTCATTTGAAAAAATTTCTTTAGTACTTATTTTTACGATTAATGAAGTAATAATATCAGTAACAAAAATAAAAATTTGAATATCATTTTCATAAATTTTTTTATCTTTAATTAAAGAAGCAAACATTTGTTTATTTTTTATTAATAAATCAAAAATTTGAGAAATTATATTTTGTTTCCTTAATAAAAAGAATAATAAACTATTTGCATTTTTTAAATAATGTTTATTTTTTCTAGAAAATAAAAATAAAGAAATTAGTTTAATGATAACTTCACTTGTTTTATATATAAATTTATTTTCTGAATCAAATTCAATAATAGAACTTATTATATCTTTTGCATTGTATGAATTTTTTATTTCTTCTGAAAAAATGTTATCACTCATTATTAAAAAATCTTTTTCAACTTGATTATCATATGGAGAATATTTTTTAAGAAAATTTGTTAAAGTTATTAAACAGAAAATATTAATATTTTCATCATAATTATTTTGAATTGTATTTAATATATATCCCATTATTTTAGAATAATATTTTTGTAAAGATTCTTTAGAATAATTTTCAAATATTTTTTGTAAGGTTTGTAAGATATCACAAGAATCTTTTAATTCATATTCATTAATTTCTTCAAAAAAATATTCACTGAAAAATTCAAGAGAAATAATTTTATTTAATAAATTAGATAATTCTTTTGAAGAAATAGGATTTTTAATATCTTTAGGAGGAGTAAAATTAATAGGATAATAACTATTAATAATATCAAATATTTCTTTAGAATATTTTATTAAAATATTTTTTGGAAATTTCTTATATAAAATATCTAAAAGATTAAACATTTCTATTATATTTCTTGGATCTTTTTCATCATCAATACAATCTATAATTACAGAAATAAATGATTCTTGTTTTGTTTCTTCATTAAATTCTTCTTCTAATATAATTTTATTTAATAATTTAATTGCATAAATTCTTGTTTCTTGTGTATAAGCTGGAATATTTAAATTTTCTCCTTTATAAATTATTATTATTTCATTTGCTATTTCTTTTTTTAAATTTGAATATTGTTCATATAAATAATATATTATTTTTACTAAATATGGAACACAAATTATATCTTTGAATTTTGGAATTATATATTTTAATATTAAATTTTGACTTTCTGAATTTAAAGAATTTTTATATAATGTTATTATTTGAAGAATTAATGATATTCCAGAATTCTTATTTGGAATATAAGATGATGAAATATAATCATTACATATTAATAATATTTCTTTTAAAATTTCTGTTTGAATGTTATTGTTGTTTTTAAGGTAATTTATTATTTCTTGTAAAAATGGATTTGATTTATTATTATTATCTTCATTTTTTATTTCAAAAGATATAAATTGATTTAATAATTTTTTAATATCTTTTTCAGACATTAAATAAAAAATACTAATTATTTTATTTTTATTTTTTCTTCTTTTTTTATTGAAATTATTCTCATTTACATCAGAAAAAAAATATAAAATATACACTAATTTTAGAAATAATAGGATTTATTAATTTTGGACCATAAAAAACTATTTTATTCAGAAATAATAAGAAAATTATACTTTGATTGGTTTAAAGAGGAAACAATAATTTTCAAATATTAAAATAATTTAATTTACAATAAAAAATATAAAAAAATAAAAGAAAAAAAAATATGATTGAACCAGATTAATAAACATCTTTCCCAAATTCATATTTTTTATCATATTTATCTTTCTCACATTTTTAATTTCATTACTTCTTTTTCAATTAAAGTCACAATTATATTTTATTATTTTTCATTTTCAAAATTATTCCCATTCCAATGAAATAAAATAAATTAAAGTTAAAACAATTAAAAAAAAGACTAAAAAGTCTATTTTAATAAAATAAATTATATTATTAACAAAAAACCAAAATAACTATGAATAAAATATTAACACAAAAATCAAGAACAATTAAATACAAAAAAAATAAAATAAAATTCATTTTCAACAAAGAAAATCAGCAATAATTTTATAAAATTCTTCGTATAGAATATGATTAGGATTTTTAAATCCTGCGTCTCTAAGCATAATTTCACTTTCTTCTAAACTAATTTTTTTTCCAGTTCTTCTTAAAGCTTTATGAAAACTAGAAATATTTATATAACCTAATTTATCAACATCAAATCTTGAAAATAATTGTTTAATAGTATCTTCAGTGATTAATTTTTTTTCTTTTAAATTAGCAGCTAAATAACTTGTATAATCCATTTTTGAATCAATTGCAGAATCAGTATTTGTTGGAACTTCATTTTTAATAAATTTATTTAACAAACAATCTGCAAATAATTCATTACTTTCATTATTATTATTTATTTTTTCTTGTTTTTTAACAATATTATTTAAATAAGAAGGTTCAATCTTACTTAGATATTTTGATATTTCAACAACTCCTGTTTTTTTCTCATCTAATATATAAAATTTTTTTCTTATATCATCAATATCATTTCCTGATATATCTTTAACAATAAATGTCATTATTTTTTTTAAAAATTTATTCGGAGGTTTAAAACCTTTCAAAGTAGGAATTAAAGATAAATCTTTAATATTATCTTTAAATTCATTTTTTAAAGTTTTAACAAACCAAGAATGATTTAATAAAGAATTAGCATCAGGTCTTTTATTAGGATTTTTATATAATAAAATTTGAATAACATTTAAAGCATCATTACTAATTAAATTTGAATCATATATAGGTTCTTGATTTTTAATTTTATCAAATAAGACAGATTTATTTTCATCATTAAAAGGATATTTTCCAAATAACATAACATAAGTTAAAATACCAAGGGCCCACATATCACATTTTTTATCATAAGTTCCATCTAAAACTTCAGGAGCAACATAACAAGGAGTTCCTACTATTGAATGCATATTATGAGAACCTTTTTTTCTTGCTAATCCAAAATCTATAATTTTAACATCATTTTTATTTTCTGTTTTTGTTTCAAATAATATATTTTCTGCTTTTAAATCTCTATGAACTATATTATTTGAATGACAATGACTTATTGCATGTGTTATTTTAAATAATATTTCTGCTGCGTCTTTTTCACTTAATCTCTTTTTTTTTACTATTCTATCAAATAATTCTCCTCCTTCACATAATTCCATTACAACATTAAAATTTTTTTCATCATCATATGTTTCATAATATTTTACTATATTTGGATGATCTAATTTAGCTAAAACTTGAATTTCACATATTAAATTATTTAAATTTTTCTCTGTTAAATTTGCCTTTGATATTATTTTCACTGCATAAAATTTTGATGGATCTCCTTTAAAACATGCTTTCTCTACTTTACCATAAAATCCACTTGATATTTTTCCACAAAAATCATATACATCATATATGTTCTCTTTGTTTATTTGATATATTGAACTTCGCTCTGAACGAAGACGTTCCTTTTTTATTTGAGATGATGATTTTATTGCAGTTTTTATTATCGTATTTTCACGAACACAACATGCTCCCATTTTATTAAAATTTGTTTAATTGTTTTTTATTTGTTTTTCTTTATTTTTTTTATTTTTTTTCATATTTATCATTTTTAAAGAATATGTTTTAAAGATCATATTTCATTCATTAATTTAGAAAATTTTTTATATTTATAAAATATCAATTAAATTAAATATTTTAATTTCTCTTTTTTTGAGATAAATTTAGAAATAAGTTTAGTAAAAAATAATTAAAAAAATATAGGAAATAAGAATTATTAGAGAACATCAAAAATTTGTAGTTCTATTTTTATTTCAATCAACAAAGATTAAATTACATTTGCAATTTATGAAATTAATTAAATGATTTATATTTAATATATGTAGAGGAATATAACTTATTAAAATTAATTTAAAAAGAAATAAAAGAGAACATATCAAATTATTCAAGAAGATTAATTGAGCTAAATAATTATAATCAATATCAAAGAATTATTCATAATATTCATTTATTCTTTAATTGAATAATTATAAAATATATTTTATCTATTTTGATTTAGATTTAATATTAAAAGATTGTTTTATATATTTTAAATATATATATATTTTAAATATAAAATGTAAACAAATAAAGTGATATATACATTTACAAAATTTTTTTAACAAAATTTAATATATATTATCAATAATCAATAATACAAAAATTGAATAATTTCTATTTTCAAAAATTATTAATGAAATTTTTAAGTTTATTTCTATCTTTATTATTCGAAATATTAATATTACTTAAATAAATTGATAATTCTTCTCTTTGATTTTTATTTAAAGCTTTAACAGCTTTTAATAAAACGTATCTTCCATATTTATTTTTTAATATATTCATGACTTTATTAGTATAAAACAATTCATGAATTAATAAATATAAATTTTTTTCATCAAGATATTCAATGATTTTTTCTGAGACATTTGAAGAAAATTTTTGAGTTGATAAAACACAAATATTATTTATAATAGTTTTAACAATAGGAATACATTGATTAATTCCCCAATTTTCTAAAATAAATTGAACAACATAATTACCAAAAGGACTTTGAGAAATTTGAATGCAATTTTCATTAATAATATTAATGATTTTATTTCTGATATGATTTAAAATATTATTTCCAATGAATTTTTTAACAAGGCAAATCCCATTAACATCAAGAGAAAGATTTTTGAAATTATCTAAAATAATATTATTTAATTTAGATCTTCTACATTCATTAATAATAGTAATAATTTTTTGTAAAACATAAGTAGCATTTGAATCATATGCCATTTCTAATTCTTTATCATTAATAGAATTTAAAATAATATTTTCTTCTTCTTGAGAAGTAATCATATCACAAATCGTTTGTAAAACATGTGTTCCAGAATAATTTTTAGCTATATTTACATAATCATCTTTAATATATTTTAAAATTAAAATTATTTGATTTTGATTACTTGATTTTATTATATCTTGACAAAAATAATTTCCATATATATCAATCATTAAAAGAGATAAATTTTTCCTTAATTTATTTATTAATATTGTTTTACATTCTTGAGGTGATTTAATTATATTTTTATAAACTTCTTTTGCTCCTTTTTGAGTTCTTAAATAATCAATTAAAGGAAAAGGAAGATTATTTAAATAATTTTCAAATTCTTTTATTTCATATAAATCTATTTGATCATAATTATTTTTTCTTTTTATTGTTGTATTAAAAGAACATTTTTTATTTGATTTATTTACTTCTAATAATTTCTTATTTTTTGGATTTTCTGTCTTTTTTCTTTCTTGAGGAATACTTATACATGGAAAATTAATAATATTATAAATATTATTTGTATAATTTATATTTTGAAAAATATTTTGTTGTTGGGGAAAGAATAAAAAATTATTTGAATAAATTTGATTTTCATTAAGTTGATTATGTAAAATATTATTTTGACAATAATTATTTAATATATTTAAATTATTATTAGAAAGAATAATATTATTTCTTATTTGTTTTTGAGAATATTCAATTTGTTTTTTAGTTGGATTTTTTGTATAAGATAAATCCTAAATTTAAATTAATTTTAAAACTTACATCTACTTCATCATAACTTTCACTTTCTTCTGTTTTTTCATTTTCTTCATTATAATCCATTTCTGAAAGTAAATTTGAAGGAAGTAAATCTTTTATTTTTTCATCTAATAATTGCATTTCTTCTGTCATTTATAAAATAAAAGTTTTTGATTTTTTTTATTTTTTTAATTCAGAGTTTAATAGAAAAAATTATTTTTTTTATTTTCAATTGTTTTAATAAACTCATAAAAATAGTTTAAAAAAATAAATATAAAAATTTAAAAATTAATTATGAGGAGTTCTATTATATCATGAAAAAAATTAATTCAAAAGATTAAAAGAATTTTAAATGATTCATATTTTAATATTTGGAAAAATTCAATTTAGATTTTTATTGCTTTAAAGAAATATACATTTTAATAATTATGTTCTTTAAATGTTAAAACTCTTTCTTCTAATAATAGAATTTGCATCTTATCTGTTAAAAAATATTTTTTAAAATTATGAATAAAATTAAATAAAATTATTTCATCTTGGTTTATAAATTTTTCTTCTAATAATTATATCAAATAATTAACTCAATCATATTTTTATTTACCTAAAATGAGAATAAAATTATTTTATTTTTTTAATTAAATTAAAACCTTTAAATAACTTTTTGTTTTCTATATATTACATTTCTAAATGTTTCAATACAATGAAAAGAAGATATTTTAAAATAAACATTAATTTTCAATGTTTAGTATAAAGATTTCAATTAATCTTATTCTATATC
>JAEEGL014081460.1_pt1 | contig 12109 bp, 1 predicted proteins | sample 9134231 | NCBI WGS metagenome assembly JAEEGL01 (sample SAMN16246548, study PRJNA631951) | gut metagenome | biome: gut microbiome; feature: rumen; material: fiber-attached | host: Bos | place: Iran: Karaj | collected 2018-10
GGACGAATCCGGCGAACCCGCCGACCGCGACGCCTTGGAAGCCCTCGTCGCCGACCTGCGGGCCAAACTGCAGGCCCTGGGCCCCGTCAACCTCGTCGCCATCGAAGAATCCCAGGAACTCGAAGAACGCTACGCCTTCCTCACCCAGCAGAACGACGACCTCGTCACCGCCAAACAGCAACTCACCGACCTCATCCGCAAGATCAACGACACCACCACCACCCTCTTCACCGACACCTTCAACAAAGTCAACGAGAGCTTCCAGGAACTCTTCAAGCACCTCTTCGGCGGCGGCAGCGCCAAACTCGTCCTCGTGGACGAAGCCAACGTCCTTGAATCCGGCATCGACATCATCGCCCGCCCGCCCGGCAAGAAACTCCAGACCGTATCCCTCCTCTCCGGCGGCGAACGCACCCTGACCGCGGTGGCCCTCCTCTTCGCCCTCTTCAAGGTCAAGCCCAGCGCCTTCTGCCTCACCGACGAACTCGACGCCGCCCTCGACGACAGCAACATCTCCCGCTACCTTGCGATGCTCAAGCAGTTCCTTGCGACGACCCAATTCATCGTCATCTCGCACAACCGCCAAACCATCGCCGAAGCCGACGCCCTCTACGGCGTGACCATGGAAAAGCGCGGCATCTCCAAAATCGTCTCCATGCGCTTCCGCTCCGACCTCGAAAAAGACACCGGCGGGCGGTGAGGCGGGGGGGCACTCCCATCTCCCCCATCATTCTCGATTGCAATCGTCCGAAGCCGATTGCAATCGCCCTCCCCTCCCCTACTCCTTCGCCCGGAAGCTGAACCGGAACACCCGTACGCCCTTCGTCTCACCAAGCCATTCCACGGCCCCCGTTTCCGCATCAACCCGGTACATCTCCGGTGACACTTTCTCCCACGCCCATGCGGCACCGACCAGCTTTGTTGCCGTCCACAAATCGAACGGCGTCGTCCGGTACGCCGGATTAAGTCCCACGCGCCATCCCGTCTCCGTAACAGCCACCTCTTCCACCGCCGGCCTCTCGAAGTGCTCGCTCCCAGGATCCGTGAACACCGCCGCCACCGACGCCCCGGCCACATGCGCTCCGTAGTCTTCCCCGTCAGCCTCGAAGTCGTACGTCCCGTCCGGCAGCCAGAAGTACAGCGATGTGTCACCCTCGTGCCCCATCCCCTCATACCGGTACGTCCGCCCTCCGCCCAAGTCCACGGCAACCACCACAGGCAACGTCTCAGTATCCGTCGCCCACGGCACCTCCACCTCGTGCACCTCCATCCCATCTGCCCCAACCGGCACCCCCGTCCCTTCCCGCCCAAACCCGCCGCCGATGTCCTCCCCCCCTTCGCTCCCGCGCGCCTTCACCGCCCCGCCCGTGATGACCACCGTCTCCGCCGCAGGCGCCACCAGTCCGCCTCCGATGCCCGCCCCGTACTCCCCGCCGTACGCCTCCACCGTCCCCGCCCGGACCTCCACCCGCCCGCTCTCCTGCAGCTTCCCGCCGCCGACGCCCGCCCCGCATTTGCCGCCCCGTGCCACCAGTCGGCCCGTGCCCTGCAATGATAGCACAGACTTCGTGTCCACCCGAATTCCCGCGCAATCCTCTCCGCTCGCCACGAAATTATTCCCGGCCAGCTCCACCTCCACATTCGCCCCTTCCAGCACAACGCCCACTGCATCCTTTGCCTTCAGGCCAATGGCGAGGTTTGTCCACGTGTTCGTGAAATTCCCGCCTGCAAACTTCACCCCGTGAACGCTACTCGTCCCCGTCAACACATATCGGTTCGCAATGCCGCTCATGGTCATTCCATCCGGGGCGTACCCCTTCAGCACACCGTTCGTCCCGATTTCCACCGCCCCCCACGATACGTCCAGCCACACCTCGGGCGCCGACGACGCATCCCAGAATGCATAGAGCTTCGCACCAGCCACCACAACGCTCTCCGCCGTCACTTCCTCCCCTGTCCCATTCGGACCAGTGAACCACCCGGCGAAGTGCAGCCCTGGTTGCGTGCCTGGGTCGGGCAACTGTCCGCCCCACGGCGCGCCCAACATCACCGCCACGTTCGTCACCACACCATTCCCGAAATCCACAGTGACGTTCCCCGTCTCCGCCACCGTGTTCCACCATGCCGGGTCCGTCTCGATGGCCTCATTGTAGTCGAACACGATGCTCGCTGACGCCCGGATGACCGTCCCTGCCGCTGCGTCTTCTTTCACTTTGACACGGTAGGAAACACGTCCTTCACCGCGATGTGTCTCATCGTTTGGCGGCAGAAAGCCACCTTCGATACTGGCCGGGAAGTTGTCCACCGTTGCCGGCTCCCAGTCGCGGATGTACCACGAGAGGACGCCGTTCTTCGACTGAACGACGGTGTTGACGAACGTCTTTGCGCCCGGCATCGCATAGGACGACTTCCCTCGCACCTTGCCGCAAAGCGCCGTGTCGATGTGCTCCCCGAACACAATTTCTCCCAGTTCCAGCGTTGTCCAGTCCAGGTTCCCGTCCATCGGCAGGTCGATGAACACCTCCTGCGCCGCCGCCGTCGCGTTCGTCTTGTTCTCGAAGTAAACCGTGTACTCCAGCCAATCCCCCCGCTCAACGTACCGCGCCACCCCTACCCCCTCCGTCCCCACGATTTCGTTGGGGTCCTCAGAAATCTTGACATTGCTGTTTCTGTCACCGTGCTCGTCGGGAGGGGGAAAGAGGTTCCTGTATCGTTCATGTTGCCACATAATCCAAGCGAGTTCTTCGCCTCCTTTTTCGACAAGATGCCCAACGGGAGCAATAAATGGGGCGATAGGCGCCCACGGTGTGAACGAAAGAATCGTTGACAGAACCCCCATCGCACCTTCTCCAACCGCCCCCAATGTATCGCCGTTGCCGTACCGGCGATAAGCAGAATAGGAAGACCATGCAATGCCAACGACATTTCCAACAATCTTGGCTCCCAAATGTAAATTTGCCACATTGTTCGCTTCGGAAGCGGACAATTCAATGCCACCGCCTCCCAGTCTGCGGGCGTGTCCGAAAACACTCCCATATTTTATGTTAACACTGTGCGTGGCCACAATGTCCAAGAAATCAGGGCAATATCCCACACCCAAATCCAACACAAGCGTGGTAAGAAGAGACGTGTCTTTCGCACCTTCCACATCCACGGTTCCAGCAGAATTATTATGGCAGTATGCATACAAGTTCATGCTTGCACCGTTTAATTCTATTGGATCCATTTGCAAGAACCGACCCAACCCGACATCATAGTACCGGTTGCGCATGAACAGAAGCCCGCAGGCATCCGTTTCGACGCCGAGCATTCCGACATAACCGGCATCGCTGGCTTCGCCGGAGGCTTTTCGCGTGTCGCCGAACACCTTAAACGAGCGGGTTCCCTTGGTCGCGCCGGAACCATCCGTGAGAAGGCGAGCGGACCCGATGAGGTCGGCGTGGTAGTAGCGAGACACCGAGGGCGTCGCCGCCACGTCGGCGATGCGCACGGCACCGACGAGGACATGCGCCGCGGCGACGGCGCCCCCGCCGTCGTATTCCACCGCGACGGAGGGAAGCGCCCCCTGCACGAAAAGCCGCTCGGTGGTCGTCCCGTTGTCCGTCACAGAGACGCGGTTGCCGAAGACATCGTATTGGCACGACCAGGCGATGCCTTTCGTCTTGTTGGTGACACCGACGAGTCGGTTTAGGACGTCGTAGGTGTAGGTTGTCGTGCCGTCGGCGTCGGTGCGCGAGGTCATGTTTCCGTCGGCGTCGTAGGTGAAGGTGGCGCCGTTGCCGCTCAAATACTGGTTGAGTTCGTTGACGGTGTAGGTCGTGCGGTTGCCGACGGCGTCGTAGGCGAAGCTTTCGGCGGTGCCGTCGGGATAGGACACGCCCGTCAGCTGCCCGTCGGCATCGTAGGAATAGCGCTCGATACCCTCGGCGGTGGTCTGCGAAACGCAGCGGCCGTCTTCGTCGTAGGCGTATTCGAAGAAAGCGAGGCGCTTGCCGTCCTTGAGGTGGTAAATCCCCACCGTCCGCCCCAGCACATCGTAGGCGTTGCTGACGACCGTCCCGTTGCCATAGGTTTGCGTGACGAGCCAGCCGGTGGTGGCGTCGTAGGCGTTGGTAACGTAAATTGCCCCGTTGCCGTCAGTGACGGTGGCGAGGCGACCGAAGGAATCGTAGGCGAATCGCTGTACGGCGGCCGCCGCGGTCGGCGCCCCGCCCAACAAAGTGCGGGCGGCCAAGCGTCCGGCGGCATCGTAGGCGAAAGTGAAGCCGCGTCCCTTGGGATGGGCGATTTTTGTCATGCGTTCGTTGGCGTCGTATTCCATCGTTACCGTCCCCGTGACGCTGTCGGTGGCATTGGTGACGTTCCCCTTGGCGTCGTAGGCGAGCGTGAAAACACGCCCGTCGGGCCATGTCTTCTTCACGAGGCGGCCTTCGGCGTCGTATGCGAACGCAACGGACTGCCCGCGCCGGTTGGTGGTCTTCACAAGGTCGCCGCGCGCATCGTATTCGACCGTCGCGGCGGAACCGTCGGCATAGGCGACGGAAACGTTGCGCCCGAGTTCGTCATAAGCGTAGTTGAAAGCGTGCCCCTTGGCGTCGGTAACGGAGGCAACCGACCCGAACTCCGGTTCGTAGGAAAAGGTGGTTGTGGCGCCGGAAGCGGAGGAAACCGTGACGGGGTTTCCATCGCGGTTATGCGTGAGCGCGGAACGGCGGCCGCCGGGCGAAACGACCGACTCGAGCAGCACGTCGGCGGAGTATGCCTGACGGACGCACGACCCGTCGGCGGCGACAGTCTTCAACGTCTCGCCGCTCGCGCCGACGGTCACCTGGTTCGTGCCGCCGTTGGGAACGACCACGGAGTACGAACCGAAGTCGCCGCGGACAATCCGGGTGCGCAACTTCCCGCCGTTGGACGTCGTGGCGGAAAGGCGTCCGCGTTCATCGTATTCGAACTCGGCCGTCGTCCCGTCCGGATAAACGATGCGCGAAAGGGCCTTGTCCCACGGCTTCCCGGCGGCGGAGAGGTATTCGTATCGAGTGACAAGACCGTTGAAGGCCGTGACGGTTTGGAGAAGGCCGTTGGCATACTGGTAAGCAACCGTCCGCCCTTGGTCGTCGGCAACCTTGGACAAATAATCGCCAGAGTAGGTGAAGGCAAGCGACTGTCCGTCGGTATGCGTGATTTTGGCGAGTTTGCCGCCGGAATAGGTGTAGGCGAGTTCGTTCCCGGTGTTGTCGCGGATGGAGGTGGTCGTCTTGAGCGACTTGGAGAACGTCTGCACAGTGCCGCTTGCATATTCGAGGACGTAGGAGGAGTCCGTTTCCGTCAGTTTGGTTTTGTCGCGCGCGTCCTGGGGCTGCCAGGCGCCGGTGGCCTTGGTGAAGGAATAGGAGCCGCCGGAAGGAAGATGGAAAACCAAGGTTTCGGCATCCTGCAGTTCGGCATAGGAGGCAAAGTTGTCCGTCCAGCCGTAGCCGAGATTGCCGGAAGTGAGGCGTCCGCGCAGGGATGATGCATAGGAGCGCGTGAAAGCAAGGGAGAGGCCGCGCGCGGAGCGGGCGAGGTCGGTCGAGGAAGCGAGTTGCGGCAGGGCGGTGTCGACACCGAGCGCGTCGCCGATTTCCAGCTGCCAGAGGCGGTCGAGGCGCTTGACGGGCGAGCCGATTTCCATCAGGTAATCGCAGTCCGCTCGGAGGCGCACAAGGTAGCTGTCCCACGTTTCGCCGAAGTTGTTCCGCAGGGTAGCGAGGGCGAACCCCCAGAGTGTGTCGTCCGCCCAGGACGGGCGCAGGTTGGTTGCGGCGTCCGCCCACGGGAAGGGGTCGGGGGAGGAGAACGTGAGCGCGTATTCGATTTCGGCGGACGAGCCGGCGGTCTTGAATTGGAAGCTCACGATCGAGGAGTCACCGGCCTTGAGGAGGCTCGCCGGATAGGTGTCGGAGCTGGCCAGGAACTCGACCGACTTCGCCCAGGCGTCGGACTCCGCCAAGCGAATGAGTGTGTTTCCCTTGGCTTCGAGGCGGATGCAGGGAGCGTTTGTCGAAGTATCGCCATCATTGCCGTAGCGGAAAGAACCGACGTAGGTGCGACCTGCGCGGATGCTATCGGGAATGTCGATCTCGCCGAACCACCTTGCGCCCAGTTCGCCCGCCACGAGCGTGAGCAGCCGAGCTCCCGTTTCGTGGCCCTCCTTCGCGGCGCGGAACGTCCATTCGCCAACCATGCACCCGGTCACATCAAAGGTCGCCCGCCCAAAAACGGCACTGGCAACCGAAAAGTCTGTGGCATCGATGCGCTTGCCATCCTTTTCCAGCCAACACGTCATGGTTTCATCGAACCCGTTCCCGGCAAACGGCAAGGTCAAGAGGCCATTGTTCGCGGCGGTCATTCTTTCCGACTCCAGCAGGAAGAACTCTCCGGTTTCCAGCGAAAGTTCCGGCACAACGTCGGACACACCATGGTTTGCGAGTGTTACGCGGGAATCAATCCCGGCTGGAATAGGCAACAGCCACAGACTGTCGCCCACCCGAACGGCGGATTGGATGGAGTTGTCCTTTGCAGCCAAAATTCCGTCGCCCAGCCACGCATCAATGTCGCCGTCGCACCGTATCGCCAGCACAGCGGAAATGTTGCCCGGAATGGTCACGGCAAACCCCGTCTGCCCATCAGCCAGAATTCGGATTCGGGTGGAGCCGCCATTGGATGGCACGTCAAGCATCGGGACCAAAAGCTTCGACACCGTCTCATTTGCATTGTTAGCCATTGCAAAACCTTCAAAAAGGTCGTGGTGTTTATTCGCCGTCACCCGCACGCGCACTGGACCTTCCGGGGCAGAGGGAACCGAGACCGTCGCACGGAAGGAGGCCGATTCTCCGGGCTGTATCAATGCTTGAACCTCGATTGTCCCCATGGATTGGACACGGCCATTTGCCGCGACGATTTCGACTTCATCCCGCCAAGTGCCTTCCGCCACCCCCAAGCCACTGTTTTGGACCGTCCATGAAATCTCCGCACTCTCCCCAACGCTCATCATTTCCGGAGCGGTGACGGAGACAACGGCCAAATCCGGTGTGGGTTGGAAGGACCTTCCCAGTGTTTCATATACCCCGATGTCCGCACAGACTCCGTTTGCATCAGGAACCCCGGTGTCCGCTACCGATTCCACATCCATGCGCGGAGAACCGAAACAATCCGTTTCCGGCGCAACCTTCGAATCTGCCGCATCCACGCACGGAGACCCTTTTTCCACCCGGAAGTCCCCGTTGTCCGCATCCACGAACAGGGGATCGCCCCACAAGTTGCCGTTGCTTCCCGTCTTCAAGTAGCTCTGGGCCCCGTATCCTTCCGGATTGAAGAACAGGCAATGGTCGAAACTGCTGTCGTCTCCGTTTTGGTCCGTAAACTCCAGACAACGGTAGAATACCGTGTTGTAAAAGTGCTTGTTGCGCGCCCGGCATCCGACCGAGCAATCCGCCACAACACAATTATATACGTACGTTCCACTACCACCGCGATATCCGAACCCCATCGATGCCTCCCGGAACACGCTGTTGCTCGCACGGAACGTGCCGTTGCTGTTCATCCGCACGCATTCGTACACCGAATACTCAATGATTCCGTCGTCGAAACGTACCGTTCCGCCCGTCCCGTGGATGGCTCCGTAATCGCCGTTGGGGTTGCAATAGCGGATCCGGCAGTAATCCATCTCCACCGTTCCCCCCGCATAGATGCGGCCCCAATCCCCTGCCTGGGGTGCCGTCGAATCCCCGTCTCCATTCGTGTCGCCGCCATATTCGTCATCCTTCATGCTTGTGAAAACAATGGGCTGGGCCCTTGTTCCGATGGCATTCAAGGTCCCGCCCTTGTTCACCGTCAAGCTCTTCCCCGAGGCGAATTTCACCACCGCCCCCGGCATCACCGTCAGTGTCGCCCCGCTCGCCACCGTCACGTTTCCCGTCACGCAAATCACGCGGTTTCCCATCCACACCGTGTTCCCGTTGAGGGTCCCCGACGTTTTTGATGTCAGATGGCGGAACTCCGTCGCCGAATCCACCGTCATGTTCTCCGATAGGGAATAGGCATCGCCCACAGGCACCGTCTCATCCCCGTCCTCCATCGTGTCCCCGCCCACCGTATCATCGGCGATGTGCGTAAAGATGACCCCATTTGCCACGCATGTTCCCCCATTTTCCACCATCAGCGCGCTCCCGCCCGTGAACTTCACCACCGTCCCCGCCTCGATGGTCAGCGACTCTCCGTTTCCAACCGTCACCATCCCGTCCACCACGTGAACCTTGTCCCTCCCCCACACGACGGACGCGCCTTCACTCCCCGTATGCAACTCCACCCCTTTTCCCAGTATCGTAAAGCCAACTTCCATCACCACTGCGCCGCTCTCATGCCGCAACATGTGTCCTCCCGTTTCATTCGGCTCCCAAGGCACGGTTTCTTCTTCGCCCGACGCCACCCGACCGATTTCCATTCCGTCCGCAAAGACTACGGCCTCACTCATTTCCCACCGTCCCGACACCGCAATTTCTTCCGCGCCCCCCGCAGTCAACCGCCTGCCTTCCCGCGTATCCAGCTTGAACACCCCGGATTGCGCTACCGCAGATCCGGCCCCCACCGCAGCCATTGCCTCGTCCGCCGGGCAGACAAGGCGGAAGCCGATGTTGTCGGCCACGTGCAATGGATTGGCGCTGCTGCGGTCTGCCGAGCGGCAATACCGGGCGTCGAAGTTCCACCTTCCGCCGCGCAATGTGCGGTTCGTCCCCGTTCCCCCTCCGACCGGATCCACCACAACCGCCATCCCCAGGGATTTGACGTACCAATCCAAACACCACTCCCAAACATTTCCGTGCAAGTCGTACAAGCCCCAGGCATTCGGCAGATAACTGCCCACCGCCGTGTGCTGGCTGTATCCGCCTTTCCCATCGCTTTGGTTTCGGCTGTAGCGTCCCACTTCCGCCATGTTCGGGCAGGTTGAAACCGAGGTCAGGTTTTTCCCGCTGTTCAAGGCCGTTGTCGTTCCTGCCCGGCAGGCATACTCCAACTGCGCCTCCGTGGGCAGGTCGAACGCCAACCCCGTCCGCCGCCTCATCACTCCAAGAAAACTATTTGTGTCGACTTCGCCGTCCACCGGCCAGTTGACACCGGCTTGCGCACCTCGGATCATGCTGTAGCTCACGCTTTCGACAGGTCTGGCATCTCCCTTATATATCGAAGGATTCGCCGCCTTTGCCAAATTGTATTGTTTTTGGCTGACCTCGAACACCCCCATGTAAAAGGGCTTGCTGATAGTCACCGTGTGCAGGTCTTCATTGTCAAAGCGCCCCAATTCGCCTAATGGCGACCCCATTGAAAACGTCCCGGAAGGAATCCAGCGTAACACCATGTTCGTCGTTTTGTACCCGTCCGTCCATCCTCCTTCCGGAACCGCACCGAGACAGCTCACGGGATATACCGCTTCATCCCCGTTCCCCGAGGAAAGGTCCACCACCAGATACAGCCCCTTCCCGGTCAACACATTCACTTCCACTGCAACAGAATCAAAAACCCTCCCTGCTACATCCGTCCCTGCATCCCAGACTAGCCGCCCCTTGCCTCCGGGCAAATCACCGCTCCTCACGACCAACTCATCCCCAAACTCGCCGTCCTCCAGCTTCACCGACCGAACTGGCAAAGCCTTTCCCGTTTCCTCGTCTTTGGCACTTACGCTCAGATAAAGACTCGTACCTGGCTCGCTGCACGACACCTCGTAGTCGATGTCCACCAATCCATTCCACGGATACCGTTGCCTCGCCGTCACGTTTGTCACCGTGACCTCCACCGCTTCAGCCCCGTTTCCCCACGGCACCGCCATCCCCATCGCTACGGCCAACAAGCATTTCACCCAATTCTTCATCGTGCGCTCCTCCTGCCTGTCGCCGCCCGCAAAAAGATCTCTTTTCCGTCCTTTGATTCGAAACAGTCTGAAAACCTTAACTGATACATGAAAACAGATGCGCATTTTAGGCGCTTGTCCTGTTCGTACCGTTCAGGAAATGTTTTGGCGAATTGCATCAAACGACTCTTTATGCAGAAGGCGAAAGCGTACTGTGGATTATCTTTGAAACTCTCTCCGTTCTCCGTCACCCGGCAACCACCCGGTTGCCGACACTTTGCACCCTACCCTATCCTCCCTTTTTTCTGCAATCAAAAATTGCATCACAGACAGCAACACCTTTTCATCCTCTCGCCTATCTTCAAACACTTCCTTGCAGTTCTCAATTCATCGTCATCTTCCCCAACGGCCAAACTATCGCCGATGCCGACGCCCTCTATGGCGTGACCATGGAAAAGCGTAGCATCTCCAAAATCGTCTCCATGCGCTTCCGCTCCGACCTCGAAAGAGACACCGGCGGCAGGTGATCAGTCTCTAGCTATCACCCGCCTTCTTTCTTGACAGAACCGCCCCGCCGCGGTGAAGTGTCCCGGCACAATCAGGAAAACCAATGAACGAAGAGAACGCCCCAATTCCCGCCGCCGCCCCGGCCCCGACAACCAAGAACATGCACTTCATCCGCGAGATGATCGCGGAAGACATCCGCGCAGGCCGCAACGGCGGCAAGGTCGTCACGCGCTTCCCGCCCGAGCCGAACGGCTACCTGCACATCGGCCACGCCAAGGCCTTCTGCCTCGACTTCGGCATGGCGCTGGAGAACGGCGGCGAGTGCCATCTGCGCATGGACGACACCAATCCGGTCCGCGAGGACATCGAATACACGGAAGCCATCCAGAAGGACATCCGCTGGCTCGGCTTCGACTGGGGCCCCCACTTCTACCACGCCTCCGACTACTTCGGCAAAATGTACGACCTCGCCTGCCAGCTCATCCGCGACGGCAAGGCCTACGTCTGCTCCCTCACCGCCGAGCAGTGGAAGGAGCACCGCGGCATCCCCACCGAGCCCGGCAAGCCCTCCCCCTGGCGCGACACCTCCCCCGAGGAGAACCTGGCCCTCTTCGAGCGCATGCGCGCCGGCGAGTTCGCCGACGGCGAGAAGGTCCTGCGCGCCAAGATCGACATGGCCTCGCCGAACCTCCACATGCGCGACCCGGTCATCTACCGCATCCTCCACGCCACGCACCCCCACACCGGCGACGCGTGGTGCATCTACCCCATGTACGACTTCGCGCATCCCATCGAAGACGCCCTCGAAGGCGTGACCCACTCCCTCTGCACGCTCGAGTTCGAAGTCCACCGTCCCCTCTACGACTGGGTCATCCGCAACTGCCACCTCTTCCCCTCCCGCCAGACCGAGTTCGCCCGCCTCTCCCTCACCTACACCGTCATGAGCAAGCGCAAGCTGCTCGAACTCGTCCAGACCAGGCTCGTCAACGGCTGGGACGACCCCCGCATGCCGACCCTCTGCGGCCTGCGCCGCCGCGGCGTGCCGCCCGAGGCGATCCGGGCCTTCTGCGAAACCATCGGCATCACCAAGTACGACTCGCTGACCGACGTCGCCGTCCTGGAGCACTGCATCCGCGACGCCCTCAACAAGACCGCGCGCCGCGCGATGGCCGTCCTCGACCCGCTGAAAGTCGTCATCGAGAACCCCGCCGACGTCCCCGCCACCGTGCGCGGCCCGGTGAATCCCGAAGACCCGTCCGCGGGCGAGCGCGAAATCCCCTTCGGCCCCGAACTCTGGATCGAGCGCGAAGACTTCGCCGAGGTCCCGCCTCCCAAGTACTTCCGCCTCTCCCCCGGCAAGGCCGTCCGCCTGCGCTACGCGGGCTTCCTCGAATGCACCGGCGTCGACAAGGCCCCCGACGGCACCGTCGCGGCCGTCCGCGGGCGCTTCATCCCGATGACCGAGAAAGTCAAGGTCAAGGCCACCATCCACTGGGTCCCCGCCTCCGCGCGCCCCGTCGAAGTCCGCCTCTACGACCGCCTCTTCAATGTTCCCGAACCCGACGCCGACAAGGACGTCGACTTCAAGACCCACCTCAACCCCGACTCCCTCAAGACCGCCACCGCCCTCGTCGAGCCCTCGCTCCTCGAAGCCGCGCCCGGCGACGCCTACCAGTTCGAGCGCATCGGCTACTTCGCGGCCGACCCCGACTCCAA
>JAEEGL015350302.1_pt1 | contig 12109 bp, 11 predicted proteins | sample 9134231 | NCBI WGS metagenome assembly JAEEGL01 (sample SAMN16246548, study PRJNA631951) | gut metagenome | biome: gut microbiome; feature: rumen; material: fiber-attached | host: Bos | place: Iran: Karaj | collected 2018-10
AAAGGCATTTACCACAAATGCATAATGCTGCGATGATACCGCAAATGCGCGGTTTGGCGGCGGTGCGGCTTTGTATTCGCTTTCGAGAAGCTCCGCCTGCTCGACTATCTGCCGTGCATATGACAGAAATTTAGTACCCTCCTCGGAAAGATAAACTCCCCTGTTGCTGCGGTTGAATATGGTTATGCCCATTTCCCTTTCAAGCTCCGCTACAGATTTTGAAAGGCTGGGCTGCGCGATAAACAGGCGTTCAGCCGCCATAGTTATTGAGCCTGTCTCCGCTATCATTATTATGTATTTAAGCTGTTGTAAGGTCATATATTCACTCCTTTTTATATTCACTCCTATTTATATTGTATTATAACATAAATAAAAAAAAATAGCAATGATCGCAGCATAATGGTTCAAATTTGGCAATATTTTGACATCGGAAAGCTGTGGATGTTCGCTGCCTACACCATATCAAAAAAACAGAATACCGCTCTGTTTTACTACAAACAGCACAAAATGGCACAAAAAAATAACATTATTCTGCTAAAAAATATCAGCAAACACATTTTACACCTTTTTTTACATTATATCTATTGCATTTTCCGAAAAATTGGTATATAATAAATATATCTAAAAAAAAGATACTTTAATAAATATAACGGAAATGGAGGAGAGTTATGAATTCAGAGCTCGAAATACGCTTTTACAAGCTATATGAGCGGCTTGCATCGCTGACTCAGAATATAAACGAAAACCCTGATATTCCGAGCATAGAAACGATTCTGAATGAAATAGCTGCAATGTTCCGTCTTTCAAAAGGTGTAACACATTTTTATCGTGATCCTGTCGCTGAAAAAAAGGGTGAGGGCGAGACCATGATAAGCTATGATACAGGTGAAGAGGGACACCCTGTCCACACCGTACGCTGTGTTAACCGCCTTATGTCAATAACAACAATGACAGTATACATGACAGATAAAGTTGAACCGCTGACTGAAGAAGAATTGTTCAAAGTCGACCTTACTATGCGCACCGCTATTACATTTATATGCCGCAATCGTTTGCAGGTAATTGCTAAGCAGCTTGCATTTTACGACGATATGGGCTATAAAAACATCAGAAGCTTTTTCAGATACCTTGGCTGGAACGGGCATCAGGGAGATTTCAACGGCAAGGCTGCTGTAAACTACAACCTGAGACATTTTGCGACCGTAAATGAGAATTTCGGCAGAAAAGGCGGAGATACTGTCCTTAAAAGCCATTACAAGCACATAGAAAAAATGATCGGAAATGACGGAATGATTGCACGACTCGGCGGTGATTCATTTGTCTGCATATGCAATCAGACCGATCTCCCCGATCTTCTTGATTATCTTAACGAGGCTATAGTCGTTGCCGATAAGGACGGCAGTACTGTCCGTATCTCATGCTGTGCAGGAGTATTCTGTATCCCCGACGACTACACTGTAAGAGTCCCCAATGATATAATGGGCAAGATAATGCACGCATATCAGGTCTCAAAGAACAGTGGTCAGGGTAATATCGTGTTCTTCTCGGATATGCTCATGTCCGATAAGGAAAGATCAAGACGTATCCAGAGTATCTTCCCCGAAGCATTGAAAAAAGAAGAATTTGTTGTTTTCTATCAGCCAAAGATCAATATAAACACGGGAGATCTGTACGGTGCCGAGGCGCTCTGCCGCTGGTTCCATGACGGAAAAATCGTTCCGCCTATGGATTTTATCCCTGTTCTTGAAGAGACAAACGAGATATGCAAGCTGGATTATTATATGCTGGACAAGGTGTGCCGTGATATACGCCGCTGGCTCGATGAGGGCAGAAAAGCTGTGCGCGTATCAGTAAATCTTTCACGCCGCCATATGATAAATCCCAATCTTCTCAAGGAAATAATAGAGATAATCGACCGTAATAATGTTCCGCACGAATACATAGAGATAGAGCTTACCGAAACCACTACCGACGTTGAATTCAGAGATCTGAAACGCGTTGTTGTGGGACTTCAGGAGCAGAATATATGTACATCTGTGGATGATTTCGGTATGGGTTATTCTTCACTTAACCTTATCAGAGTTGTTCCGTGGAATGTAATTAAAGTCGATAAGATATTCCTTCCTCTGGACGGTGAGTCGCAGGACAGCACAAGAAGCGTCATGTTCAAGTATGTTGTAGCTATGGCAAATGAGCTGGGACTTGAATGTATCGTTGAGGGCGTGGAAACTCCTTCACAGCTTGAGCTGCTGAGACAGAACGGCTGCAATCTTGCACAGGGATATCTGTTCGATAAGCCCCTCCCCAAGGACGAATTCGAGAAAAGGCTTGATGCAGGCAAATATGTTATATAACTCCGGTATATGAACAGTATCGGAAACATATCTTTTCGGATACATAAACGCTTTCTTAAACTCACATATGTGAGCTGCGGAAAGCGTTTTATTTTTATGTGATTCATTATACTTTTTGAGCAAAAAAAGTTGACCGATACACAAAGCTGTGGTATAATAAAAGGGTTGGATTATCCGTTGTATTCCGTTACACAATAATCCCAAAAATGATATAAGGAGAAGAAAATGGAAGAATTAAAAGCACAAAATCTCGTTAAGACCTTTGTGATTTCCGAAAAGCAGCGAAAATCACTGGGAATAAGCGAGAAAAAGAAAGTCGCAGTAGACGGCGTAAGTTTTACAGCCAGATCAGGAGAAGTATTCGGTCTCATCGGACCAAACGGTGCAGGCAAGACCACGACCATGCGTATGCTCGCAACTCTTATCAAGCCCGACAGCGGTGATGCTCTTTACAACAGTGTCAGTGCAGTCAAGACACCCGAAAAGGTACGTTCAGAGCTTGCATTCCTTACCACAGACTTAAAGCCCGATATGAAATCAACTCCGAATATTATGTTTGATTTCTTCGCCGAGCTTTATCACATTCCCAAGGACAAGGCTGAAAAGCGCAAGAAGGAGCTGTTCGCAGAGTTCGGTATTGTCAAATTTGCAGATACTATGATCGCAAAGCTTTCACAGGGTCAGAGACAGAAGGTATCACTGGTAATATCTGTTATCCACGATCCAAAGTTCATAATATTCGACGAGCCAACAAACGGTCTTGATATCATCGCTGCCCGTGAAGTACGCGAATTCATACTCAATATGAAAAAAGCAGGAAAATGTCTTATCATTTCTACTCACCTGTTCGACCTCGTAGAAAAGGTCTGTGACAGAGCTGCTATGATAATGGACGGAAAGATCGTTGCCAACGATACTCTTGAGAACCTCATGCAGGGACGCTCGCTGGAAGATGCGTTCTATGATATTTATACAAGCCTTAACGGCGGAAAAGATGAGGTGTGACCATGAGAGATATTATTACAGTAGCAAAAAAAGAAATAAGAGCCTTTTTCACTGACAAGGCTATAATGCTTCAGATGTTCATACTTCCGTTCGTTATCGTTTTCGGATATTGTATGCTTATGACATCTATGACCGACGCTCAGAAAGAATCGACCGAGCAGCTTGAAAAACCTGTTGTAGCCTACAGCATAAATGCTCCCGAAGAGTTCAAGTCTGCACTTGAAGAGCTCAAAATAGTTCCTGCCCCCGATAACGACATCGACAAGTATCAGAAGCAGATAAAGAACAAGGAAACCGATCTTCTTATGGTATTCCCCGATGATTTCAAAATGTCAGATCCGGGCAGTGCCGATCTTTCAAATATCGACATCTATTATAACTCACAGAAGAACAATTCTATGGAGCTGTATTCAAAAACTACCATTGTTTTCACGACCATGCAGCCTCGTATATTCACCTTCAATGAGACAGCCGACAAGAACTACGACCTGTTCGACAGTGATGCTATGTTCAGAAAGATGCTCGGCGGAATAATACCTATGATGGTATTTATGGCTGTGTATATGGTTTGTATGAACCTTGCAGCAAACTCTGTCGCAGGTGACAAGGAAAAAGGCTTCCTCAACACCCTGCTCATTACTCCTATCAAGCGCGGACACCTTGCAATAGGAAAATCTCTTTCCATACTCGTTGTTGCAATAATCTCAAGCTGTTCAGCATTCATAGGTATGGCTCTTTCACTTCCGAAGCTCGGAAAATCAATGGATATGGGCGATGCGATAAAGTATAGTATCCAGGAATATATCATGCTTTTCGCCGCAGTAGTTACAGGTTCATTTGTACTTGTTGCAATTCTGATGATAATCTCTACTGTTGCAAAGGACGTAAAGCAGGCAACAACAATTTCGCCGCTGCTTCTGTTTGTTATATTGATCCCTACACTCTTCAATATGACTGACAGCTTTTCAGAGCGCATTGAAAAGCTTGGTTCAACAAACTATCTTATACCTGTATGGAATTCCGTAAAAATGCTTCAGGACGTTATCAGACTTGAGTATACAGTACAGAATGCTTGTACAATGATAGCAGTAAATATTGCAGCAGCTGCTGTCGGAATCTTCATAGTCGGCAGACTCTTCAACAGAGAAAAGATCGTAAACGGATAATAAAAAAGTGCACGTTTTTAACGTGCACTTTTTTTATCTTCTTGCATTGCAGAATGGACATTTATTGTATTTAGCTGCAAATGTACTTCCGCAGTACTGACAGGTAACTAAATTTCCCGATCTGTCCGCAGCGTTATCATATGCTGCACTTGTCGTCGGCAAGCTGTCAAGTGACGGCATCATATTGCTTTCGTCTTTACTGTTTTCAGGCATAAGCTGTTTGTACTGATCGATAAATGCATTGAATTCTGTATCACGTGCTTTTTTATCTGCCCTGTAATCGGAAGATGTATAATTCTTGCCCGAGTTGATTATACGCTGTCTGCGTTCAGTTTGCGGGTCTAAAGGCTTATTATTTCTGTTTGCGGCAGAATAAGGAACAGAACCGTAACCGCTTCCGTATGTATTGCTTCCGCCATAGCTATTGCCTGTACCGCCGAATATTTCTTCCGAACCGTCAAGAGGCGCAAGGGTTGCATTTCTGTATTTCACAGATCGGTATATGGTCGTAAACAAGCTTATACCGATAACTATAAATATAAATACAGGCTTTACCATATCAGCAAGTTCCGGCTTCATGGAAATATTATTCGTGAGAAAGTTTAAAGATGCTTTAAGAGCGTCATCAAAGCTTTTCAGTTCATCATTAAGATAAAAAGTAAAATCTGTATCAAAACTGTTTGTAACGGAATACGTAAGCACACTGTCGGTCTTATTTCCCTGCATACCTTCCCAGTACCAGTATTCACGCTTGCCCTTATTTGCTTCAGGCTGTGAATAAACGATCAGCCAGTGCATCTCATCGCTGAATTCTTCAAGATATCTGTCATAGGCATAATCCTCAAGCGAATAATAACTGTTCATCCATTCTTCATTGGAAATAGTAACTACCGCAGGCGTTATACCTGTTTTTTTCTGGAAAGCTTTCAGTTCCGACATTAACCCCTTTTCGTCACCGATAACTTTCATCTCGTCTTTTATAACTATGCTGTGATCGCTGTACCTCGGTACGTGCGGAATTGCCTGAACAAGCATATATATCCCCATAATTATAAAAGGTATCAGTACAATTATCTGTGAAATGCTGAATCCAGGCTTGAAATCAGAGCCTGCATAGAAATATCGCGGCTGATTATTGCGGTAATACACATACCTTCTTGAATGATGGAACGGTCTGCTGCTGGTCCTCGTTCTTGCACTGCTGCCGCGGGAACCTCCGTGACCTCCGTGTGAGCCTCCGCTGTGAGAGCCTCCACCTGATGAATGTGGCATAAACTTTTACCCCCTATATCATAATATAATGGATATATTTTATACCATTGTCCAAAAAAAGTCAAGATATTTTTATTACGTATTTATTTCGTATATTTGAACCTATATCCGCTTTGAAATATTTGTATGTAATTTTGCATATGATATCCCTGCAAAACGCGCCTATGCTTTCGCTGTTGACCCAAAAAGCTCATAAAAAAAACGCTGTAAGCGAAAGAGCCGAATCTGTTCTGTTTTTGCACATTTTCTCGTTTTTCCGATAGAATATCTTACTTACGGCTGCATTAAGCAGTCTGTTTTTTTCTTCTGCATCAGAATATGCAAAATTATTTATCGCGTACTTCAGTTCTATTACTGCATCGTCATGATCAGGCTGCGGCAGTCTTGTCTCGGATTCCGTCTCCTTTACGGCTGCTTTGAGCGATCTTATCCTGTCACCTGCTTTTCTTGAACGCTCAAGAAAAACATCGGTATCATATATCCCCTGCTCCAGCAGATCATAAAGCCGCGAGAGCTGACGTTCTGCCTTTTCAAGCTCTGCGGCAAGAATGATTTTCTTATCAGGAATATCATTACGTACTTCACCGCTGCACCTTTTCAGCCTTTCAAGCTTACTTATACGGTATCTTAAAGCTGACAATACCGCCTCGTCAACGGCTTCGGCAGACGAGCTTACCACCTTTCCCCTGCACTCCCTGTGAACACAGAGCATATACTCACGGCTGCTGCCTGTAATATGGCGGCGTTTCATCTGATGCCCGCAGTTCTGACAGTAAAGCACATTATGATAATAATTCATCAGCTTATCATTCGTGTGAAGCTGTGGGGCAGGAGCAGTTTTCCTCTTGATCTGAACGGAATCAAACATTTCCTCACTTATTACAGGCTCGTGCAGCCCCTTATATAGCGTATCGCCGTTTGATCTGGTTTTCCAGCCGATCATTCCGCAGTACAGAGGATTTGAAAGTATCTTTCTTATGCTTGAAGGCTCCCAGAACCGGCTTTTCTGCGGACTTATTCCCATGCTGTCAAGCTCATTTGCAATATATTTAGCGCCATGCCCCTCAAGATAAAGCCTGTAGATAAGCCTTATGACCTCAGCCTCCTCGGGAACTATCTCAAGCGTATGCACTTTGGGCTGTGGATTTATCTTTCTGTAGCCATATGGCGGAGAGGTACATATGTAGTTCCCCTCTTTTACAGAGGCAAGCCGTCCTGCCTGCATTCGGCGTTTGATGGTCTTGAACTCCCGTCTGCTCATAAACAGTGAGAACTCAAAATATTCCTCGTCAAACTCATTATTAGGGTCATAGGTTTTTGCAGGTGTAACTATCTTTGTCGAAGAGTCCCTGAAAGCCTGTGCAACTATTCCCTGATCTATTGTATCACCTCTCGCAAGCCTTTCTATCTCGACCACAAGCACACCCGTATATTTCCTTTCGGCAACATCGGCAAGCAAAGCCTGCATCTGCGGACGGGCTGCTATACTGTCTCCGCTTACTATCTCCTTATAAGTCTTTACGATATTCAGTTCCTGTTTTTCCGCAAGCTCTGTAAGCATATTCCGATGCCGCGCCAGTGTTTCACCCTCACCGCGCATTTCAGCTTCAGCGTCTGCTCTCGACTTCCTCAGATAAATACAGTATCCATTCATCATATCCCTCCTTCCATTTGAAGTATATTGCCGACAGCTGAATTATATTAATAGTCAAGCGGTACAAGCAGCTGCGAATAGAATTACATGAAAGGAGCTGCTGATATGAAATTGCAAAGCCATGAAAAGCCCTCAATGTGGGAGCGGACAGAGTATGATATTATAAGTGAGACAGAAACGGAAACAGAGCTTATCGGTGTTATACGCAGCCGATATAACGGCGCAGAGGTAGTATGCCATATCCCGAAGCATACAAGACAGGAAGAGGAAAAGCTTGCGGCGGATATAACATACGCCCTTATGCAGACAGCATATATGGGTCAGGATATCAGTCACATGAATGAAATGGAGATACTGACCGACTGACCACATAAAAAAGCCTCAGAGAATTATCCCTGAGGCTTTTGAATTTAAAGTGAATTATCAGCCTGCTGCCTTTACAAGAACTTCATCTTCTGTCTCTGCATCTTCAGCAGCAACAGTAGTTGTAGCTTCCTCAACTGCATTCTCAGCAGCTGTAGTAACAGCTATCTCTATGTCCTTGATCTCAGCAGCATCAGTTACAACAGCATCAACGATACTGCTTGTTGTTGCTGCAACAGTAGTTGTAGTTGTTGTTTCAGCGATCTCAGTTACAGCTTCAGTAACAACAGGTGATGCACTTACACTGCGAACGCTCTTCTTTTTCTTGCTGTTTTCGATCTCTTTGATCTTGGCATTTACACATCTTGCGTATGCCTTTGCGCCTTCCTCGTTAGGATGTACTGAATAAGCACTTCCTAAGCCGCTCTGGTCAAGATCCTCAGACTGCTTAAGGAGTATGATATTATTGATCCATGCATTATCGGAATAAGCCTGATGTCCGCCGTCCTTGTCGAATTCAGCTTCTACGTCAACAAAGTGTATCTTCATGCCGTTTCCTCTGCACTCATTTACAATGCTCTTAATAGCATTGTTGAACTTTGTTACGTTCTGGTTTACAATGATAGCTTCCTTCTCGCTGATAAGAACGCCCTTGCCGTCCTTGTCAAGAAGCTTAGGATAGCCTGCTACGATAATATCAGCCTGCTTTCCTGCCTTTGCCTGTATATCAGTATATACGCCCTTGATATTAGCTCTTGTTGTATCAAATGAAGCCCAGAGGCTGTCCATCATCTTTTCAAGCTTGAGCTTGCCGTTGCCGAAGTGGAGGTATGTACTGTCTGTTGCGCAGGTAGTGATTATATCTTCAAATTTAACGTCGTTTCCGCCGACTGTAAGAGTTACATAATCGACATCACCGCTGACCTTGTTGAAAACATCGAGCTGCTTGGGCATATTATATGTCGTCTTCAATGTTTTGAACAAAGAAAGCCTCTTATATGTTTTCTTTACCTGACGCTCCTTGCTGAAATGTCTTGTCTCAGCACCTGATACAGCTCCGAAATACCACTTGCACTTCGAAGAATTAGTCTGCCTTACGTTATAGTCTTTCAGCTTTCCGCTGACATTCGGAATTTCAAGCATTCCCGGCCAGCTCTTTGTGGATCTGTGTGCGAGCCAGTCCTCATCATAGATCTTTTGTTCCCATGATTTGTTCTGTCCGTAGAAAGAAGGGATACCTTCTCCTGATGAATAGGAATCACCAAGCGATACGACGATCATTGTATCGTCATTTGCTGCGGCATTTGCACTTAAAGGCAGTGCTGCTCCCATCATCACAGACACAAGTGCTGCTGATACTAATTTTTTGACCTGAAGTTTTTTCATTGACCAATTACCTCCTCATAAGTTAGATCGTTTAGTTTTTGGTTTGTTATTTTATCCACGACCTTTAATTTGACCGCGGATTCTTTCGGAATTGTTTCGTAGAACTTATTGCCCATTTCTGTGTAGCTTGTAAGTGTTTCGGTTTCAGATACAAGCACCTGTGCGTCAAGATCTGATTCGAGATTATAGGAAGCAGGATTTGCAGCTATTGTCTTTCCGACAATAAATACCGACCATACCGCACCGTCCTCGGCTACGAAATAAGTCATATACATCGGGTGCTTTTCATCTGACTCGGGAGACGCCTCTGCCTCATCGGTATAGGTTCCGTCAATGGTGTAATCATATTTTAGCGGATATTCCGTAAAGCCTCTTTCCGACATGAATTTGACAGCTTCTTTTTCGCTGAATACTCCGTCATTTTCTTCAACGGCTTCAACGGAAACTATCTCTTCGGAATTTTCCTCGTAATATTCTTCAACAGCTGCCTGCATATCAGGCTTGTCCATAGTAAACCTCACATTAGCGGTCAGCTCATATTTCTTACCTGCCACCGACACAGACTCGCTGACCGACATAGTCTTAGCCTCAGAGTCGGCATTTGCCCTTTGTCCTGTGCTTAAAGAACCTGCTGCCGTTACGCAGACCAGTATCATAATACCCTTTTTTCCGTTCTTTGTCCTGAATAACAAAACAGCGCCTCCTGCCGCAAGCAGAAGGATACCAGCAATTATAAGAGTTGTTTTAAGTCCTGAACTCTTTGTTTTTTCTTTGGCGGTTACCTGTTCGGCTGTATCCGCAGAAACTTGTTCTGTGTGCTTTAATTCCTGTATATCGTTCTTTTCGGTGACAGCAGCCTTTTCAGTTGTTTTGCTTTCAATCTTATCAGGTATGAAAACAAGCTCAGAGCTGACCGATTTTCCCGACATTACATATGTCGATCTCATAACAGCTTCGCTCTCTTCCGATAGATGAAAGCTTTCGGGAACAACTCCTTCAAGCGTGACATCAGTAATATCACTGCCGCTGTTGTTTTCAAGTGAGATGTTTGCAACTATTTTATCATCAGCATCATAGACGGTCTTGTCCGCAGATATGACCAGTCTTATGCCGTCCTGAGTTTTTTCAGCAGCATAAGCTTTTATACCGGATACTCCGAAGCATAGAGCAGCTGCAAGAAAAAGCGACGAAATTTTCTTAAACTTCAATTTATTTCTCCCTTTGTAATTCGTATAAAAACAGCGATAAATCAATGCACGTTTTATAAAAATCATAATAGAATTATATCATATTTATATATCTTTGTCAAGTTTTATTATATAATTCAGGAAATAATTAAAAATTAATCTATATTTTCCATGTCATGATCTGTGTACAACAAGGATATGATGCTTTTTTCTCATACTGCCACATAGTTTATCTCCTTTCCCACGGCCACGGATCATCTATCCATGTCCAATGCTGCATATCGTTGTTCTGTTCGGGAGTTACAGGCCCGAAGCGTCTGACATACTCATCAACTGCGTTCTGTCGAAGCTCCTTATACTTATTGAACATAGCAAGTGCACGCTGACAGTTGGGGTGGGTATCGAGATAGAGATTAAGCTCTTTAAGGGTAAAATCGTATTTTTTTATTTTACTGAGAAGCATTCTGCGTTCATTCATCTTCTGTCACCGCCTCCCGAAAAAGGCAGGTCAAGGTCAGGGAAAAGAGTTCCCCTGCTCAGCGCCTTGTCATCGTCATAGGTGTCTCCCCACTGCTGAAATGGCACATATGCCATAGCAAGAGGAGTATTTTTCGGAAAACGCGAAATATCGCCGTTTCCATTCGTATCAGCTCTCATATTTACAGAACTCATGGAAGATTCACGCTCGCGGAGAATTATGCCTTCCATATCGTCAAAAAGATCGAGTTTCATAACTAAGTCCTCCTTTCCGCTGCGGAGAACCGTGCGAAGGTCCTCCGCACATTTTATAATATGAACTTTGCAGCATCAGTGTTACAAAAAGCCCGAAAGCATTTTCAGCTTTCAGGCTTTCCCACATATTCCTCATTATTTTTCAAAGACCTTATCCAGTGCCCAGCTCTGCATCTCAAAGTACATTTTTCCCTTTATTTTCTCGTATTCTACCCACTCAAACACGTGATCCGTTTCCACAGGTTCAGCTGCTTTTGACAGCAATTCACCGACATAGTAGGTCTGTATGGGGTGAAAGTATCCTATTGTTTCGTGAAACAAATATGTTTCCGCAGAACAAACCTTTCTGCCTACAGATACCGTATAGCCTGCTTCTTCCATACACTCTCTTTCTATGCAGGCAGTATGAGTCTCGCCGCTTTCCAGACCGCCTCCAAGCAGAAACCAGCCTTTGGGAGTTTTCACAACTCCGACTTTATCTCCGCGAACAGGAATGATATATGCTCCTTCCCTGTCATAGTACTCAGCATCTTCCTTTACACCGAAAAATTTATGCATATTATCACCTCTTTACAATACAAAAACCGCAGCATTATGACCTTCATCAAAATGCCGCGGCAATTTTTAACCCTTGACTGCTGCAAATGCACCGAAACCAAGAATTGTTGCAATTGTAATAATAATAGCTGCAAGTATAACTCCGAGAGTTACAGCAAGTATTGTCTTTTTGAAGTCAACTTCGAGGAAGCTTGCTGCAAGAGTACCTGTCCATGCACCTGTACCCGGAAGTGGGATACCAACAAATAGAAGCAGTGCCCAGAATATACCCTTTCCTGCTTTTTCATTGAGCTTTTCGCCGCCCTTGTGTCCCTTTTCAAGACACCATGTAAAGAACTTGCCGATACCGGGCTTGTCCTTGCCCCATTCAAGTATTTTTCTTGCAAAGAGGTAAATAAACGGTACAGGGATCATATTTCCTATCATACAGAT
>JAEEGL015654461.1_pt1 | contig 12109 bp, 10 predicted proteins | sample 9134231 | NCBI WGS metagenome assembly JAEEGL01 (sample SAMN16246548, study PRJNA631951) | gut metagenome | biome: gut microbiome; feature: rumen; material: fiber-attached | host: Bos | place: Iran: Karaj | collected 2018-10
CCAAGGTAACCTTCAATGTCTGCCGCGCCATTGCCGGAGCTCAGGTTCCCGTCTACGAGGTAACCATGGAAAACTGCAAGATCGTAAGAGCCGAAGTGGAGACCGTGGTGCCGGGCATCACTGGAGACGTGGTTCTCCCTCTTGCTGACAACGCTTCAACCCCGACGGAAACCGTGGACATCGTTGCCGGAAAGATCACCTGGAAGTACACCGCCATCAAGGACGACAATACCAAGGACGGCGCAGTGGAAGCATCCTTCAGCCAGACAGAAAACGCCTGAGGATAAGGCCGCCGGGGCTGAACTCCGGGCCTCCGAATGCTGATAAACGTAACTTACCGAAAGACAGATTGCGAAAACAATCTGTCTTTTGTTATGAAAAGCCCCGTGCCAACAGGACACGGACCTGGCTCCCCTGTTTTCAAAGCCCCTGCATTAAGGCGCGTCCCTTCCTGTTGGAATTTCTGTCTGCTGCCTGCCGTACCAGGTATTTATCCGCCGCGTCCTTGCAGTAACCGCATTTCATAAGAATCTTGCCATGAGCGGGCATAGGATAATGCCAGCATCCGAAGCTAGGTGGGAGACTGCGCCGTTACCGCCGCAATCGGATTTCCTTCCGGTTCTGGGATAATAGCAGATCCCCGCCTGCATGGCTGGCCAGATGCCGCCCTGCTGCCGGATCCGCCGCAGGGACGGCATGCCATGTCATTGTTGCCCAGGGAGCAGGGAGTTCAGAATAAGGAGAATTTCCCTTTCGCGCCACCCTTTTCGACCATCCTTATGGCTTCACGGATATGGGCATGAAGATGATCCTGCGATCAAAATTGTCCCCGCCGGATTCTGCCGTGACCGCGACCTCCGGCGGTTATTCCCAAATGCGGGCATGACAATTTTAGGAAGTTCCAGCAGTGTTTCAGCATATTAGCCTCCGGAAAAATCCGTCCGCTGCCGGGGTCATGATAATCGGCGGCAGATCGTGACCAGTCTCCGGTTTTGCATTCCCGGAAAATAAGCTTTCTAATTTTAGGATACAATTTAGTCGTCTTTAATTTTGGCGATCTGGTTTGTCACCGCCTATATGGCTGCAGACATTTCACGCCGGTTTTCGAGGAAAACTCTATTTTATGACCGAATTTAAGGCAGAAAAAATCTTTTTTGACATGGACGGAGTCTTGGCGGATTTTTCCCAGGGAGTCCGGGAATTGTGCAATTTCGAACCGCAGCCCATCAATGACGATAATTATGATAAGGAGCAAGATGACCTCATGTGGTTCAAGATCCGGGCAATCGAGCATTTTTACGATCATCTGAAATTCATGCCGGGCGCCGAGGAAATGTTCCATGCGGTCTATGACAAATACGGCAGCAGATGCGAAATTCTGACCGGAGTTCCCAAGGAGAGAAGAGGTATCATCAGCGCCGGTTCGGACAAGATCAGCTGGATGCGCCGGATGCTGGCTTCCGACATTACCGTAAATATCGTAAATACCGAGGACAAGCCTCAATACTGCTGCGGCAAAGGCTATATACTTATTGACGACATGCAGAACAATATCGCCCAGTGGGAAGCTGCCGGCGGCACGGGGATCGTTCATGTCAGCGCTTCGCAAACTCTGGCCTGGTTAAAAAGCCTGGGAGTCCTCTGAAAAAAATCTGCGGGCGCTCCTGAAATTTCCGAACCGGAAGAAGCCTGCTCCCCGAACCCCGGTGTTCGGAATAAGCGCTCAAGTTCCGCCATATAAAACCATGAGCTTGCTGATGCAGTGTCGGAGCCGCCCATTTTCAGGATCCGGAGACATACCGGGGAAATGATCCATCCCTGCTCCTGCAGGAATTCCGGCATGCGGCTTATCCCGGACATCGCCGGCCCTGAACAATCACTGCCGGCAGAGACAGAAATTAAAATTCCGGAGAATAATAATTAAGAAGGAAAGGCGCGGAGGTTCCTCAGCAAAAACATCGCAAGTCAGCCCCCGCAGGAATTCCCGTTAATCAGAGAGTCCTGGAAATCAGGAAAAACTTCCGGGCCGCAAGGATCTGAGAAAAGACGGTCTGATAATGTGCCCCGGCAAGCCCGATAGCTCATGAACGCGTCTCAGTTTTTCCGGCTGTTCCCGGCAATGAATCATTTTTCGCCCAGCCTACCGCAGGAAATATTCTTTGACATAATCCGAAACCTGCACCCCGGCGTTTATGTAGCGGAGCAGAACCTCGGCCGCCGCCCTGCTGTCACTGTCCGCCTTGTGGTGGTCGAGATCTATGCCGTAGTAGGAGCACAGGGCATCCAGACTGCGGCTCGGGAGATCCGGAAGCACCCGGCGGCCCATTTGCACGGTACAGCAGTACGGCACCGAAGGCTTCCAGGTGATCCGGTAATCCCGGAGACACTTTTTGAGAACCCCCATATCGAACTGCGCATTGTGAGCCACCAGAATCCCTGATGAAAACAGAGGCTCAATTTTCTGCCATAATCCCGCAAAGGTCGGGGCCCCGGAAACCGTGCCGGCATCTATTCCGGTGAGACTGGTATTGAACGCATCAAAATGCTGCTCGGGATTGACGTAGGAAAAATAGTCTTGCGCAATCCTGCCGTTCTCCACCACCGAAATCCCGATGGCACTCATTCTGCTGTTGGATCGGTTCGGGGTTTCCACGTCAAAGACGATAAATCTGGACATCGCGTGTTGCTTCCTTTTGAGTTTAAAAAATCCTTGCGGCTGAGCTTTTCCGGCTGACCGCTTTCCGGTATTTCGGGAACCCGGTCTTGCGTCATCCCAGCTTTTCCGCCCATTCGGCTTCCCGGAATCCCGCCAGCACCAGGTTATCCTTAACCAGGAGAGGCCGTTTCACCAGCATGCCATCAGCCGCCAGGAGAGCAAACTGTTCATCATCGCTCATTCCCGCCAGCTTTGCGGAAAGACCCAACTCCCGGTACTTCATGCCGCTGGTGTTGAAGAACCGTTTCAGCGGAAGTCCGCTCAGGGCCTGATACTTCCTGAGGGCCGCTTCATCAGGATGATCGCTTTGGATATCCCGCAGGGTGTATTTGATGCCATGTTCATCCAGCCACTTAAGGGCCTTCTTGCAGGTCGTACAGCGGCTGTGACAGTATACGTCTATGCTCATAAAAGCTCCGTTTACCTTGAGATCATGAGAAACATTGTAAGACAGCGCCTTCCGAAACACCATAAATTCCGTTTTTCAGGGAATCCAAATGCCAACCCCGGCACATGCGCTTATCTGTCTGCCCTGCCCATTTCAGTTACAGCATCCCCTCCTTCCGGGGCCTTCTCCGGGATTTTCCTCCTCAGGGCAGGAATTCCCTCAGGCCGGGAGCTTAATTCTTAAAGCCGGACGCACCCCGCCGATACTGCCGGTATAGGCTCCGTCATCAATCAGCCCCTCATCTGCCACCGTGGCTCCCAGCATGGCGGAGGCCCCGGGAGAACGGAGCCACCACCAGACACCTCCGTATCCATCCTCGAGTCTGCAGGTACGCTGACTGACAAAAGGAGCGGCCTTGCACAGTCTGGAGCTTACGCTTTCAAAATACCGCTCCGTCTCCGCGCTGCTCAAAAGAAACACCCGGTCAAGGGTAGCGGGACAGAACTCCCGATCCTTGGGATACTCCACACCGGCTGTGTCCGCCTCCGGATCCCAGCGGGGGTGTTCTTTATTGTCAAGGCGGGATACCTTGATGAGCTTCCGCTCCTCCGGTGAAAAGGACTCCTCCAGAAATGCTCCGTTGAGCCAGGCCCGGAGCTCGCTGTCCTTCCAGTTAACCATGCCGCCCTGATGAAGCCTCCGAAAGGCCAGAGCATACCGGGCAACCAGAAGAACCTCTTTTCCGCCAGAGACTTCCGAGGCAGAAGCGCCGGAATTATCTTCAGGGCTGCCATGAGATACCTCAAGAACCAGCCACTCCAGAGGAATTCCGGCATTTTCCGCAGGATTGCGGTAGAAGCCAAAGCTGACAATATCCCCCTTCCTGAGAGCAGAGGCTTCCAGAACCGGAGTAACAGTATTTGCTTTTCCTGACATATCGATGTCTCCTGAATCCCAAAAATTAACACCAGAAAAAAAGGTTAAACTATGACTTAACAAGCTCCGCGGGCTCCCGGCATCAGGCATGCCATAACGCCGGGGCCTTCACTGATCAGACGGAGGGTTCGGAATTTAGAAAACCCCAAAACTCCGTCTTCACAAAATGACTTATCATGTTTCCTTAATGCGCAAAGCCGGCCTTACGCCGCAGAGATTACGCACGTAGTTGCCCATATAAAAATCCCCCTCATAGCCGACACTTGCGGCAATGCGGTCAATATCTCCGGGAGAACGGAGCCACCACCAGAAATAGGGATCGCTTTTCTTCTGGGGAAGATTGTCGCCTCTGAGAGCCCAGGGCGTAGCGCCGCAGAGCCGATCTTCCCGGGCCGGAAAATATTTCTTAACCTCGGCAATGCTGAGGCAGAACACTTCGTCTTCCGTATCAGGACAGAATTGCCTCCCCTCCGGCCATTTGCAATAATCCTTATCATTTGCATCGCAAACGGGACAGGCATCATCATGAAGATGGGATACCGCAATCATCTCCCGATCATCGCCCTGAAATGAGCCCATAAAAAGATTATTAAGATCCTCGCGAAGTTCGCTTATCGCCCAGTTAGTCGCTCCCCCGACATGAAACCAGGAGAAAAACAGCACCTTGCGGCTCAGCAAAAGAGCCTCCCGGCTTCCGGAAGCAGTTTTATCAGAATCAGCAATATCCAGCACCAGCCACTCCAGAGGAGTTTTTTCTTTCCGGAGCTCCTGTCTGAAGATGCCAAACTTAACCGTATCCCCAGGCTTGAGATTATCCCAGAAGCCCTCTCTGTGAACGTCCTTGATAATATCCGGCATATCATGCCTCCTTTTTTGAACACATGATTATTATACTTAATCATGCGTAATTCTGCAAGCAAAAATATATTTTTTGTAGCAATTCTTAAAAAGCAGGATAACGCCAGCCAAAAACAAGAAAAACCGTGAGCTTTTCTGAAAACAGAAAGAAAGACAATGAAAAGAGAAGACAATGAAAAGAGAAGGCAATGAGAAGAGAAGGCAATGAGAAGAGAAGGCAATGAGAAGAGAAGGCAATGAGTTAAACAGGGAGCAAGAGCGTCTCCGGGAAAGACGCCGGAATGAGTTCCCAGTCCAGGGGATCCGCGTTTTCAGGCCCCATGAGTCTCTCCTCCCGGCGCACTGATTTCAAGAAGCGGTCAGAAAGACTGAATGAGGGCTTAGCAGGGCAGAGACAGTCTGAAGGCTATCTCTTTTTCAGACGGCGGAAACTGCCCTTGCCCACCCGGACAGCGGGACGCACAAAGACATCCTTGCTGAACACGTTGCTGCCCTGCGCTGCCACCTGACCGTTAAAGGATACGGTAAGAGCGCTGTAGCCCTTGCTGCCGCGGTTCCGGAGCCACCAGGAGCCGTAACGATCCTTGCCGCCGCTGCCCAGGCGGTTCCGGGCATAATCGGTAACCTCGCAGAGCAGCATCTCCGGAGTGTTAAGATATCTGGCAGTCTCCTCGCTGCTGAGCAGGAACACCCGATCCCGGGAAAACTTCCCGCTGGTGCCTTTATTAGCCGCGCCTATGGCCCCTTCCTCCGGAATCATGCTGGTTTCCAGAGCATCTCTTTCCGCTGCGGTAAAGGCGGTCATCAGGAAATCATGATTAAGCCATTTGTTAATGTTGCTGGTGCCCCAGGAGGTATCGGAGTACTGATCATGATACGGCCGGAGATCCAGACATTTGCGGGATATGAGAAGCAGGGTGTTCCCTTCGGAAGAGAACTGATACCATTCCACCTTCGTGAGAGCCCCGCCCCCGCTCTGAGGATAGCGGCCAAAGGAAACAACCTCCTGATCCGCGGTCTTGCGAACGGCTTTCGGGTCTTCCTGCGGAGCGGCTGCCTGAGCGGCCTTTTCCGGCGGCCTTTCCGCCACGCCGGCATGCTCCAGGGTAAAGTGCACCAGAAAGACAATCAGGCTCAGAATAACGAAATACTCAACGGCCGGAAGCAGCATGCCGCCGAAGGGCTTCCGGTAGTCCGGGGGATATTCTCCGTCCGGATAGTAGATCTCATTTACCAGGGTTTCGTGCTTTCTCCGGGCGATCTCCTCGTCCGAGACCTGATAGGTAACCCCGTTAATGGTCACCGGTTTCCGGTGTCCCTTGTTCATGATGCGGTTCTGAATGTCGGCAATGAATCTCCTGGGGGCAAAGCCCTGACTCAGGGCATCCGACAGCCGGAAATACGAGGAGGTATGCCAGACCTCCCGATCCGCCTCATAGAGACCAAGACCGTAGCAGGTGAAGATCTTCCGGATCTCGTAATACCGGCGTTTCCTGAGGAGGCTGTCCACGAAATGATTGAAATGGGTGCCATTACGGAAACGGTATTCCCCGTCCCCGAACACTGCCGCCGTGATACTGCTGAGCCGGGCCTCCAGCAGCTGGCGGGTTTCCGTTTCCGGAAAGGCGGCGCAGAGAAACAAAAGACAGTGCTTGTGGCGGCGGAGAAAATCCTGATACTCCTCCCGGCTGCGCTTCTGCAGCACCGCCATGGCTTCCTCAAAATCTCTCGGGGTGAGATAAACGCTGGCGCCGAGACGGAATTTTCGGACCGCGGAAAGACGGTAGCCCAGGTAAAGCACCTGCCAGACCCCGTTTTTAAGCCAGGGCTCGGCATTCAGAAAGGGATCCTCCGGCTGGAAGGAATTACCGGGAGTTTCGGAAATGTAGATCCGGGCCTCCCGGAGCCGCGCCACCAGATCGCCATTGCCCTCGGCAAATTCCGCATAGGAGATAAGAACGCCGTTAAAAAGAAGTTTGAGAGCAGATTCCAGATACTCCGTGTCCGGAGTCAGCATGGAGGTCTCCTGAATAAGGGAGACCCCGAAATCATCGCAGCTTTCAAAAACCCGGCCGGCGCAGTAAAAACGGCGATCCCCGCCGGGAAAGGCAAAGCCTGAAATCAGAGCCAGAATCCCGGAGCTTAAGCGTTCCCGTTCCGCGGTTTCCCGGAGCCTGGTAACTATATGAAAGCATCTCCGGATATCAGTAATCTTGCGGTCATCGGGGCTTAAAGCAAAGAAGAGCTTCCGGAAATCCTCAAAAACCGGAATATTCATGTCCCCGTCGCGGGCATAGGCCTCCTGAGCCAGCCGGGAAACATCAGCTGTCAGATCTGCAAGAGAGGTATACTCCCGGCCGTTAAAAACCAATCCGTCCCCCGTTTCCCGGGAGGAAACATCATACATAAAATTTTCTCCGGTAAGACTTAAGAGAACAGGTCTCCCTGAAAACGCCCGCGCTCTCCCTTCCTTCGGGGAATGCCGCGGAAAAACCTTAAGTCCCCGGCCGCTGCCGGGTTGCCAATGCAGAATACGACTTTTCCGGACAAAGGTTAAACACTGCCGCATTTTCGCAGGTAAAACTTTGTAGAAGGTCAATAAAGAGAACCCGGGAGAACAGGGGCAGGCGGATTTCCGGAAACCCCGGAACCGGCTATAATGGAGTTATCCCCGGGCCGCCTGAGACCGGCTGCCCGTCCCCAGAAGGAGAATAAACATGACGCGCTTTCATGTCGGAGACATTGTCCGGCACTTCAAAAGAGAAAACTCCGCTCCCGGAACCACGGCTTACCTCTACAAGATCCTGTCCTTTGCCGCTCATACCGAAACCGGCGAAGAGCTGGTGATCTACCAGGCGCTCTACCCGCCCTTCAAGGTCTGCGCCCGGCCCCGGGAGATGTTCGAGAGCGAGACGGATCATAAAAAATACCCCGAGGCCCGCCAGAAATACCGTTTTGAAGCGGCAGCCCCCGAGGATCTTTCCGGCGTTCCGGCCGGCTGAACCGGATCCGGGGCGCGGTCAGTTCTCCCGGGACTTCGCGTCTCCTGACACGCCATACCCCAGACGGGCGGCCAGCGCCGGAAGCAGTCCGAAGACGCCGAACACGGTGAAAAAGCTGCCCGTTACCTTGGCAAGACGCACGGGCATAAGTTCCTTCAATGCTCCGTTCAGGCAATAGTATGACAGAAGCGCCAGAATAACCGCCAGCGCAGTCATGATGACTTTCTGCCGCAGGGTGGCGTTTTCAGCCTCGTAGCCCCGGAAATAATGCAGGAAAAACAGGGTAAATGAAGCCCCAAGAAAGAGACCGCTGTTCTTGTAGGAATCCTGCACCAGCTTGGCGGCATCCACCGTTTCGGGATAGGAACGGCACTCAATGAAAACCACGGCGAGAAGGCTCAGTATCACAGAAATCAGGAACAGCATTCCCTTTTTACGGCCCTGAGACTGCTCATTTCCCCGGGAAATCCAGCGGAAGATCTTATGCATGAGCAGCACTATGAAAATGGTGCTTATGAGACCGATAAGCACATCCTGCGGCGTATGCACCCCCAGGTAGTTCCGGGAAAACATCACCAGAAGTATTATAACCGGACAAACCACCCAAAGATAAGGCTTTACGGAGCCGAGCCTGGAGACCAGCCCTCCGAAAAAACCTGTTGCCGTGGTTGAATGGCCGCTGGGAAAGGAAAAACCGGTGGCAGCGACTTTGGCATCCCCTGCCGGAACAATGAGTTCATCCCGCATCCAGGGACGCAGAGCGGAGACTGCGGGCTTAAGAATACCGTTCAGCATGCTTGAATATCCTAAAACCTGCACCAGAAACAGCCCCGTCCGGGTACTGAAGCAGAAATAGACCAATATCAGCAGAAAAATAATAACATGTCCGGAGCCAAGATAAGTAACATACTGAAAAAAACCGGTAAAAATGTCATTGCTGTATTCCCGAAAATTCTGGAGTGCCATGAGATAATCCAGATCCAGATGAAATCCCGGATCCTTGAACACCGTCAGGCTGAGGGCGGTTACCGCCGCGGTAATAGCGACGGCGGCGATAATGGCAATGTTTTCAAGGCGATGTTTTCCGGTCTCGGCCGGCACGGTATCCTGCGGCATAATATCTCTCCTTAAGACAGCTTGCATGGAAGGAACGGCAAAGCCTATCATGAATGGTAAACGCATCCCCCGCCGAAAAGATACAGCATTTCCCGGAACGGGATTGTCATCGGGAGCCCGGATCCCTCCAAAACGGCAAAATCGCCTTGGGGTTTGCCGTCCGGGATCCGGCAAAAACCCGTCCCGGATCTCAAAACACAGATCTTTTCCGGGCCTGACTCTCCTTTTCCGGAGAAACTCTTCCCGAAAACCGCCCTTCCGCTATAATCAAAGATGATCGCTTCTGCGGTCATTACTCACTATTACCGCTGTCAGCTAATCAAACAGCAATCGTCTTTCAAATATGAGGTAACACAGCAATGTCCCTTATCAATAAGCCGGTAATTGATTTTACCGTTCAGGCTTTTCAGGACGGCGAATTCAAGGCCGTTTCCAAAAAGGATATCCTCGGCAAGTGGAGCATTTTCTTCTTTTATCCGGCAGACTTCACCTTCGTCTGCCCCACCGAGCTTGAGGATCTGGCCAACAAGTATGAGGAATTCAAGGCCATCAACTGCGAAATCTACAGCGTTTCCTGCGACTCTCATTTCGTGCACAAGGCCTGGCATGACGCCTCCAAGACCATCAAGAAGATCCACTACCCCATGCTGGCAGATCCCACCGGAACTCTGGCCCGGGGCTTTGAGGTCATGATCGAGGATCAGGGCATGGCCGAACGCGGCAGCTTTATTGTTAATCCCGAAGGCTATATCGTGGCCTACGAGGTGGTAGCCGGCAATATCGGCCGCAATGCCGACGAGCTTTTCAGAAGAGTGCAGGCCTCGCAGTTTGTGGCCGAGCACGGGGATCAGGTATGCCCTGCCAAATGGAAGCCGGGCGCTGAAACTCTGAAGCCCAGCCTGGATCTGGTAGGCCTGATCTAAGGAATCCGGTTTAAAGAACAGTCTTAACGCCGGATGCACCGAGACAAAAATAGATGAAAAGAGGGGTAATCCCTCTTTTTTTCTGCCGATGTCATCCGGGATCTTTTCGGTATCTGATTTCTTAACCCTTCAGCCGGCCCGCCGTTAAAATAATCTTTATCCAAACGGCCCGGAATTTAATTAATGTCTGGCTTATTTCTGAATGTAAATCTTCTTTACTCCGGGGCTGCCGAAACAGTTCATTGTTTTTGGGAAGCCTGTTAAGCTACCGGGACGCTCCGCCGCCCCGGGAGCCACCGCCGCCGTGGGAACGGCCGGACGATCCGCCTCCGGCCCCCTCTGATCCGCAATGAAAGATGCACTCCATAAGGAAAAGCGCGATCACCCCGAGACCAGTCTTCCAGCGGGAACACTCTCCCCGGGGATCCCGACAATAGACCGTGATCCGCCAGAGGAGAAAAATAAAGCACAGAACTCCGGAACCAATACCGATCCAGAAGTTTTCCGGCGGAGGCGGCAGCGGGACGGGCTCCGTGATCTGCTGCTCCTGAGGCATCTCAGGAACATTCTCCTTTGCAAAGGAAATGCCGGCAGGAAGCGGCATCTGGTACTTTCCGTAAAGCTCCGTCATCACGGCCGCAAAGGTATTCCGGGCTGCCAGATTCCACTTGTTCTCTTTGGCGGGAGCCACGGCGTAATCATCCAGGATCCGTCCGGCCTTGCCATCGGTGATCACATCCTCAACGCCGCTCCCTGTTCTGAGCACCAGATGGTGATCCCGGGTATCCATGAGGAAGAGCACCCCGTTATTCTTTTCCCGATCACCAACACCCACGGCATTAAAAAGCTCCGTGGCGTAGGAATCACAGTCCGGAAGGCAGCCCGGCACTGCCGCAAGATAGAACTCCGCGCCGGTTTTATACTGGAGAATTCCGGTTTCCTGCTCGATATAGGCGGCGGTTTCGGGAGTAATCACCCGTCCGGGATCCATTACCGCAAGATACGGCGTGTCATAAAGCCGGGTATCCATGCCGTCTGCAATGGCCCGGGCAAACTCAGCCGCAAACCAGCTCAAAAAAACCGCAAGGATCGTATAGGCCGCGCAAGACAGTATTCTCCGGACAGGCGATATCTCGTCCGGCGTATCCGGAATACCCGGAGCCCCATCCCTTGGGGACGCTTCTCTCTTTGCGCTTATGTTATCCCGGCCGAAACGCCCTCTTTTCCTGCTCATTACTGCTTCTGCCGCACCTCTGCCGGAAACTCCCGGAATTCCTGATCCCGGAGCTCGGGACGTTCCTTCATGACCTTAATGGCCTCCGGGGAGGAATCTATGCCGATAAAGCGCCGTCCTGAAATCAGGGCCGCCCTGAGGAGGGAACCCGATCCTGCAAAGGGATCCAGCACCAGAGAATCCTCATAGGAGGACTGCCGGATAATGGTTTCCAGCATTTCGGCATTCTTTTCCGTAGGATAGCAGGGGTAAGGAGGATCCTTGAAGTTCAGCCAGACATCCTGCATTTTCTTCCCTGAGGAATCGGAGGCATATTTGATAATGCGGGGCACTCCGGTCTTTGACCACTCAATAAGCCCCCGGTCATCCATGTCCTCCAGCACCCGGGGAGCATAACGCCAATGCCGGCCCGTGGGCGGGGGAAGCCCCCGGAAAAGCCCGCCGGTTTCCCCGGAGGTTTCTCCCGGGGCGTGACAGGGCACTGTGGTATAGCGGCGGCCCCGGCTGTCTTTTTTCTTAAAGAGACGATCCAGATCCGCGGCGGAGTAAGGCTCGGTAACGCTGTTAAAGATCACCTTTTCGCGGTTCCGGGCGTAAAAATAAATCACGTCCTTCTGATTGCCGTAGCCGGCGCGGCCGAAGTTTTTCGGGTTGCATTTCACCCGGGAAATATCATTGATAAAGTTATCCATGCCGAACACTTCATCCATGATAATGCGGAGGTACGGCCCCACCCGGCTGTCGATGTGGAGGTACAGGGAGCCTCTTTCGCTGAGGAGGAGCTGCATGAGGCAGAGCCTGATCCGCATAAATTCCAGGTAATCCTCCAGGGGCATGCTGTCGCTGTAGGCTACCCGGTCGGATCTGGCGGGACTTATGGTGGAGACCCGGCCCTCGCCCCGGTAAAAGCTGGACTGGGTGTTAAAGGGAGGATCG
>JAEEGL016302513.1_pt1 | contig 12109 bp, 11 predicted proteins | sample 9134231 | NCBI WGS metagenome assembly JAEEGL01 (sample SAMN16246548, study PRJNA631951) | gut metagenome | biome: gut microbiome; feature: rumen; material: fiber-attached | host: Bos | place: Iran: Karaj | collected 2018-10
AGGGATATAAACAATGCCAAGTATAGTGAAATCATGAGACCGTACTTAGAAACGAGTTCTTATTATGCAACAAATCCGGAAGAGTGGAGTAAACTGACAGATGAATTCGTGAAGCGAGGAGTGACAGACCCTAGAGACTGGTGGTATGAACCAGAACTGAGCGGTATGTTAAAGACCATGATGACAAATCCGGGAGAGATTGGCATACAGATGGCAGAAGCTCTAACGGATGTTGATATTGATGCTGACAGCCTTAAGCATATAATAGATTTTTTTAGTTATGACAAGGAATTCTTAAAGGGTAAAACTATTTATTATGCAGATAAACACTACTCAGAATCACATCCAATCTTTATGTTAGACGGTAAGTATGTATGCTCTATTAATAAGTTCTTCATAGAGGGGCTATATTATAGACTTGACGAGGTTTTACAGGATGATGATGCTATAGGAAAGAAATATAAGCAAAATAAAGATGATGCCTTCGAGAATAAGGTTCGAGAGTTATTTGAGCAATTCTTTCCGAAAGGTACGAAGATATTTGCCAACTATAGTGTGGATGGAAAGGCCGAAAATGACTTGTTAGTGGTATTCGGTGATACTTGTATTGTAGTTGAGATTAAGAACTGCGGATTTAGAGCACCATTCCGAGACCCGACAAAAGCTTACCCTCGTATTAAGCGGGATTACGAAAACGCAATTCAATTGGGATATAATCAATGCAGGAGGGTAGAAAATGTGCTATTGTCAGGTCAAGATGTTGACATTCTGGATGCCAGTAATATGCATAAGGTACTATATCATCTGAAGAGTATAAATATTGGGGATGTGTGGTCGATTGTGGTTACAGACTTCAAATATGGTGTAATACAGACGAACCTTGGACCTTTATTGAAGAAAGATGAGGAAGCATTATATCCATGGTCGGTATGCGTGGACGACCTGGAATCAATGATGCTACTTATGAAAAAGATGCTAAAGGGAATTGCTCCTGCCAGATTTGTGGAGTTCCTGGATTACAGGGAGCGGCTGCAGGAACATATCGTGTGCTTTGATGAATTGGAAATATGCGGATGGTATATGAATGACCGTGAACAATTCAAGAAGCATTCGGATAATGATGCGATGATTAACACGTCACCGAATATGGGAACTATCTTTGATGCGTATTATCATACTGGCCTGGGGTTTAGGAACGAACTGGATATTGATTATAAAAGAGGACGACCGTTAGATGACTATCCGAAGAAGTTTGAATTGAACGAACTTAGTATGAGCATGTGAATCAATGTGAATGAAAAACGTAGGAAAGTATGAAGGACAATTCGACCTCTTGTTCGGATTTTAAAGAAAATGAAAAAACTTCTGAATTTAGCACGGCTCAGTCAAATTAGTACCTTGTTTTCTGAGAGAGGATGGGGTGATATGACGATTCCAGACAATAAGCATAGGTATGACAACTTCTGTAAGAGTTTTGGTCAACTTAAAGATGATGAATTTCAACTCATCATTGAGCTAACTGGCAGATTCCACAGCATGACAATTGTCGAATTGGTTGAGGAGTTTCTTACAGGGTATTATAGTGTGCCGGATATTATCATACAAAATTGCCAGCATCTTATAATTGTGCCCATGAAGAAGATGTACAGAAATGGACGCTGTGTTAAGAAACAGAAGAGCGGTGACATGCTTATGGCACAATTACAGCAAATGGATGGTGTTTGTTACTACAATGATAAATTTGTTTATTGCAAGGATGCTAAGGATGTAGCGAGAAATTACCATCAAGGAGATTTGATATGCTTTATAGATGACTTTGTCGGTACTGGCAAGACATTTTGTGATGCATATCAGACAACATGTGCTTATTTGGCTACTAAAAATATAATTCTATCTACAGTCCATTTTATAGGTGTATCAGCATGGGCAATGAAGCAAGGTCAAACGGTTTGCCAGACTCAAGGTCTTAGGCTATTTAGTTATAGAGTCTTTCAAAAGGAAATTTCAGATTTCTATCCCCGACCGCAGAATATGGCTCATTTGTTGAGAATGTATAATATGGAAAAGACAATATGTGATAAGATTACAGGAAAGTATCGATTCGGATTCGGACATTGTGAGGCATTGGTTTCTATTGCAGGACGATGTGCAAACAATACTTTCCCAGTATATTGGAAAACCCCTAACGCAACATTCCCAAGATGAAGAACAAAGAAAATGAAATATTATACCTGTTGCTTAGTACCGTGTACTATAACTCAGATGTGACTCCTCTCGTAGAGATGGGAGTCAATTATTCAGAAATAGGACTACGTTATTCCCAACTGATTCGCAAAGGACTCGTAGAGACGGTACAAGGCAAAATGATACTTACTGATCGTGGAATAGCTACCATGAACAGACTACAGGAGGATATTTACAAAAAAAACGTTAAATTCTTATGGATTATGCCAAAAATTGAGTATCAAATTCCTAGAATTGACGAAAATGATGTATATTTGCCAAACCATTTTGAATAAAGAACAAATAAAAGAGATACATTTCAGTCGTAAGACTGACGGAGGTACGATGTCGCGCTATCTGTATGTGTATATTCTTTCAAGCAATTGAGGATATTTGTTCATAAGCCGGTCATAACCGTCTTACAAACAAATATCCTCAAATATCAAACAAATCGGGGAATAGTGTGCTATTCCCCTCCTCAATGATCTGATGATGAATTTTGAAGAGTATGCAGGTAAGTTTGCACTTGCCGCTATTTACAATGGGCATGATGAAGCCTATATTAAACGATGCCTTGATTATGCCAGGCCATTGGCTGAGAAGGGCTTACCTATTATCTATAATACGAGTCACTTGTCTAAACTTGTAGGATATAAGGTGGAATATCTTCGCTCTGTGGCACAATTTGATAAAGCATACTATTGGGAGTATAAAATCAAGAAACCTAATGGGGCTTTTAGGCCGATTAGAGAACCGCTTCCGAATCTGAAGGATATACAGATTTGGATTTTGGAACACATTTTGTATAAGATTAAGGTAAGTGGTTATGCTAAGGCATATGTTCCTGGAAAAAGACTGAAAGAAAATGTGAGATTTCATAAGAATCGTCCGATGGTATTGACTTTGGATCTGACAGATTTCTTTGGCTCGATAAAGAAAGAAGCAGTCTCTGTATTATTTCAGGAGATGGGTTATACTAAACCATTATCTGATTTAATGTCGTTATTATGTTGTCTGGAGGGAAAGCTTCCTCAGGGCGCTCCAACAAGCCCATATATTTCCAATATCTTTATGAGGGATGTTGATGATGAAATAAGCAGGTATTGTAAGGAACACCAGATCTTTTACACACGCTATGCCGATGACATGGCATTCTCTGGCGACTTTAATGTTGGAGAGGTTGTAGGTTTGGTAAAGAATCTTATCAGTCCTAAAGGATTAACCCTAAATGATGCAAAAACAAAATTGATGAGACGGAATCAGCGTCAAATAGTGACTGGGATAGTCGTAAATGAAAAAATCCAGTTGCCAAAAGATAAACGTCGTCAAATTAGATGCCAGATGCACTATATTAACACATTTGGTCTAGAGAATCATTTAAAAAAAATAGGATGTGAACGCAGAAATTATGTAAGGCACCTTCTTGGTGAAGTGACATACGCTCTTAGCTTTACGCCAAATAATGAGGAATTGAAGGCCTATCAGGCAAAACTCAAAGAACTACTAAAAGCTTAATATACATACAAAGGTAACCGGTCTTTACACCAGTAATCTTGAAATAATAGTAATAAAAGTATTCAATATGCTACATCTTTGCTATATACACGTTTACGACTACAGAGTTCTAAGTGATATTGATGTGACATTCGATCACAGATATTCGTTTAGAATAAACGACGGTGTGCTAAAAATTAGAAGAGCGGACGTACTACCAAGAGATTTCTGGGGACGTGGAATCTATTCGCTGACAGCCATCATGGGTAACAATGGTGCTGGAAAAACAACAGTGTTACGTTTTCTGATGGATGCATTGGTAGAAGGGAATAATACACGAGAGGTACGTGGTGTGATAGTGTATGAAGAAGGAGGAAGATTATACGTCTATCAGCCGTCATCAGAGAAATGGCCGAAACTGGAAATAGACTCAGAGGTGGCATGTGAGAATAGTGACCTGAGGAAGAAGAAATCATTGTACTATTCTGGTCATTTTCAACCATACAGGTCGGGTGAGGATGCCGACGAGTTTGAAACAAGTGGTAACTATGTGGCAACAGACCAATGGCTGCTCATTAAGGACTTGATGGACTACTCGAACGTTGATTCGCTGCACATGACACATTCGTTGCACAAACATTTGTCTGCCTATCATGCACAGAACCAGTACCGTATTTGTGAACTACTGACGATACAAGGACTGGAGAACCTGATGCCAGACTTTAGATGGCCGGAGTTTATTATTTTTGGTCCAAACATCAGTGCTACGACTCAAATAGAGGAACAGATAAAGCAGGGTAAGACCTTCGATATACCGCAAGAAATCGCTATTTCAGAAGATAATGATCAGATAAACGTAGGCAGACTGATATATAACAACGTGCTCTGCATGATAGCAGAGGGCAGAGGTGATAAGGGAGAACTTGAGAGCCTATTGCATGAATGGCAAAAGACAAAGAAGATTGGCAGTGTACTGGATGCCTTTGAGGAACTTGTGGAAAACTATCAATTGAAGGAAGATACTCGGAAACCACTTAGGGCTGAGGTTTATGTACTCAGAAAACTGATGGATATCTGCCATTATAGTGAGGAGGGGAACGTGTTTTACCTGCGAGTAAAGACGGAAAAAGAGCTACTGAAACGATTGAACGATGAAATACTGAGAAGCGACTTCTATCTGACAGCAAGATTTTTTGATATGTTCTATACGCATGGACTGAGTTACTATTCAAAACTTAGTTCGGGAGAACAAGCGTTTTTGAATCTTCTATCTAGACTTTATTATGGCATAACACTATTGCCGATAAAAACTGGTGACGAGCCCCCGTCGCTCATCTTGCTGGATGAAGCTGAGATAGGATTCCACCCCAACTGGCAGCGGCGATATGTTGAACTGATATTGAAGTTCTTACAGATGATGATGGTACGGGCTGAAGTGGACTTTCAGGTAGTATTTACTTCACATTCGCCTATTATATTATCAGATATACCGCGGTGCTGCGTGTCGTTTATTAGACGCGATGAATACGGACAGAGTGCGAATGAAGAGGAAGAGGAGGAAACGTACGGTGAGAATGTGTTTAACTTATATCGCATGGCATTCTTTATGAAGGATGGCTTGATAGGGTCGTTTGCATCGGAAAGACTAAGGAGCCTGTTTGACAAAGCACGTCGCGGTGAAAGCGATGAAGATATGATGAAAGAGGTGGAACTAATCGGTGACGAGCGCATTAAAGATGCCTTGCTGTATGAGATAGGGAACCACCACTACGACGTGGCGCGAAACTACTACCAGAGGAAGCTGGACGAACTAGAAAGGAGAAGGGCCAATGAGGAAGATCGACCTGAGTAAAGTGCGGTATGACTACTACGGGGTGCCGCATGACAAAGCATGGATTGAAAATTGGTTTGTTGGGGTTGTAAACCCACCTGGACCAAGTAAAAATAGTATTGCCTACAGGCTACGCCATCTGAGGAAGCTGACAGCTGCTGAACAATCTATCAGGGATGACCTACTGAATGAACTCAACATCATTCTATTAGCAAACCCTTCGCAACTAAACATTTTCCGGCGAAGTTATGGGGCCAGACTCAATAATCTGCCGAAACCGGCACCATCGAAAAAGAAGAAGCGCGGGAGGAGGCCGAGGACGTTTAAAGACAAATTGCTCTATGCGTTTGGTTATAATAGGTATAGACAAGGAGCATTGGTGAAACTGGCAAGTTATCTGAACGTAAAGACATGCCCTTATTGTAATTTGCACTATACGCTGAGCATCAGTGATATTAATCCACAGAAGAAAAAGGTGCTGATGGCCAAGATGCAGTTTGACCACTATTACGACAAGGCAACTTATCCATTTCTAAGTATGTCACTATACAACCTGATACCATCGTGTCCTATCTGTAACCAGGGTAAATCGCAAAAGCTTCTACCATTGGCTTTTCATCCGTATTATGGGGACATATACAAGACGTTTAAGTTTGAAGTAGTGGACCCGCTATCACTCTTTATAGCTGGCAATACTGACAGGGTGGAATTGAAGTTGGTTCCTCAAACGAGGGTGGGCATTGCCAAATTCGATCAGACTTTTCATATCAAAGCACTCTATGAGCGGCATAAAGATGTGGTAGAAGAGGAATTTGCCAAGGCTTATATGAACTTTTATTATGGATATCCGAAGAATTTCGACTTTATAAGCGATAGGAATCTTAGGGGAAGATTGGTATATGGCCACTACCATGATAAAAAGGACATTAATGAACGGCCTATGACCAAGTTCAAACAGGACTTATGGGAACAGGCAGTGAGAGATATAGGACAGATTAAAGTGCCATAAGGAAACTCGACAAGACCAATAAAACGGAATTGGTAATGGATTAAAAGGTTTGTTTGAAATGTCTGTACGGATAACTTTTAAACTGAAAGATACTTTGGCAAAGATCTTCAAGAAAGAAATTGAAGAACTTGACTTTGACACGTCTTTATTGTCTACCAGTGAGGACGTGTTGCAGTCTTATTGCTCATACACCTATCGACTTATAGAGAAAAGAAAAAGGACTATACACAAAGCAGACACCTTCATCTGTCCGACAGGAGTGGAGAAAGGCTTGAATTGGCTGGAAGAGAAAATAAAAAAAGGAGAAAGCGTAAACCCGCACCTGAACAGCGCCATCAAAACAGACAAACTGGACGGACTCCTGTATGACTGGGGTATACACCATCTGCATTTAGGAGAATCTTTTTCGGCACCAGGTTACGTAAAGCGGACAGGCCCCGTGCTCTTTGCAATATTCCGTAAAGATGATGTGTACTTCATAGACATCAGGGATCATGAAGGATGGTCGGATAAGAATTTACTGGAAATAGTGAACCGCAACTGGCCTGAACTTCTTTCAATCTATAAGATGGAAGGAGTGAAACCTGAGACTTCATTTGACGAAAATGATATCACTTCCTTGAGGAAATCTGGAGTAAATACTTTCCATGAATTATCTGATGGGAATTCATATTTGTCTATGGGCGGGGGAATAACTTCAGCAGGTACAAGCATGATGGCAATAAGGAGTTACGTAAAAATGGTGAGGATGTTAAACGACATTAAAACGAACATAAAAGCCAATGCGAAGTATCTGGTGAGCCATGTGCAGCCCAAAGATCATCCTTTTCGAAACAGGTTTGAATATGTGTTTGTTTGCAGACGATATGGAAATGAAATTAGATTCTATGATGTCGTAAACAATAACTACTGGTCACAGGTTTGGATAATCAAACCTCTGAAAGATATGTACGGAGTATAAAAAACGAAAGAATATGACCGAAGCTGAGAAGAGAGAGCTGGAATGGACGGAAAAACGTATTGCCTATAACAATACGTGGCCAGAAACCGGCAAATGGTATAGTGACGTGCAGCAGATGTTGGATGGGTGGTTAAAGGATTATGGAATCAATCAAATCCTTGAACCTGTAAAACTGTCAGATGGAGCAAGAGAAGTGCTGTTCTCAAATGCAAAACTCAACAAGGTGGTTTCTGGCGTTGTTGATATTTATGACGAATTGCCTTATCGGCCTGACGAAGGTTTCGATATTGCATGGCGCTCGCTGGAGATATTTATGAATTATCATAGAAGCATCGCATGGCCTGATGATAATGACAAAGCAACACATTTGATGTTGAGGACGGAGAAGGAACTAATGATGCCTCTCATTAATAAAGACCAACGTATCAAAGACATGTGGGAGCTTTTTTTGAATGAAATACCCATTTCTGTGTTGAGGTATGCCATTATGCGTTGCTATATACAACATGATTTGGCTATTACCGACAAAGCTGAGAAAGTGTCGGAAAGAGCGGTAGGCATTCTATCGAAAGAATTATATGCTGATATCAAAGAGAAATACAAATTTGAGGAAGATGTGAAGCCAGATGCGGATGTTCTGAGGCAGTCATCTTTGTTGCTTCAGAAGATATTGAGAGGCGAACGAGTGACGGTGAATGATCATGTTCATCAAGTTAATTTGGAGAAGCGTCTGTTATTTATGCTGAGTTGTGTCCTTTACACAAATAGGTGTGAACGTTTTCACGGGGACTATTTTTCGCCGTTCAAGAGCGACAGGGCAATGCTGGATACTTATGCTTTCTCATACTATCTGCTGACTTTCAGTTATATCTATTTGTGGACATTGATATATCAGCACTGTGCATGGAAGAAGATAGGAGAGGTATGTTCCCTGGAAAGCATCCTGACTGCGGCTAAAACCATGCAGGATCGGCTGAGTTCATTGATTAAGAAAGGTAAGTAAAGAGTATGGTACAGCGCGGATATGTAAAATGCCCAAGTTGCGGAAAACTGTATCAGTTGAAAGTGCAGTTGGATAGGAACATAAAAATCTTTGAATGGCCTATCAGCTTTGAGTGCGTGGATTGTGGAGATAACCTTACGTATACCTATAGTCCGAGAGGATTGTCTCCGAAGGAATTTAAGTTTGTACCCTCGCCACAAGACCCGCCCATAACGACTGTTGCCTATTCATCTACACTCCCCATTACGGGCGATGTGTATATGAAGGATCTGGACTATGCTCAGTCTATGATATTCTCATCGCAGTTTTTGAACCTGTCATTTCGCAGCCCCTTCTCGGTTGAAGAAATACACAAGTATGACCTGTTTATAACAAGAATGCAGGATGGGATGCTACCATATAGGGGGGTGCTAAAGGCATTACTGCCCATTCTGAAAAAAGGAAAGGTGGATGCATTCAGTAAGAAGATGGCCACGTTGTTTAATGAAAAGAAGTATAAGCCTCTTGGTAGTGCACAGGATATGTATGACTCCTACTTCGAGCTTTTGAAAGGTGTTTATTTGCATATTGCTCCGAACCGTTATCTGGAAGAATGCCATACGTCATTCGTTAAACCGCTGGAAGACCTTATCAATAATTCAACCGTTGATGAAGTAAGGGCTATAAAGGCAAAACTGGATGCCAGTGGATTGATTTCTGTTTGGTATAAGGAAGAGTCTTTGCCATATTTGGCTGAGGCAATTAACAATATACAAAAAATCGTACCGTCCATGATATATGCCTGTGCAGGCATCAAAGATGTAGAAGGCAAAGACGATTTGAAGATAGTTACGATAGGGTGCGATGATGCAACAGATTTATACAAAAATGGTTATGAGGTGTTAGCTCATGGCCTAAAGATACTTGTGGGATTGAATAATCTTCGAGAGAATGGAGACATTGATGTGTTTTCTAATCCCGGTCTTGGAGATGTTGATACTATCACCAAGTTTGCCAGAAAAGCAGCTGGAAAGATGATTGAACATTTGGAAGGGAATATCCCATTTATGAATTATCTGGACGGATCGTTGAATAATAAGATCAGAAATGCAGCTAGCCATAGTGGAGGTATTTATTATAATGTCCAGACACAGCATATAGAGTGTTATTACGATGCGACAGACGACAGCAAAGTTTATGAAACAACTTTGATGTCGGTTTGCAGGCTTTGCCATGTTCTGTTATTGCATCTATTGGAAGTGACGCTCCTTGCAAGGAAAATTGTGGAAAAAGCAAAATGAAGAAGACGAAATCCTGTTTCAAGTGCGACGAGAAAGGCCGTGCCATATTGGGCTCGGCTAAAGAAATGGCAGCCTGGGTGAAACTGGGTTTTGCAGAACAAAACAAGAAGAGGAGCCCGCTTATCCCCTTTTGGAAGAACTTTATCGACCTAAGTAATTGCGTCCTCTATGTCTCATACCCCGTAGATAGCAAGGAACCGAAATCTAAGATATTTAATCTTTGCGATATTGCAGGTATTGTTCCAGGGATAGAGAAAATTGAGGGTGACCCGAATTATCTTTTTGAGGTTACTCTGGATATTCATCTTGACGGCTCAGAGCTATATGGAAATTTCTTCCACTATGTGAAGTTTGACGGGATTGTGAAGATGGATAATGTCACCGTAAGGAGCAACTTCAGCTGTTTTAAATGCCTATTCCAGAGTTTTGTTTATATGCAGGACATTTATATTACGGGACGTTCTGATTATGAACAGTGTGTATTCAAGAAGGGACTTGTGCAGACAGGCGGCAGGGCAGATCTATTTCATTTCAACAATTGTACTATTGAAGAGAGACTGTGGCTGTCGAGGGTGAATCTTGAAAATCATCACCACAAGGAGTATCGCCAGTCAATAGAGATAACCTATAGCTCGGTTGAGAACCTTAGCCTTTCTGCTGTCAACACAAATGGGCTTCCTATTTGTTTGGGAGATTCGATGATTAATGGGATGCACATTGATAAGGTGGCATTGGACAGTTCTCTGTGTTTCTATTCGTGTGTACTGGATGGGATTATTACGTCGGTTAAGGTAGAAGAGGATACGCGGAACATAATGAAGGAAGTAGAGTTTCATGGCTGCGAATTGAAAGGCCAGTATCATATTGAGAACAGCGATGTTGAGAAGTTCTCTTTCAACTTCAGCAATGTGGATGAATCGGGACGATTGAGGTTGTCACAATGTAAGATAAAGGATTTTGTGGCTGGATGTTCAACGGTGTCAGGCCAGATGGATGTCACGGAAAATGAGATTTCTGAAATCTGTTTGGAAGGCACTTGTATTCAAGGATTTCTGAACTTCCAGAGCAATTCGATAAATAAGTATTCTGACAGACAGACACTGCGCTTACTGAAGAATGAAGCACGAAAAGTAAACGATGATGTGGCTGCAACACTGTTGTATGCAAAAGAAATGCGATTATTACTGGCTGATAAAAGTATCTCCAAAATCGACAAAGTTTCCTTGTGGCTCAGTAGATTGTTTAGCGGTTTTGGAGAGAACTGGGTACAGGCCTTTCTCGTGACATTCGGGTTAAGCGTGGTTCTGACATCGGCGATGTTGGGCCTTGGCTCTACTAAATATGGATTTGATTTGACCGGAGAGTTTATTGGGTTAAAGTATTTTATTTCGATTCTTTTGGATAGTATTAACGTATTCAGTATACCGCTGTTTAGAGATACTATTGAAGAATACGGACTGAATGTATGGGGACAGATACTATACTTTGTCATTAAAATAGTGGTAGCATACGGTTCGTATCAGTTTGTGTTGGCGTTTAGGAAACATGGGAGGAGGTAGATTGTATGACTCAAGAAGAACGCTGGCAGAAACAATATGAGGAGGTGAATCTATTTATAGAGACGAATAACCGGAATCCGTCGAAGCATCGGATTGAGGAACACGATATGCTCAACTGGCTAAAGGCTAACCGTAAAGTGATGAATGCTGGGAAAATGAAAGCTGAGAGGGTGGAGAAGTTTAGAAAACTTCTGGAAATGACGGAACAGTATAAGAGGAAGAATCAGTATGAGTAGTCGCGATAATATCGCAACATACGAGACAATATGGACTGCCATGACATGGCAGCAAACAAAACAAGAAGATAATTCAAAAATGAGAAGAAGGCTCTATACTTCAAACTATACGGGGATTCCGGCTTACCTCATGGACTTTGGATTCGGTGGTTTTCTGGGATATGGGAGGCGTGTGTCCTGTTGTGTGGGTGAAGAAGAGCTGATGATGTATGAAGGATGACGTAAGAAGAAAGATGATTCCTGTGGAGAGACGCAGGGAGTAGCGACTATCTCAACGGGTGAACCGTTGAGCACAGTTAGTATATGAGCATCCCCCGATTCAGTTCTTCGTGAGCTGGGTCGGGGGATGTCGCGTTTGGGAAGGTCTGGTCACTGGCGGCGGTAGTTGCCGACGACCTTGTAGATCTCGACGATGATGTCCTTGGGGATGCTGGACTCTACGGGAGTGCCATCGACCATCTGAGTGAAGTTGATGCTTTGCTCGTCTGGCTGAGTGACAGACACCTTGCGGAG
>JAEEGL017158643.1_pt1 | contig 12109 bp, 9 predicted proteins | sample 9134231 | NCBI WGS metagenome assembly JAEEGL01 (sample SAMN16246548, study PRJNA631951) | gut metagenome | biome: gut microbiome; feature: rumen; material: fiber-attached | host: Bos | place: Iran: Karaj | collected 2018-10
ATGACTCGTCTTGCATATGCTTATGATCTTCGGTTGTTTTTTCAGTATTTAATTGCAGAACAACCTGATTTTGCTGATACAGAGCCTAGGTCGATCACTGAAGAACAAATCGGGAAAATAACTTCTCGTCAGCTTAGAGATTATCAGGAATATTTGACTCAATATATACGTAAAAGCAATGAAAATGGCAGTGAAGTTATAGTTAATAATCATGAATTGGGTATTATGCGCAAACTTTGTAGCATAAGATCCTACTTTGATTTCCTATTTAGAAATGAGAAAATATCTGCAAATATCGCCACACTTATCCCCCTTCCTAAAATCCATGAAAAACCAATTCTCTACCTTGAAAGAAACGAAGTCGAAAAATTGTTAGAAACAGCTGAAAACGGGAATGGTCTCTCAAAAGGCCAGCAACGCTTTCAGAAGGTAACAAAAGTACGTGATATTGCAATTATTACACTTTTTTTAGGTACTGGAATTCGTGTTAGCGAATTAGTTGGCATTGATATAAATGATCTTGATTTCATGATAAATGGCTTTATTGTAACGCGCAAAGGCGGCAATCAAACTATATTATATTTTCCCGAAAGTGTAGCAGAAGCACTTAAGGCATATTTAAATGAACGAATGCAGATAGAAGCTGTGGAAGGTCACGAAAATGCTTTGTTTTTATCATTACAGAGACGTCGCATCACACAGCGCGCAGTTGAAAACCTTGTAAAAAAATATGCATCTGTTGCTGCACCATTAAAGAAAAAAATAAGTCCACATAAGCTCAGAAGCACCTTTGGCACAAGCTTATATCAGGAAACCGGTGATATTTACCTGGTTGCAGACGTTCTCGGACATTCCGATGTGAATACAACCAGAAAGCATTATGCGGCCATGTCAGATATGCGAAAACGTGAAGCTGCAAAACGTGTATTTCTTCCGAAAGCAACACAAGAAACAACAGAAGATAAAAAAGAAAATGGTGAAAATGATGAGTAAATGTGTTCTATATGATCGGGAATGTATAGACTGTGGCGAATGCGATCTTTGCTCTTTAGATCCGAAAAAACGTTGCGATAACTGTATGAAATGCATTACAGAAGATGCAGATTATCGCGGAATAGTCATTGACAGAATCATTCTCCCGGCAGATAACAATATGAAAAAAACAGACGAATCCGACAATTGACAAACATCTGTTCGCATGTTATCATTACTGCATAAAAATAAGGAGCAACATCTGCAATGCAAAACAATCGCAGGGCTCGTGGCGATTCGCAACAGCGAATCCTGTCTTTTATTGAGCAGGAAATCAATCAGAAGGGTTATCCCCCATCTGTTCGTGAAATCTGTGATGCTGTTGGATTAAGGTCAACATCTACTGTTCACGGGCATCTCCGCAGGCTGGAAGCCCGTGGGCTTCTTCGTCGTGATGCAATGAAACCGCGTGCAATGGAAGTTACTTCAGATGATTCACAGCATTATGGAGGTCTTCAGTATCTTCCAGTAATCGGGAATGTTGCGGCAGGATCGCCTATTCTAGCAGAAGAATACCTTGAAGATAAAATACCTTTTCCCGAAGCACTGATTGGTGAGGGTGTTCATTTTATCCTGCATGTACACGGTGATAGCATGATTAATGCTGGAATCATGGATGGGGATCTCGTTGTTGTTCATCAGCAGAAAACGGCAAATAACGGAGAAATTGTTGTTGCAATGCTTGACGGAAGTGCTACAGTAAAACGCTTTTTCCGAGAGAATAACCGAATCCGATTACAGCCGGAAAACAGTGAAATGGCTCCAATCATAACAAAGAATGCGGAGATTCTCGGAAAAGTCGTGTCAGTTTATCGGAAATACTGAATATTTTAATAATAAAAAATATATGGCGCTGTGTTAAGAAACACAGCGCCTTGTAAATGAGTGCAGACTATAAGCCGAGTTCTGTCGTGAACAGTCATCTATCTAGACGATCTGTCGCCAGACCGTTCAAGCGATATCGAAGACGGGCGAGCAACCCATGGTCTTCTTCAATCTTGCACCAGATGGGGTTTACATGACGGACGAGTTGCCAGGCCGCCGGTGCGCTCTTACCGCACCTTTCCACCCTTACCGATCATAAGACCGGCGGTATATTTCTGTTGCACTTGCCTTGGAGTCGCCTCCACCAGCCGTTAACTGGCATCTTGCTCTGTGGTGCTCGGACTTTCCTCATGCCTTACGGCACGCGACTGTTCATCTGCCTCAATTACTCTTTATAATTGTATGATCAGGCGGCCACAGCTTTCGCATTCAACAGGAACGCCGCCTCGCACACTGCGTACAACTGCTGACGGTAAAGACATTCGGCATCCTCCACACTGATCGCCATTAAGCTGAGCCAGTGGCGGCATACTGTGTTGCTTTATTGCTTTATACTTATCAAGCCAGCCAGGTTCTATATTCTTTGCTTTTTCTGTAGCTGCAGCACGAAGCTGTTCCAACTTCTGCATGTTTTCCTTATATTCAACTTCATAATCCGTTTTTAGCTTATCATATTCACTGCGGATCCTAGCTGCACGCATAAGGATATCATGTTGTTGATGATCTCTGTCACCGGCATCTTTATTTATACGACGGATCTCTTGTTCATAACCGACGATCGTCTGAACAAGATGCTGGGTTTCCTGAACATATTCCTGAATGCCTTCACTGCTATCCGGACGTTTTTCTTCAAAACGAGACTGTAGAGATTTCAGCTGATCTTCGGTACGATTGATGGCATCTTTTAACGCATCAAGTCGATCTACCATTGCCTGAACATCTTCTTCGATCTGGGAAGAGAGTGCTTTCTGTTCACGCAAGTAATCCTGGTATTTCAGCAGTTTCTGACGGATAGGAGAGCGTTTCATTGCCATTTCCTGACGTTCTGCTTCCATATCAGCAAGCTGATAATTCCATAGTAATGTCAACTGTTCCATTGAGGTCCCTCCTTAACATGACGCATTGCCGCCATACGGTCTGCATTGCGACACAAAAACAGTAACATCATATTTTAGCATATCCAATCTGCTTTGTAAACCCTGAGCAAGCAGTGGCACAAGTAACGATTCAGTTCCGTAATGACCACCTTGATAAAGCACAAATCCTGTCCCAATTGCAGCAATCGCATTATGATGGCGCACTTCCCCGGTAAGGTAGGCCTGAGCACCCAGGTCGCGTGCACGCTCGAAACCTTCATCATATGCCCCTCCGCTGATACAAAGAGTCGTTATTTGAGCATTGTCATCTCCAAACTGATATACAAGATCCTTTTCGCAGGAAGAAATACGCATGCGTAGTTCTTTAGCTGAAACAGGTGCGTCGGGTAATTCACCCAGATACAAGAATCCTTCCTGTCTAATATTCATAAGATGTAATGCTTTTACTAATCCAATACTTCCACTATATTCAGAAGATAGATCTAGATTGGTATGTGCAGCAATCAGATTGATATTATTTCGGATCAGACTACTGATTACAGATCCTTCATAATCATCTTCTAAGATTTTTTTAGTTCCGCGGAACATCAGAGGATGATGTGTAATGATCAATTCTGCATTAAGCCTTAATGCTTCATCAACAACAGCGGGCGTTGCATCCAGAGCAATAAGGATCTTTGATATTTCAGAACCCATACTACCAATCAGAAGGCCAACATTATCATAGCTTTCCGCTGTTTCAAACGGAGCTACTTCATTAATCCAATCATATACATCTTTGACTATCAAACTCATGTAATTCCTCCTTGATCCACTCAAGCTGCCTTTCATGACCTTGTTCCTGGGAAACAACGCCAAGGCGCCAGTTAAGATAATCTTTCCATGCTTCGGGTTTTTCTTGTATAAGCACTGGGCCCAAATAGATTTCCTTTTCTTGATACTGCACTCGTCCTGGTTTAGCAAGTATGACTATATAATATCTACCTGCATCATAAGCGATTTTTTCAGCAGTGATATGATAACCAATATCCTGAATCGTTTTCCTAACAAGCGGAATATCTGTCTGGCTTGACAAAACCAGATTTGCATTGTGAAGCTTTTCCTCAGCATTATTTAATATGCCTGCCATCGTTTTTCCGCCCATCCCGCAGATTGCAGCACAATCAACTGGCTGTGTTAAAGGAGAAAACCCATCCCCCGTACAAAAAACAGCACGCATCTCCAAGTCATGCTTTCTGAGAAGCTGTTTAGCTTTTGAGAGAGAACCAGCACTGATATCAGTAACAATCATCTTTTTGCATATGTTATGTGCAAGAAGATAACATGATAGTTTCCCATGATCAGCACCAATATCAGCCCCTGTCTCGCAGGGAGTAAAAAGCGCAGCTACCGCTTGGAGCCGCGCATCGAGTTGAGGCATACGCATATTTACTCAGTCCAAATAATCCTTCAGTTTTTTACTGCGGCTGGGATGACGAAGCTTACGCAACGCTTTCGCTTCTATCTGCCTAATGCGTTCACGTGTTACCTTGAACTCACGTCCTACTTCTTCCAAGGTCCTCTGGTTGCCATCATCCAGGCCGAAGCGCAGCCGGAGCACTTTTTCCTCACGTGGGGTCAAAGAACCCAATACATCCCAGAGTTGTTCACGCATAAGCGCATGAGAAGCGGCTTCGGCAGGTGCAGGCGCGTCATCGTCCGGTATAAAATCCCCCAAGTGGCTGTCTTCTTCTTCGCCGATTGGTGTTTCAAGCGACACTGGTTCCTGTGCGATTTTGATTATCTCACGGACTTTCGCTTCACTAATATTCATCTTGGCAGCAATTTCTTCAGGAGTAGGTTCGCGACCGTATTCCTGAAGCAACTGACGAGAAACACGGATCAGCTTATTGATTGTTTCAACCATATGGACTGGGATTCTAATAGTACGAGCCTGATCAGCAATAGCACGTGTAATTGCCTGGCGGATCCACCAGGTAGCATACGTAGAGAACTTGTAACCTTTCTGATAATCAAATTTCTCAACTGCTTTAATTAGGCCGAGATTTCCTTCCTGGATTAGATCCAAGAAGAGCATTCCGCGTCCAACATACCTTTTTGCTATTGATACAACAAGACGAAGGTTCGCTTCTGCAAGTGCGCGTTTAGCTTCTTCTCCTTCATCCTTAACATGCTCATATGCTGCTTTCTCTTCATCAGAAAGCGGTACTCCGTCTTCGTTGGTTCCTTTTTCGAGGATCTCAATAGCTTCATTCCCATTTTCAATCTTCATAGCGATCTTGATTTCTTCATCGCTGCTAAGAAGAGGAACTTTGCCTATCTCTTTAAGGTACATGCGGACAGGGTCATCAATACTTATGCCTTCCGGCATAGTTAAATCTATTTCTTCTTCCTCGGCCTGTGTCTCAAGATTTCCTGGAGCATCCGGAGCAGTGTTATCTCGAATTACTTCAACACCCATTCCCTCCAGAGTTTCCAGTACAGAATCAAATTGATCTGGTTCAATCTCAGTGGTAGACAGCTTATTGATGATCTCATCATAAGTCATCGTCCCCGTATGTTTCGCTGTTTCGAATATCTCTTCTAGCTTTGTGTTTTTGTTATTGGATTGAATGCTCAAATCAAATGCTCCTTTCTCTGCGCCGCAGCCTTTAAACGTGCCGCTTCATTTGACAATAACACTAACTCTCTTAATGCCTTCTCTTTTTCTTCTTTATCCATTGATGAAATACGTAAGTGGATTTCATCCATCTTCTTAATGATACGTCCTCGCCGGATTGCCAGTAGGCAATCTTCCGCAATTGCGTCTGCATTTCCTGAATTGATCTCATTATTCATTGCGAAAATTTCGCTCGCGAGGCTGCGCTCCTGTTCAGTCTCACATCCGTCGAGTATATCTGCGGGATGTCTTCCATTTATCAAAAGAGAAGACCATGTTTTCAGTCGTTCATCATTAAAATCATCAGGCTGGATTACAGTATTAGATACATTGCCACTTGCCATTATTGCTAATAGAGTTTTTTCAGGGACAGACGGTCCGCCTTCACTATTATCATATGTGCGTTTTTGCTCAGGCAGAGCATTTACCCTGTTCTGTGACAAGGTAGAAGCTTTGACGCCAATCTGTTGCATCAATACATCTTGCGAAAACCCAGTTTTAACAGAAAGCTTCTGTAAATAATAATCGAGTTCAACTGGTTCCTTGACTTTTTTGAGTATCAAAGCACAACGTTTAGCATATTCCATTCTGCCTTCTGTATCACTTATGTCAAGGCCTTCTTGTGCCCTTTGCAGGCGATATTCTGCGGCTCTCAGCGGACGTAGCTTTTCAAACTGGTCAAGACCACGCTGTCGGATAAACTCATCTGGATCAAGATTATCAGGGAAAAAAAGCACTCGTGCAGGTATATCTTCCTGCTCAAAGATATCAAGTGCACGCATAATTGCATGCTGACCTGCACTGTCTCCATCATAAGATACCCATATTTCAGGTGCATATCTTTTTAACAATCGCGCTTGTTCATTTGTCAATGCGGTACCAAGTGTAGCAACAACACCATTAATTCCATGCTGTACTAGCGCGACAACATCCATATATCCTTCAACAAGAATGATACGTTTTAGGTTTCGTTGCTTCTTCAGAAGATTGGCTGCATATACGCCTTTTCGCTTGTTGAAAACAGGAGTGTCAGAAGTGTTCAGATATTTGGGCTGTGCATCTCCCATAGCACGTCCACCAAATCCAAGAACATTGCTCTGAATATCAATAATCGGGAATATTGCGCGATTTCGAAACATGTCAAAACGCGTTTCTTCCTTTACGACAGTCAGCCCGGCCAGGCGCAGTTCTTCCTGTGTAAAGCCTTTCCCCTCCAAATAACGCGTAAGTGCATCCCATTCGTCTGGAGCGGCACCAAGACCAAATTTCCTGATCGTTCCGTCGTCCAATCCTCTTTTGTATAGATAATCCAGCAGATTCTTGTTCTCAGGAAGCCAAAGTTGAGAATGATACCATTTGGCTGCTTCCCTGTTTGCATATAGCAGTCGTTCACGTTGCGAACGGCGCTGTTCATAATCAGGATCATCCTGAAGTTGCGGAACAGGAAGATGAACCATGTTTGCAAGATATTCTACCGCTTCCCTGAAATTAAGCCGTTCCATTTCTTCGACAAACTGAACAACATTTCCTCCTGCTTTGCATCCAAAGCAGAAATAAAGGTTTTGTTCGGCGTTTACAGAAAAAGAAGGTGTCTTTTCATGATGAAAAGGACATAGGCCCCAATAGCGAGACCCGTTCTTTTTCAACGGTACATAGGAGGAAACAACCTGCACTATATCGACGCGTGAATACAATTCATCCATCCACGACGACGGAAAGCGAGCGGCCATCTGCATCCTCCTTTCAAACTTGCATACTAATAATTCTCCATATATTGATTTTCTCCTGCCAATAATTTGATATTTCTAATAAGCAGAAAAAAGCTCCGCCGGAAAGCGGAGCAAAGATTAGATAGTAATCCGTTTGGGAGAACGATGCCTGCGCTTTTTGCGCATTATTATGGGTGTATTAAAAGCAGCCGCGCTCGAACGGTTTTTGACGGCATTAAGCACAAGTGCGATTCCAGCCATATTAGTAACAAAATTGGAGCCGCCATAACTGATAAAAGGTAAAGGAATGCCGGTTATCGGCAAAAGCCCAATCGTCATTCCGATATTTTCAATGATATGCGCGAAAAACATTGCCATTACCCCAAAAATAATCAGTCTGCCGTAACGGTCAATCGTATAATATGCAAGATAGAAGAGCCGCATCAGAAGAATAATGTAACCGATAATTAGAATGATGCAGCCGCGAAAACCGAAAGCTTCACCAATAGCAGAGAAAATAAAATCTGTCCAGTCTTCAGGAACATAGTTGAGCTGGCTTAGAGAACCAACTACAAACGTGCCTATTCCCTTCTCACCGCCTGAACCAATAGAAAGCTGTGAGTTAAGAATTTGGTAACCACCGCTCTGACGGTATGCCTGAGGGTTAATGAATGAGAGAATACGTTGTAGACGGAAACTTGTCGATCCACTTACCATCATGTATCCGAATAATGCAGCAATTCCAACGACAGCAAGAATGGCAATTGAAATAAGAAGCCATGGCTCTGCATCTGCAAAATACAACATGATATAAAAGATCGCGCACATAACAAGAACAGAGCCCACTTCACCTTGAAGCAGCGTAATGCCAACAGGCAATCCGAACAGCATTAGATTCTGTGCTGCATTTCGCAGCGTAGCAAATGGCTTTTCCGTATTAGCAAAACTGCGAGCCAGCATCAGGATGATACCTATCTTTATAAATTCTGCAGGTTGTATTGTTCTGCCGCGTCCAATAGGAATCCATGCACTGACGCCGGAAATAGCATCGGAAGCGATAGCAAGGAGCAGCAAGAAGATAATGCCTGCATATACAAGCCAGCTCTGAGAACGCAACAATTCATATGGTATATTGCAAATGAACGCAATGATCAACGGTGAAGCAAGACAGAATACAGCCTGCCATGATGCTGAGTTGGAATTCATTACGTAATTCAGAAATGACAAATCTGTCCCCCGGTCAGGATTAAATGTTGCAATTGCAATGCAATATACACCAAATAGTGCCAATAAATACGTAATAACGATCAACGGAATATCCAGGTGTGCTCTGGTTCTCCGATCTTCTGAGGTTATCGCGCCTGAAGAATGACGTCTCAGTTTACTCTTAAGAAGTTCCACGGTAACCTCCTTTTCTTATTCTGATTAATTGATTTGCCATTGATAATACTATCTGCAATTACATCCATAGCGCGCAGGACCGGTTCACGATAAGAATCCGGCAGAGAATGTGACCAATAAGCATAAAGGATGCTTTCATCATAAGGTACGATACCGGCCAATGGAATATCGATATACTCAGCCTGTGCTTGTGGTGTTGCAACAAGAAGCTTCTGTGCCCTGCGGTCGAACTTATTTATTGCCAGGTATAACGATGATGATGTCGTATCTCGAAGATATCCAACCAATCGCTCTGTCGCACGAGCTGCATCATCGCCCATAATACTGAGAAGCAGAATACAGTCCGCTGATTCTAGCATTGGTTTCACTGAATCGGAGTATGGGTCGCTTAGATCTGCTATTACATAGTCATATTTGTAAGCCAGAGTTTTAAAAACGTTATATAGCTTCTCAGCAGTAATAGTAACTGATGCAGCTGGGGCGGGAACAAGCGATACATTAATCTTTTCTTGAACAGCAATTGCTTCTTTCAGAGAACATGTACCCTCAGCCAAGTCAGCAATATCGAAAACTGCTTGATCCTGGACGGAAAGAAGCATATCCAGGCTGCGACTTGTAAAGCAAAGATCTACAAGGCAAACTTTTTTACCGAAGTTGGATAAAGAGAGTCCCAGTGAAGCAGTTAATGTTGTTTTTCCACTTCCGCCTTTGGCAGAGGTGATAATAATAATCTTACCCATGGTTCCTCCGTTAAGGCATAAGTGTATTGCCGGCAACCACGGTAATATCGCCTGTATCTTTCTCCCGTTCATCCATCCACCAGGTGATGAATTCTTTCACACCAAGTGAAGCTTCGCCGCCTGAATATCCATTTGGAATAAAACTGATGATTGCTATCTCAGCGTCGGTGCTGAATGGTGTTAATGCGCAGAACCATGCATTATTCTCAAGATCCAACTTGATCTTTCCGCGTGTAATCTGAGAAGTCCCAGTTTTAGCCCAAATCTCATTCTGATATTGCCAGTTTTTGAAATACTTCTTAGCGGTACCGGAGTCATCAACCACGCCTTTCATTCCCTCTCGTATATAGGGAAGATATACATCTACACCCTGGAGCTGGTTAAACAGGCTTGGAGTGGTTTTTGAGATGACTTCGCCTTCAGGAGAAACCACGGAGTCAATTATATGCAGGTTCCATACTTTTCCGCCATTACCTAAAGCAGCGATATAACGTGACATAGCTGCAGGTGTCACCATTGTAATACCCTGTCCGATGGCAGTCTGAATCTCCAAGCTGCCGCCCCACTTAATATCGTTCAGGAAGATATATATTTCACTGTTTACTGCCGCAAGCATTGCCTTTTCACGCGGCATATTCAGTTCTTCCATTTCGATGATCTGCAGCTGTGAAATCCAGCTGTCCTGGGGATAAGCGATGGCCATATCCATCATACGTTTGATACATGCATCCAAACGCTCATTACCATATGAGATTCCGTCACTAGCGCCGATATTCTGCAAATGCTGCTTAATCTTTGCAGCAACCAGTGTGGGCGTCCAAGTACGCTGTTCTCCAAGGGACACGGTTGGGTCATATAGGTTTGCTTGATTGCCGACCAGACTTCTTGCTTCACCCTTCAACTCAATACCAGTTTTGCTGGTCATTCCCATCGCGACAGCATACTGATACAAAAGATTGCTTCCGCTCGTGCCGTAAAGACGTGAAGAAATCTCATAGAAAAAATAGTTGCAGGAGTTCGAAAGTCCCTGGATGATCGTCTGATCGTGATGTTGATATCGCAGATTTTTAGCGATCCAGCAAGTTGGTGCTTCAAGGACGTTGTTCGTATATTTCGTGAACGGACCACCGTCACTGATCTGTTCAATAGGCGAAAGAACACCGTTAGTCAGAGCAGCCAAAGATGTTACCATCTTGAACGTAGATCCAGGCTCAGCACGTTGCTGAATTGCATAATTCATCATAACATTGCGTTCATCAGTTAGAATTTCAGCAGCGGCATCACCACCAGCAATCAGTGCGTTTAGATCATAGGTCGGGTACTGTGCCATAGCAAGTACTTTACCTGTAGAAACGTCCAATACCATCAAAACGCCGGTGTCAGCTAACAGCAGAGGATATTCTTCCCAATCACGGGTTCCGTCTGTCAGCTTAGCTCGGTTTGTTTCAAGCCATCTTGCATCAGCGACTTTGCTTTCTTGAACAGCGCGAGTGCTGCGGACATTGTCCTCGATAGCACGTTCTGCTGCCTGCTGATAGCTTGCAATGATCGTCAGCTTAACATTGTTGCCATCCTGCGGTTCAGTGCTTTCAAGTTCGCGGGTAAGACGGCCATTGTTGTCCTTTTCCATTACACGGTATCCGGAACGCAGTGAAATGTTTTCTGTTAGCTCACGTTCCATTGAATACTCGACGCCATCAAGCCCGATTGTATCAGCCAATGTATAGCCCTGAGGCTGCAGCTCGGTATAGAAAGTATCATAAGATGAAATTGGCCCGACATAACCAATAATATGTGAAGCCAGCGTACCACGAGGATATACGCGCTGGGAACCAACTTCAATGTCAAAACCGTTCAGCATCATTTTGCGGCCTTCGATTTCGGATACAGTTGCGTATGAAACATTCTTGGCAACGACAACCGGAACAGAGTTATACAGATTCATCTGCATCTCGTTATATATTGCCATCACCTTCAGAATTGTTTCCTCGTCAAATACAATCCCTTCTTCATCTTTGAGGTATTGGAACTGATATCTATCGTACAATAGCTCAAAAGCTGTCTGGGCATCATCATACTTTTCATTTGTCAGATAATGATTACTGCGCCACTGCTGACTGCGGATGTTCCAGCTGGTTTCCGATATGCCAGTACCAAAGTTATACTGCCATAGGCCGTCTTCATCACGTTCAATTACAAATGTTACACAAACCTCACCTCCATATTTTTCAATGATATCAATAGCGGATATGATAGAACGCGTAAAGTTTCTGTAACTGGCTTTTGTTCCCTGAGCAGCTGAACGATAAAAAGTTACATTATAAACATCTTCAGTCATCGCAAGAATAACAGAATCTGCATCAGTAATCATTCCACGTTTTCCTGTGGTTCTGATCGTTTTAATTGCGGTACTGCCCGCATCCTGAGCATATTCTTCACCCTTGACCAGCTGAAGCTGAGCTAATCCATAAACCAAATAAGCAAAAGCGGCAAATATGATTGCAATCGCTATCAGGCTGCGATAGATGCTTGTCTTTTTCATGGTTCACTCCTTTCTTCCACCATTGCACGCTTGATTCTTGCGCGCCTGACACCCAGAAAACGCCGTACTGGAAATACCATAAGAATAGTCAGTGCGCCAGTATA
>JAEEGL010421327.1_pt1 | contig 12108 bp, 9 predicted proteins | sample 9134231 | NCBI WGS metagenome assembly JAEEGL01 (sample SAMN16246548, study PRJNA631951) | gut metagenome | biome: gut microbiome; feature: rumen; material: fiber-attached | host: Bos | place: Iran: Karaj | collected 2018-10
GCAGGCGCCCGACGACCTGGTGCGCAAGATGCGCTCCTGGGGCATGTCGGAGCCCGATGCGGCCGCTGTGATGGAGCAGTTGGTTAAGAACGGTTTTGTGAACGAGGCGCGCTATGTGCAGGCTTACGTGAGCGACAAATTGCAGTACGCCCGCTGGGGACGCTTGAAGATAGCGCAGGGCTTGCGTCAGAAGGGCCTGCCCCCCGCACTGGTGCAGGACGCTTTGGCCGGAATAGACGAAGCGGTCTATGCGGCAACCCTCCGCCAACTGTTGCAAAAGCAGTGGCCGGCCGTCAGGGGGCACAATCTGTATGAGCGGCGCGCCAAACTGGTGCGGTTCGCTGTGGGGAGGGGCTTTGAGCAACATCTGATATTTGATTGTCTCGACACCATGCCGGGGCTGGGCGGAGATGGGGATGATGAACTGGATTGAACGTTTGGCAACCGACGTGCGCGAGCTGCTCTTCCCGCGTCCGTGTCTGGTCTGCGGCGCCACGTTGGGCCTGCAGGAACAAGTGGTGTGCAACCGCTGCCTGTCGCAGCTGCCCTACACCCGTTACCGCGGCTTGCCCGAAAATCCTGTGCATCGCCTGTTCTATCCCGACACTGCTGTGCAGCGAGCCAACGCCTGGATGTTTTACCATCAGGGCAGCGACACGGCCCATGTGGTCCATGCCCTGAAATACCACGGCCGGCGCGAAGTAGGCCGGACGATGGGCCGGCTCATGGCCTACGACGTGAAGCCCACCGGCTTTTTCGACGGGGTAGACGCCCTGGTGCCCGTGCCCCTGTCCCGCCCCCGGCAGCGGCGCAGGGGATACAACCAGAGCGAAGCGCTGGCTTCCGGCATCGCCGAAGTGACCGGACTGCCGCTGTGGCCCGAAGTGGTGGAGCGCACGGTGGACAACCCCACGCAGACCCGTCTCTCGGTCGAGGAACGGCGCCAGAACGTGGAGGGCATTTTCCGTCTGTGCGATGCCGGTAAAATCAGGGGCAGGCACTTGTTGCTGGTGGACGATGTGGTGACGACGGGCGCCACGCTGGCCTCGTGCATGGCGGCGCTGTCGGTGGCCGGCGGCGTGCGTTTCAGCGTGCTGTGTATGGCTGTGGCCGCTTCGGCGGCCTACACGCCCGACGGGTTGGCCATAGATCTGGATGTATGAATAATGAAGACGCAGTTAGATTCAACTAACTGCGTCTTCGTTTGAACTAAATCCGTTTTCGTTTCAGTGCTGATAGATTTTTTTGCCTTTTTGAATGACGATGCCGCGGCTATGGTGGCCGGCCGGCCTTCCCTGCAGGTCGTAGGCGACGGCGGCCTGTGGCTGCTGCCGGTTGGCGACGCTCCGGATGCCGGACAGGTCGTCAGACGTCTGCTGCTGCTCCATGTCGAGCGAGAAGGGGTGTGGCCGTCGGATGCTTTGTACATACTGGTTCCCGAAGGAGTCGGTCAGGCGCACGGTGATGGGGTTGTCGGCTGTATTGGCCTGCACTTTGAAGAGGTGGGACACCTTGCAGGAAGTGAAGGTAGAGGTGTAGGAACCGTTCTGGAAGACGCGGGGCACGTCGTAGCAGATGGTGTGGTAGGGGTCTTCGCCGTAGATGCGCGTAACGGTGCGGCGCTTGCTGCCTTCGTAAACGAAAATTCTCCAGTCGGTGTCGTAGGCGAAGACGTTGATGAGTACCGTGTTTTTTGCAAAGTCGCGATAGACGGTTCGTGAGGGGTAGACCTCGAGCATCTTCTTCACGCTGTCGTTGGTTTCAAAGTAGTCCTTTACCGTGTTCATGTCGTAGATGCGCATTTGCAGGTCGCCGTTTTGTTCAATCGACTTGTATTTCCATTGCAGGCGGTCGCCCTCGACGTTCCAAAGTGAATAGCCGCCGGGCGAGCCGTCGCGGCATACGTGGCGGTTGGTGCAGTAGCCTGTCCACCACCAGGAGGCGCAGATGGCGGCGATGTTGTGCTCCATGATGTTTTTGTAGCCTGTGGGGTGGGCGTGGTAGTTGTAATGGGTGTGTCCGCTGACGATGTGGACATTGCTGAATTCTTTCAACATGTCGCAAAGTGTCTTGCTGTTGTCGTCGGCGAGGTTGGCAGTGGCGGTGAAAGGCGATGCCGTCCCCAGTTTCCATACGGGAACGTGGAGGGCGACGATGAGGGGTGCCTCCTTGTCTTCCACCAGTGCCAGGTCGCGCCGCAGCCAGTCGAGCTGCTCGGGCGTGAAGCGGGCGGAGTAGTTGCGGCTGCCCACGATGCCCTTGGCATAGTCGCCGCCGGTGTCTTCGTTGAGGTAATAGACGTCGTCAAGTACGACATAGTGGACGCGTCCGAGGTTGAACGAATAGTAGTTCGGGCACACGATGTTGCGCCATGGGGCGGAGGAGAGGAAGTCGCAGTCATCGCCGGCCGGCGTGGCGCCGTCGTTGTCGTGGTTGCCGATGACGGGCCAGAGGGTCATGGGGTAGCCGTACTCTTTGCAGGTGTTCATGAAGTCGTTGAGGTTGTAGTTGCGGCTGTACCAGTAGTTGTCCCATGTCAGGTCGCCCAGAATCATCGAATAAATCTTCCCCTTGCCGGCCTGCTGCTTTTCGGCTTTCAGGCATTCGATGTAGCCTTCCTTGAATTGCTTGAGGTCGCGGGTACGGTTGGCCAGATGGGAGTCGGCTCCGAGAATGAGCGTGTAGTTGTCGTTGTCTGCCTTGTTGAGCGTGAAATTGTGTGTTTCATTCGACTTGACGTTGGCGTAAAGCAACTTCTGCCAGAATTGGGGTTGGAAACCGTCTGTCAGGGTCGGCTCGTAGCCTCGCGGCAGGCTGTAGAATACGTAGCCGTTGCGCTTTTGTGACTGCAGGGCATAGTAGCCTGATTCGTTGGTCACGGTGACCGAGTCGCCGTCGCTCACGACGACGCCCTCTACACCGATGCCCTTGCAGCGGACGTAGCCGCTGATGTTTTGGGCCAGGACGCTGGCTGCCGTTGAAAGCAGAATGATTGATAGTAGTAAGTACCTGTGTTTCATGCTACCTTATAATGAATTTAAAAAAATGGTTATTGATGATTCTATGTCCGATATGTTTTTTCCTATGTCCGATATAGTGAAGACTAAATGGGACATAGTCCGGCCGACGGTTGTGGCTGCTGCCGGCTACTTGGAGAGCTTGGAGGCTGTGGCGTTGACCGTCTTGATGATGGCGTCGCTGCTGAAGGTGGCGCCGCTGACGGCGTCGGGCTTGAAGTGTGCGGCCTCGCGCAGGGTCTTGCCGTTCCAGGCTTTGAGCAACGGTTTGACGTAAACGAAGAATTCGGGGCTTTCCTGATTCTTTGCCGCTACGATGTTGCTGATTTTTCCCGTCTTGTCCACGGCAATGAACAGTGGGGTGGGGCCCATGTAGCCGCGGATGTTTTTGCCGTAGGGGTAGGTGCTGTAGACGGTCACTCCGTTTTTGAGCGTCCATGTGGCGGCATCGGTCGCTTTGAAGGACTGGCCTTTGTAGCCGAGCATCTTCACATAGGCCGACGTGAGTTTTGGGGCAGACGTACCTGCCGGGCTTTGTGCCATGAGGGCTGCCGGCAAGAGCAGGAGCATTGAAATGTGCAGTACTTTTCGCTTCATTTTTTCTTTCGGAGAATAATTATGGCGCAAAGGTACGAAAAACTCGTTCACTAAACGGTGGAAGTCGCTGTCTTTTTACTAACTTTGCACTACATTTTGAATATACGATTATATGGGAGGATTCTTCGGCGTGGTCTCCAGGACCAAATGCATCAACGACCTGTTCTATGGCACCGACTACAACAGCCATCTGGGCACCAAGCGTGCGGGCATGGCCACCTATAGCAAGGAACAGGGTTTTGTCAGGGCCATTCACAATATAGAAAGCAGTTACTTCCGCAATAAGTTTGACGGTGAACTCAACGAGTTCGAGGGAACGAGTGGCATAGGCGTGATAAGCGACAATGACTCGCAGCCCATCATCGTCAGAAGCCATCTGGGCCGTTTTGCCCTGGTGACAGTGGCCAAGATAGCCAACTTGGACGAACTGGAGCACAAGTTGCTGGACGAAGGCGAACACTTTTCGGAGCAAGGCACGGCGGGCATCAACCCCACGGAAGTGGTGGCCCTGCTGATCAGCCGCGGCAAGACGTTTGCCGACGGCATACGCAATGTGTATGAGAATGTGAAAGGCTCCTGCTCCATGCTGCTGCTGACCACTGACGGCATCATTGCCGCCCGCGACCGCCTGGGACGCACCCCCATCATTCTGGCTAAAAAGGACGGCGCGTGGGCAGCCACAAGCGAGACGTGCAATCTGCCTAACCTGGATTACGAAACCGTGCGCGACCTCGGACCGGGCGAAGCGGTGCGCATACGTCCCGAAGGCGTGGAACAAATCCTGGCTCCGGGCAAGGAAATGCAGATATGCTCTTTCTTGTGGGTTTACTACGGTTTCCCCAACTCGACCTATGAAGGCAAAAATGTGGAAAAAGTGCGCTACGACTGCGGCCTGGAGATGGGCAAGGACGACCACGAGGAGGTGGACAGCATCTGCGGCATCCCCGACAGCGGCGTAGGCGTGGCCCTGGGCTATGCCGAGAGCAAAGGCGTGCCATACCACCGCGCCATTACCAAATACACGCCGACGTGGCCCCGCAGTTTCATGCCCGCCACGCCCGACCGCCGCTTCCTGGTGGCCAAGATGAAACTGATTCCCAACCGTGCCATGCTTGAAGGCAAGCGGCTGATGTTCTGCGACGACTCCATTGTGCGCGGCACCCAACTGCGCGACAACGTGAAGGTGCTCTTCGAATACGGAGCCAAGGAGGTGCACATCCGCATCAGCTGTCCGCCGCTGGTTTACCCCTGCGAATACATCGGTTTCACCAGTTCGCGCTCCTCAATGGAACTTATTACCCGCCGAATCATCCAAGACCTGGAGGGCGACGAGAACAAAAACCTCAAAGCCTATGCCACGACGGGCTCGCCCGAATACAAGCGCATGGTGGAGGAAATAAGAAAGCGTCTCGGACTGACTTCGCTGCGCTTCAATACCATAGAAACGCTCGTGAAAGCCATAGGCCTGCCGAAAGAACAGGTGTGCACCCACTGTTTCGACGGTAGCAGCCACTTCTAAACAAGCCGTATCCCCTGAGGGAGGCAACCTCTGTGTCGCTCCCCTCATTTGTTTTATAACAGAATAAAAAGTAACATGACGATGAGACAGATTTTGATGTCCTGCATTCTTGTGCTTGCACTGCTGCCGGCTGCCACGTCTGCCGGTAAGGCAAAAACCAAGACAATAACGCTCACGAAAGAGCAGCTGATGGACAAAATCAAAGGTGCATGGGCCGGGCAAACCATCGGATGCACCTATGGCGGTCCCGTGGAGTTTGTGTATCGGGCCAGTATCATTCCCGACAGCGTGAAACTGAAATGGAACGAACACGGCATTAAGGGTTATTTCGACATTATTACGGGCCTGTACGACGACGTCTATATGGACCTTACCTTTGTCGATGTCTTCGAAAAATACGGTTTGGACGCTCCTGTCGATTCCTTTGCTATGGCTTTCGCCCGTGCCCCGTACAATCTGTGGCATGCCAATCAGGCCGCACGTTACAACATACAAACCCGTAAGATCATGCCTCCCGCAAGCGGACATTGGCTGAACAACCCTCATGCCGACTGTATAGACTTCCAAATAGAGAGCGATTTTGCCGGTATCATGTCACCGGCTATGCCGCAGGCCGCTTGTGGGTTTGCAGACAAGATTGGTCACATTATGAATTACGGCGACGGATATTATGGTGGTGTTTACGTGGCTACGATGTACGCTTTGGCCTTCGTTTACGATGATATAGAGACCATCGTGACCGAAGCGGTGAAATCGCTGCCGGAACAAAGCAACTACCGCAAATGCATTGAGGACGTCGTACGCTGGTATCACGAAAACCCAACAGACTGGAAACGCACGTGGGACCTTTGCGAAACTTACCATGCCAATGACAGGGGTTGCCCCGAGGGCGTTGAGGACGCGCTTGACATTGATGCTTCTCTCAACGGAGCCTATGTGGTGATGGGCCTGCTCTACGGTCAAGGCGACTACGGCCGTACTTTGGAAATCAGCACCCGTTGCGGCCAGGATGCCGACTGCAATCCTTCGACTGCGGCTGGTGTGCTCTCTGCCATGATAGGTTATTCCAACATTCCCGAATATTGGGTGGCTCCGCTGCGGGAAGTGGAGGACCGTCCCTTCCGTTACACCGACATTTCGGTCAATCGTGCCACGGAAATGAGTTTCAATCAGGCCCTCCAAGTCATTCAACGCAACGGTGGCCGTGTTAAGGGCAACAAAGTGAAGATAAAAGTACAGCCGCCCCAGCCTGTGCCCTATGAAAAGAGTTTTGAGAATTTGCGTGTGGATGCCGTGGAGAATTTTCCACAGGTCATCTGCCTTGCCGAGAGTCCTGCCATTCTCAAATTCAATGGCGTCGGCGTTGCCTTGCGCGGTTGGCTGAAGAATGCCCCACGTGACTACATCGGCAAGGTGCAAGTGACCATCGACGGCAATGCCGAGACCATGATACTGCCTGCCCGTTACCACGACCGCGCTCATGAAAATGTCTATTGGAACTACCAGTTGCCTTCAGGCCGTCATACGATGAAGATAGAGTGGCTCAATCCTGTTGAAGGTACAGATGTAGAGATACACCGTGCCGTTTACTATACGGAAGATTCTACTCACTGATGCCACGCTTTATTTACATACTTCTTGCGCTGTCGTTGTGCGTCACAGGTGCCACGGCGCAAAAGCCAAAGAAGCTCCGTGAGAAAATCAAGGAGCATGTGGCGCAAAAATATGAGCAGATGCGCCCCAAACTGGACAGCCTGGCTGAACGTGGCAAGGTTGTGCAAGGCAAGGTGGACAGCGTGCTCGACATCAAGGAAGCCAAACTGAGTTTTGACCCCAACTATATCCGTCGCCCGAAAGAGAAATGGATGTTCAAAGGACGCTTCAATGCGTTTGGTGCACACCTTGAATCACGTGGAAAAGCTCTCGGCGGTGAGGACACGCGGCTTGAATTGAACTCAAACATGAAGAGCACCTTCAATTTGGGCGTGTGCTACCGCGGAATCGCCATCGGTCTGGGGGTTAACCCCGGTTACTTGCTTGGATTGGAGTCGGATTTGGAAATCAATCTCAATTCCTACAGCAACCGTTACGGCTACGACCTCATTTTCCAGTCGGCCCGCACTTACAAAGGTACAGCTACCCATGGCGAAACCACCTATAAGCTTGAAAAAGGCCTGGTAAAGCAAAACATGCTTACGGCTACCGCCTATTACGTGTTCAACTACAAACGTTTCTCCTACCCGGCTGCTTTCAGCCAAACCTATGAACAGGTGCACAGTTGCGGCTCTTGGCTGGCCGGGGCTTCCTTCCTTGCCGGCAATGTCTATGCTCCCCGGGGCACAGGTGAGGTAAATACACCTTCCACTCGCATTTCCTTCGGCACGATTGGCCTGGGCGGAGGCTATGCCTACAATCTGGTGACGAAGAAACGCTGGTTGTTCCACCTTTCGTCAATGCCTACTATTGCCATATTGAGCCATAACCATATTAAGTATGGCGGCGAGCGTGAGAACATGGCCTACCGTTTCCCCGACATCATCGTTACCGGCCGCGGAGCCGTTATCCACAATTTCGACCGTTACTTTGCCGGTGGCACCTTTGTGGTCAACACCACTGTGCTGGGCGACCGCGACAAGGTGGAGATGCGTTACACCAAGTGGCAGGCCCATCTCATCTTCGGTATTCGCTTGTAATCTTATGACCCCCCATTCCATGACCACCGACGAGCGCTGGATGGCGCGTTGTCTGCAACTGGCCCGTTGCGGATGCTGTGGCGCGCCTCCCAACCCCATGGTGGGGGCAGTCATCGTGTACCAGGACCGCATCATCGGTGAGGGCTATCATGTTAAGTGCGGCGAAGCCCATGCCGAGGTCAATGCCTTTGCAGCCGTCACCCATCCAGAGTGGCTCAAGGACAGCACCCTTTACGTCAGTCTCGAACCCTGTTCCCACTTTGGCCGCACACCGCCCTGCGCAGATTTGATAGTGCGGAAAGGCGTGCACCGTGTCGTGGTGGGGTGCATTGACCCCTATTCTGAAGTGAGCGGCCGCGGCGTACGTCTGTTGCGCCAGGCCGGCATCGAGGTGGAGGTGGGCGTGCTCGAAAAGGAGTGTGTGGAACTCAACCGCAAGTTTATTGTCAGCCAAACGCAGGGGCGTCCTTTCGTCACACTCAAATGGGCCGAGAGTGCCGACGGATTTATGGCACCGGAGGTTCTGCCGTCTCAAAACATCTTTATTTCCACCCCCCGCACCCTTATGCGTGCTCACCGCTTGCGCTCGGAGCATCAGGCCGTCATGATAGGCCGTCGGACGGCTCAGCTGGACAATCCTTCGCTCACCGTGCGCCGATGGAGTGGGCCGCAACCGCTGCGTGTGGTGCTCGACCGCGACGGTGTGCTTCCCCCATCGCTCCGCATCTTCGACGGCGAGGCGCCCACACTGGTGTGCGGTGGCCGAGACAACGAAGTGCGTCGTTCGCAAGCCGACTGTGACTATATCGCTCTGGACTACGGCCGGCCCGTTTTGCCGCAAGTGCTGGCCGAACTGCAACGGCGCCGGGTGCAATCGCTGTTGGTCGAAGGCGGGCGCCAACTGCTACAGTCGTTCATCGATGCCGGACTTTGGGACGAGGCCCATGTGGAAATCGGCAATGCCCGTTTCGGCGGCGGACTGCCGGCTCCCGACATCAACCTCCCACCCGTGACTGAAGAAATCCTCTGGGGACATACGGTGAAGCACTATCGCCGCACCGACGGGGTGTAGTCCGGCCACTAAATCCCATTTCGTCATCACTAAATCGGATATAGAGCGCTCTATATCCGATTTAGGTTTTAAAAAGCCGGCTCCGTAGCGGCCGCGAGGGTTTCATTCGCGTCGGAAGCCGTTTCCGGTAATCATATTCTGCCTTTACTTCGGCTGGAATACGGACGGAAATGTGTATATTTGTAGCACGAAATGAACTATAAATAATTACAATCATGATTAGACTGAATGCATTTTTTACAGCCAAGGACGATGCCGACCTGAACGAGCTGTTGAAACTGACGACCGAACTGGTGGAAAAATCACGTCAGGACGAAGGCAACAAGGCCTACGACCTGTTTCAGAGCACAACCAATCCCCGCGTGTTCATGTTCTGCGAAACGTGGGAAAACCAGGCTGTGCTCGACAAGCACTCTGCTGCGCCTCACTTCACCCGTCTGGTGCCTCAGATTGAAGCCCTTTCAACCGAGGGTATGTACCTCAACCGCTTCGAGTTCTGAATTTTTTATCCCTACCGGACCAAACTCATCGGGCCTGCACTCTTGGAGAGCGCAGGCCCGATGGCGATATGGCATGATGAATGTCAGCCCAAAGCGTTTTTCAGACGGTTGAGTGCCTCCTCGAGCACGCTGCGGGGGCAACCGACGTTGAGACGCATGAAGCCGTGGCCTTCGGCACCGAACATCTCGCCGTCGTTCAAGGCCAGACGGGCACGGTCGATGAAAAGTTCGTTGAGGGCCTCGTGGGTCAGTCCGAGCTGGCGGCAGTCGAGCCACACCAGAAAAGAGGCTTGCGGACGCAGCGGGCGAATCTGCGGCAGGTGTTCACGGCAGAATTGTTCCACAAACTCGACATTGCCTTCTATGTACGCAATAAGTTCCTTCCGCCACGCCTCGCCTTCGTCCGAAAAGGCCGCAACGGTGGCGATGGGAGCGAAAAGTGTGGGTGCATCCATCTCATTGGCCTCTAACCAGCCAAAAAAGCGTTTGCGCAGGCGCTCATCAGGCACTACGGCGAACGACGAGACCACACCGGCGATGTTGAACGTCTTGCTGGGCGCTCCGAAGGTGATGCTGCACGCGGCGGCTTCGTCACAGACCGAGGCGAAGGGGATGTGGCGCAGGCCCCAGAGCGCCATGTCGGCGTGGATTTCGTCTGAAATGACCAGAATGCCGCGCTCGTGGCAGAAACGGGCCAGACGTTCCAAAGTGGCGCGGTCCCAAAGGATGCCGGCGGGGTTGTGCGGGTTTGAGAGAATGAGCACTTTGCAGCGCTCGTCGGCCACACGGGCCAACTGGTCGAAGTCCATGCGGTAGTAGCCGTCGGTTTGTTCTACCAGCGGGTTCATCACGACCTCGCGGCCGTTACCCTCGGGCACTAAGCGGAAGGGATGATAAACGGGAGGCTGGATGATGATTTTGTCACCTGGCTGCGTGAATACATTGACGACCATGCCGATGCCTTTCACAATGCCCGGAATGTAAGCCAGCCATTCGCGTTGCACCTTCCAGCCGTGGCGGGCGCGTTGCCAGTCGATGACAGCCTGCCAGTAGGTTTCGGGCGTCACGGTGTAGCCCAGCACGGGGTGTTCCAGGCGTTTGCGGAGTGCTTCCATAATGAAAGGCGGCGTGGCAAAGTCCATGTCGGCCACCCAGAGGGGCAACAAGTCGCGACGGCCGAAGTAGTCGGGGAGCATCTCGTATTTCACGGTGCCCGTGGCACGGCGGTCGATGATTTGGTCAAAATTGTAATTTCCCATAGTATTCGTTTTATGTTGGAATTATAGTATATGTTTTTCCGGCTTTTACCTTCAGGTCATATTCATACACCTTTTTAATATTAGGTTTCGGCAGTTCCTTGAGTTCCCGCGACAATTCGGGCTGTTTCACCATAGCCGGCTCGAGCAGGGGGTTGGGGCAGTCGCCTTGTGCTGGTTTCAGTCCTTTGAGCGGCACATAGGAGCGGAGACGGATGACGCCGTCGAGCGTGGCCTGCAGTTTGGCCTTCACCAGTCGCCCGTTTGCCCACTTCATGCCGATAATGCCGCCGCCGCGTGTGCGAAGCCCCTTCACTTCGCCCGCTTGCCACGCCGAAGGAAGGGCTGGCAACAGATGGACGGCGCCGTCGTGGCTCTGCACCAACATTTCGGCAACGCCGGCGGTGTAGCCAAAGTTTCCGTCGATTTGGAACGGCGGATGCGCATCGAAGAGATTGGGGTAGGTACGTCCGTTGGGGTGCTCTCTGTACTTGCTGTCGTCTGGCAAGAGGTTGAGCATGTTGCTGATAATTTTGAAAGCATGGTCGCCGTCGAGCATGCGGGCCCAGAAATTGGTTTTCCATCCCAGACTCCAGCCTGTGGCCATGTCGCCGCGTTGCTGTAGCGTGTTGGCAGCAGCGGCAAACAGTTCAGGATGGCTGTAGGGCGAAATCTGGTTAGAAGGATACAGGCCGTAGAGGTGTGAGATATGACGGTGCTGGTCTTTGGGGTCATCGGCATCCTGCTGCCATTCCTGCAACTGGCCGTAGCGGCCTACCCGCATGGGGGGCAACTTGGCCAGCGCTGTGGTCAGACGTCGTTCGTAGGCCGTGTCGGGACATAGCAGGTGCGTAGCCTTCTGGGCTGCCGAAAGCACGTCGAATACAATCTGATTGTCCATCGTACTACCGGCTGTTATTGGTGTTTCTGTGCCGTGCGGTCCGTGTTCTGGCGACACCGTAGGCACCGTCACCAGGTAGCCCGTGCGGGGATCCGTCTGTAAGAAGTCAAGAAAGAAGTCGGCAGCACCCGTCAACACGGGGTACATGTCTTTCAGAAAGGCGCGGTCGCCAGTAAAGAGGAAGTGTTGCCAGACGTGGGTCGCCAGCCAGGCACCGCCTGTAGGGAACATGCCCCAGGACGCACCGTCAACGGGGCCGGCAATGCGCCAGAGATCGGTGTTGTGGTGCGCCACCCACCCGCCGCAATCATATATGGTGCGGGCTGTCTGTGCTCCAGACACGTTCAGATCCTTCAGCATGGAGAACAATGGCATTTGGGTTTCGCCAAGGTTGGTCACGTCGGAAGGCCAGTAGTTCATCTCCGTATTGATATTTATGGTGTATTTGCTGTCCCAAGGCGCATTTATTTTGTCATTCCATTTGCCTTGCAGCGTGGCCGGTTGTCCGCCGGGCTGTGAGGCTGATATGAGCAGGTAACGGCCAAATTGGAAC
>JAEEGL010812414.1_pt1 | contig 12108 bp, 11 predicted proteins | sample 9134231 | NCBI WGS metagenome assembly JAEEGL01 (sample SAMN16246548, study PRJNA631951) | gut metagenome | biome: gut microbiome; feature: rumen; material: fiber-attached | host: Bos | place: Iran: Karaj | collected 2018-10
AGCAGTGATCTATCCAAGGATCATGGCAACCGTAGGCCAGGGCACCATCAAGTCCCTGAGGGATGATATGTTTGACAACATGGAGACCCTTCCCATCCGCTACTTTGATTCCAGGACCCACGGCGAGATCATGAGCTGCTATACCAACGACGTGGACACCATCCGTATGCTGGTGGGACAGAGTATCCCTTCGGCGGTATCCTCCCTGGTTTCCATCATCGTGGTATTCCTCACCATGCTGCGCTACAGCTTATGGATGACCCTGGGCATTGTCTGCTTTATTTTCCTCATGTATAAGGTGACGAAAAAATACGGCGGAAAAAGTGCCCGCTTCATGAAGGCTCAGCAGAAATCCATTGCAAAGGAAGAGGGCTTCATTGAGGAAATGATGGAAGGCATGAAGGTGGTGAAGGTCTTTACCCATGAGGAAGAAGCCAGAAGTGAGTTTGATGCCTTAAACGAGCAGCTCTTTAATGATGTGAAAACGGCCAATGCGGCAGCCAATACCCTGATGCCCGTTCTTGGAAACATCGGCAACATGATGTATGTGGTGATGGCCATCTTTGGTGGCCTGCTGGCAGTCCTTCACATTCCCAACTTAACACTCCTTGGATTTACCACCATCTCCATCGGTGTGATCATTTCCTTCTTAAGCCTGTCCAGACAGCTGTCCCAGACCGTATCCCAGGTGTCCATGCAGGTATCCTCCATCGCCATGGCCCTTGCGGGAAGCGACCGGGTATTTGCCCTGATCGATGAAGAAAGCGAACAGGACGGCGGCTATGTAACTCTTGTCAATGCAAAAAAGGACGCAGCAGGAAACCTTACCGAGTGCGAAGAATATACCGGTACCTGGTCCTGGAAGCATTTCCATAAGGCAGACGGCACCACCACCTTTGTGGAGCTTAAGGGTAATATCGAAATGGTGGATGTGGACTTTGGGTATGAGCCGGATAAACAGGTGCTCTACGATGTGTCCCTGTTTGCAAAGCCCGGTCAGAAGATTGCTTTTGTAGGGGCAACCGGTGCAGGAAAAACAACCATCACCAACCTGATCAACCGCTTTTACGATATTCCCGACGGCAAGATCCGTTATGACGGTATCAACATTACCAAGATCAAAAAAGATGACTTAAGAAGGTCTCTTGGCATGGTATTACAGGAAGTAAACCTCTTTACCGGAACCATCATGGACAATATCCGCTACGGAAAGCTGGATGCCACCGATGAGGAGTGTATCGAAGCCGCCAAACTGGCCAACGCTCACGACTTTATCATGGGACTTCCCGAAGGGTACGAGACCATGCTTACCGGTAACGGCTCTCAGTTATCTCAGGGCCAGAGACAGCTCCTTTCCATCGCCAGATGTGCGGTAGCCAATCCGCCGGTAATGATCCTGGATGAAGCGACCAGCTCCATCGATACCCGTACGGAAGCCATCGTACAAAGAGGTATGGATAACCTGATGGAAGGCAGGACCGTATTTGTCATCGCCCACAGGCTTTCCACCGTACGAAATGCCGACGCCATCATGGTATTGGACCACGGACGGATCATAGAACGGGGTACCCATGATGAATTGCTTATGCAGAAGGGCACCTACTATCAGTTATATACAGGAGCTTTCGAGCTGGAGTGATCCTCCGGCTCCTGCTCATTTGACTTATGGAATAATACGTATTTTTTGTTTCATTTCTCTTTGCGTTTTTAACAAGATTCAACCTATGTAGCTTCTTTGTATACAAGGGTTACAAGGGTTTTCATCAACACGTTTTGTCCTATATAGAACCGGTAGCGTCTCAGGGGGCTAGCCGGAAAAAAAGAAGAGGTAGCTTGATAGGAGCTACCTCTTCTTTGGCGTAACAGATATATGAAAAAGAAACTATAAACGATTCATCCAGTCTACACACAGCTCTGCCCATTTCGCTACGCTGGGGATGTCCATCGCCAGGTCGTTATGACCGTCCGCTAAGGCCAGGCCGTGAACGCCTTCCGGGAATAAGTGCATCTCAAAGGGGATGCCCATGGCCGTCAGCGCCTGTCCCATGGCAAAGGAATTGCGGGGATCGTCGCTGTTGGTCTGCCAGATAAAGAAAGGAGGTGTCTGTCTGGAGATATTCACCTCGGGAGAGTAGTAGATCAGCTCTTCCTTATCGGCAAAGAAGGGATTGCGGATCTGATCTGAAAAAGGATCCACAAAGAATCCACCGGGGAGAGCCGCAAAGGAAAAGGCTCCGTAGCCAAGAACGGCTGCATCCGGGCGGCAGGACTGCTTTTCAACAGGATCAGCTGCATCCGGATCGCCGTTATCAAAATGCGTAGCAGCGTTACCGGATAACATGCCGCCTGCGGAAAAGCCCATGCAGATCACCCTGTCCGTAACGCCGAACTCATCTTTCTTTGCACGGATCAGACGGATCGCCCGCTGCATATCCAACAGGGCATCTTTTCTGCCGTAGGGCTGTAACCGATAGGTTAAGATCGCGCAGTTAAAACCGCATCTTGCAAAATATTCCGCTACATTGATGCCTTCACAGCCGGTACGGGTCATAAAGCCGCCGCCGCAGGCAACGATGATGGTGGGGCGAACTTCGCTTACCCCCTGTGCGGGAATAAACACGATGGAAGGCTCCGGTTGTAACAAAGCCCTGTCATCATAGCCGGGAGTCTGCCCCTTGGGCCAGAGACTGGTCACATGGGGGAAAGAGTTAATGGCGTTATTCCAGGTGTTAAGGTTTTTCTCTACATCCATGGAACCGTCCGCCTTGCGGTGGTTTTTCACATTGATGATCACACCGTCTGCGTCTACGATTTCTTTTAATCTTACATAATTATCCTGATACATATGCACACCTCGTCAGATCAGGTTTTCGCCGGATTCCTGATCGAAGATATGGATCAGTCTGGGATTGAAACTGAAGGTTAACTTCTTGCCGACGGCTACCAGATCCAGGTCTAAATCTGCGGTAGGGATCACAGCAACGATATCGTCGCCGTTTAAGTTGATGTGCAGATGTACTTCACTACCCATCATTTCGGATACTTCGATGACACCGCTGAAGCCTTCTTCGGCCATGGAGATGTGTACCGGTCTTACGCCGACGGTAACAGAGCTTCCGGGCTGATTCTTCTCTTTCAGAGCCTTCTGGTGCTTGTCATCCAGACGGATCTTGCGGTTCTGGATGGTGATAAAGTATTCATCGCCTTCTTTGGTGAGAGGGATGTTATGGAAGAAGTTGATCTGAGGGGTTCCGATAAAGCCGGCAACAAAGGTATTTACAGGATGATTGAAGACTTCCTGAGGAGTACCTACCTGCTGGATGAAACCGTCCTTCATAACGACGATGCGATCACCTAAGGTCATAGCCTCCACCTGATCATGGGTTACATAAACGAAGGTGGTGTCGATCTTCTGACGAAGACGGATGATCTCGGAACGCATCTGTCCACGCAGCTTGGCGTCCAGGTTACTTAAAGGCTCATCCATCAGGATGACCTGAGGATTACGAACGATGGCACGGCCGATGGCGACACGCTGCCTCTGACCACCGGATAAAGCCTTGGGAAGACGGTCTAAGATCTGAGTGATCTCCAGCGTCTTGGCTGCTTCCATAACTTTTTCCGCAATGGTTTCTTTTCCGACCTTTGCAAGGCGAAGGGAGAAATCCATGTTTTCCGATACCGTCATGTGAGGGTACAGGGAATAGTTCTGGAAAACCATGGCGATGTTACGATCTCTGGGAGCGATGGCATTGGACAGCTTATCGCCGATGTAGAGCTCACCGTCGGTGATCTCTTCCAGACCTGCGATCATACGAAGGGTTGTGGATTTACCGCAGCCGGAAGGACCGACTAACACCACGAATTCCTTATCCTTGATCTCAAGATTAAAATCCTGAACGGCAACAACGCCTTCTTCGGTGATCTGGAGATTGGGAACAAAGCCCTCCTGGGGAGGCATCGGTGCCTTTTTCCCTTTTTTCTTTTTCTTGATGTCATCCGCGATGGGATAGACTTTTCGGATACCTTTTAATGTAATACTGGACATATCTGCTCCTTTACAAAACCCAAGCGGGCTACGTCATTTTTATGAGACCATTATGACATCTTTCGTTTTTCATTCCTTCCAAATATGTAACCTGCGTTTCCAAAAAAAACGAAATGAGAAAATTGCAAGTGAAGGCTTTTTTTTTAAGAGTATTGAAGGAAGGGTTTTTGTATCATAAGGTCATGAGATTTCTTATAAAAGAGAAAGGACTGCATAAAAGATGAAGCTTAAGCCTGCATTAATGTTCGGGGAGCATATGGTGCTGCAAAGAGATAAGGAGATTAAGATCTTCGGCACCACCGCTATAGGAGATACGGTAACGGTAACACTGGGAGAGGAGGCCATCAGAGCACCTGCGGCAACCGGTGTCTGGATGGCTGTGTTTGGAAAACGGGAGGCCTGTGATCAGACGACCCTCACCATCACCTCTGCGGTAACGGAGGAAACCATTTCCTTTAAGGATGTAGCCATCGGCGAGGTATGGCTTGCCGGCGGTCAGTCCAACATGGAATTCATCATGAAATTCGATGTGGATTTCCCGGAAACGGCTCTTCTTCCCGATGACGATAAGCTCCGGTATTTCTGTTATCCCCAGGCAGCCTATAAGGGCTTTCTGGAAACCGAAGATGACTGCCCGAACTGGGGCTTTTGGAGAAAGTGGAACCATCTTGAGAACCGGCAGCAGTTTTCCGCAGTAGCCGGCTACATGGCCATGGCCCTTCGAAAAGAATTAAATGTACCCATCGGTATCATCGCCTGCAACTGGGGAGGAACCCCTGCCGCAGCCTGGACCGGTCCGGAAGACCTTAAGGAGAATCCGGCACTTAAGAAGGTCCTTGAATGGCAGGAAGAGGAACTTAAGAAGATCAACTGGCCGAAGTACTATGCAGCCAGTGAACAGAAGGCAGCTCCCAAAGAGCCGGCCATGGAAGCATTTTATGAAAAGATGATGATGGGCGAAGACATCTCGGAATTTATGAAAGACTTTGACCCCGAAGCCTTAATGAAGGTAGATTTCGTACCCTTTATGCCGGGACCCCGCTCTACGGTACGTCCTTCCGGCCTGTATGAAAACATGCTGTGCAAGGTAGCGCCCTATACCATAAGAGGCGCCCTCTGGTATCAGGGAGAAGATGACGATGCCAGAGACTGGCAGGATTTTTACGATGAGAGCATGAAGACCCTGTTTAAGAGCTGGCGTAAGCTTTGGGGCTATGAATTCCCCTTCTATCAGGTGGAGCTGGCACCCTTTGAGGGAGCCGGATTTTCCGCTGCGAAAAAGTATCCCCAGATCCGTCATCAGCAGCGAAAGGCCGTTAAGGAAACGCAAGGGGCCTATGACATCTGTATCCTGGATGTGGGCGATGCTAAAAATATCCATCCCCGCCGTAAGCAGGTGGTTGGAAAGCGTCTGGCCGGTGTGGTATTAAAGCATACATACGGAAAACAGGGACCCGTAGCCGATTGCCCGGAAGCTACGAAGATGGTACGGGATAAGGATACCCTGCGGATCGATTTTGAAAACGCTGCCGGTGCATTGAAATTATCCGGTGACCTTTCGGGAGCCCTTAAGATCACCCAGGAAGGACGGGAACTTACCTATACCGCCAAGACCGAAAAGGAGAGCCTCATCCTGACAGTATCTCTGGATGAGAAGAAACCCGTAGAAGTCAGATACTGCGAAGAAAATTATTGTCCGGCGGTGATCTTTAATGCAGAAGATAATCCCGCATACGGATTTACATTACAAGCTCAGGAGGTAGATCGATGCTGATCAAAGACGTATTGCCGCTTGTAACAACACACGGCAGAACATTTTACGATGAGGAGAAAAAGGCGCTGTTTTGTAACTGGAGTTGCAGCGGTTTCTCTGTAAAACTGAAAGGAAAGAACCTGAAGGTCAAGGTAGTTGCCTTTGCGGATCAGATGCCCGGAATGCCCGGTATGCCCACACCGCCCCCGGACCATCCCTGTATCGGATGCGTACTGGAGGATGAACTGATCTTCCGCAGGGAATGCAAGGACCTTCCCGAAGAGGGAGAGTGGATCACTCTGTGGGAAAACGCAGAAGAAAAAGAAGTTGTCCTGCGCGTTTTAAAGCTTTCCGAGAACTCCAGAGGAAAGCTGGGCATCCTGGAAGTAGACTGTGACGGTATCCTCCTTGGATATATTCCGGAAAAACGTCCTACCATGGAAATCGTAGGAGATTCCATTACCTGCGGATTCGGTAATGAAGCCCCCAACAATGCACTGGAATTTAAAACCTCAGAAGAAAACGGCTGGGAAACCTACGGCGCAAGAGCTGCCAGAGAATTAGGCTATGAATTCTCTCTCATCAGCGAATCCGGTATCAGCGCCATTAAACCGGAGCATCCGCTGTTCCCCATGCATGCCATGGAAGATATCTACGAACTCCGAGATGAACTGTGTGACGTAAAGTTTGGAAAGACCCCGGAAAAGTGGGATTTTGCATCGCACAAGAGCGACATCGTAGTACTAAACCTTGGAACCAACGATGCCAACCCCATCCGGTTCTATCGGGATTTTGACGAGATCGAGGGCATGGAAAAATGGTTTAAGATGCGCTACAAGGAGTTCTTAAAGCTTGTTCGCCGCGCCAACGGCCCCGATACCTGGATCTGTGCCACCTTAGGACCCATGGATCAGTATCTGTATTACATCATCCGGGAAGCAGTTTCTGAAGTGAAAGCAGAAACTGGCGATGACAAACTGGTAACCTTCCAGTATGTCTCCATCAACGTCATGATGGAAGGCTTCGGAGCCGCAGGACACCCTTCCCTTAAGACCCATGAACGCATGGGCAAGGAACTGGCTGCCTACATCCGCAAACTGGTGACTTTGTAATTTTTTGCCCGGGCGGCAAGCCCCCCGGACATATTGACCGGCTCACAAAGGTGGGCTCCTCTAAGCTCGCTGCGGCCTGCATAAGAAAAGCAGGAAATACACAAACTCGTCCTTTTCGTACGTAACGTACGAAGGACTCGAACAAAGTGTATTTCCTGCTTTATTTGTCCTGGCTCGCTAAGATCCGCCACAAAGTTCGCGGTTAAATATGTCCGGGGCGCTTGCCTGCCTTTAAAAATATATAGAAAACCATGAAATCTTAAGGATAGTACTAGCTATTCTGGTATTGCCGTTTTCGGCTTGTAGTTTTCTCCTTGCGTTGCTTAACTTTCTCGATAAGAGAAATAATAAGCGAAAATAAAAATGCCTCTCCTGTCTGACCCACAGGAGAGGCGGTGCTCTTAATGAGCATTTAGCTTTACAAAACTAGTGAGGCATCCACTTTGGAGTGGATGCTTTCTTTATCTAAAATATAGCATCATTAGCGATTGGATTCAACAAAAGATGGATCCCATTTTTGTATTACATTAAATGTGTCCACGACGTAGGATATGCTTCCCCGTAGCCTGCTGGTGTATTTCGGGGCATTCGTTATGGCGTTTCGTTCTGCCATCTGGCCCACAAGCTCCAGCACTGCTTCTACTGCCGCATCCGTGGCGTTCTCTACTTGGGCCCTATTGGATAACAATTTAAAGGAGTTCATTCTTTCACCTGTTTATGGAGCTTCTTTAATTCCTCCATACCTTTTTCCTTAATTCGTTTGACTTCTTCGGGAACAGGACCATCTAAACCAGTGCGATTGACTCCCAGTCTTTCATAAGCCATATCCACATCATCGGCCATTTTCTTTATAATTTCAGCGGCTTTCTTGTCTGCTTCTGCTTTATTCATTTTTCCACCTTCTGTAACCTATACCGTGTTTCTTAGCAAGTTCTATCATCATTTCGTGGTAGGCGTTCTCTTCGTTCCACCACTCGCCAGAGGGTTCATCAATATCTGCAGGATCTCTGTTAAATACATAGGTGTATTTTTCATCTGCTCCGCACAACTCTTGTAAAGAATATTGTTCAAAAAGAGCTAAATCATCCTTGCAATAGATAAAGTGGTGTATTATCAATTGAGGAAGAAATACTGATTTAATTGCCATTATTAAAGAATTCAAATGATAGAGATCTATTTTGACCTAATACAATAGAGATTTTGGTGATATTGCTACTTGAAAGATAGGTCTATTGATGTATATTACAGGATAATGAAATAAGCAAATCGCAGTTTGTCTAACTAATCCGCTAACTTTCCCTTATTTACAAGGCTTATGAGCCTTAATATAGTGATCGGATTACGATTTTCCCTTGTTTTTGCCCTCATGAGGTAGATACAAGGGAAACTTTTTTATCCGACTACTTTGTCCAAGAGTTTTGCACTGCTTTTCTTGGATTCTCTTGAACCATGGGCATATATATTCATTGTGGTACTTACATCTGAGTGACCAAGCATTTCCTGCACATCTTTCGGCATCGCTCCGTTTGCCAGCATGTTCGTGGTGTAAGTGTGGCGGAGCATGTGGAAGTGGAAGCCTTCCAATTCCGGTACGTGAGTAGCCGCTGACCTGCAGGCGTCTGAGATGGTAGCAGGTATTTCGAGGCTTCCGTCTTCACGCTTACATACGAAGTCGATTTCCTGATAATCAGGTGGAACTATGTCCTCACCGCTTAAATGATAGAATTCGTAGTGGATGCGGTTTTTCTCTTTGACCTCGCGATAGTAGTTGTGATGATACAGTGCGCCGTAGCGGAGCCGGTTTCTGTGTTGCTCTTTTTTGGCTTTCCTCAGGATTTCGGTGAGAGTGTCTCCGAAGTCTACGGTACGTACTTTGCCGCGCTTGGTCGGGCCAATCTCTGTGGTGTGCCTTGCTCCGTTATAGCGGATGCTCCTGCGGACTGTGAGGTATTGCTCGTCAAGATTTATATCCTGCCAGGTAAGCCCAGCCACTTCTCCGATGCGGAGTCCGGTGAAGTATGCTATCTGAACCGGAAGGATGGCATCTTTGCTTCTTTTTCCCAAGAAATCAATTAGTTTCTGATATCCTCTCGGGGTAAGAGGCTTAGTAGCCTCCGGCGATTCATCGTCCTCTGCGAACAGTTCCGTCTCGGTAACGTTACTGTGTATCACCACATAGTCCATTGGATTGAATGTTATGAGCTGCTTTGGAAATACTGCGAACCGGAATGCTCCGTGCAGTACTGCCGAGTAAGATCTCATATAGTTCTTGGAGAAGCCGTTTGATGTAAAATCGCCTTCGGTCCCTCCGAACACCAGCAGATCCATGAACTTTTGCAGGTGATCCGATGTGATTGTATTAAGTTTCCGCTTGCTGATCGGATGCTTCTTGATTCTCTGGATAGTCTGGAGATAGTTTTCTACAGTGCCGTTGCTTAGTGACCCAGTCTTTAAGTCTTCCTCAGCCCACACATCAAGCAGATCGCCGAGTGTGGTGTTTTCTGCTTTGGCAATGAATTTCTTTTCTTCGTAGTCCTCCATTGCCTGTCTTAAGAGCTTTTCCGTTTCACTTTTGCTTTCGGTACCGGTAAACTCCTTCTGTACCAGATTTCCGCTTGCATCCTCGACATAGAAGCGGTAGTACCACTTTTTTCCTTTTTTTCTTACAGATCCTTTTGCCATAAACTGTGCTCCTTTCATTCACGGGCAATCGGAACTGTTGAAATGCTTTTTACTATAAGATATCTGAATGTGATTTATTCCTCGTCGCTGCCAAAGTCAGCCATGAGGTTGGCAAGTCTTTCCGATGCCTTCTCAGGGCTCTTTGAGTAGAGTCTTATCACATCCGCGATATCATTATAGGCATTGATGGAATGAGTCACTTCCCTAAGGAACATGATCTCATTGTATTCCTTTACGGAATCAATTCCCATTGCCTTGGCAATATCTTTATTTTGTTTATCATTCTTATAATTCGTACATCCGAATTTAAAAGAATCAAGGAACAGTTCATACTCCGAGAGTATGTATATGAGTAGGTCTTTTGAGAACGCGAACTGTTCATCTGACAGTTCTTCCTTATCGCTTACAGATAGTCTTCCCATAAGATCGCGGATTTGGAGATCACGCTTATCTGTGATGTCCGTTTCGTACTCATCGGTTTCACCTTTGAGCCATTCCACTGATACGTGGAGAGCATCAGCAAGTCCTTCAAGGATGAGTTTCTTGGTGTTGTCGATAGTACCTGCTTCATATCTTTGAATGGTGGATGTGTTTACATCCATCTTTTCTGCTATGTATTTCTGATGAAGGTTAAGCTCTGTACGTCTCTGCTTGATTCTGCTTCCTATCATCTTGCGTAAATCTTTATCTTTCATTTGTTTACGCCTCCTCTTTCGGTGTAAGTGTACCGCTTATCATTACTTTTTTCTGTTGTCAAAATCATATTATTCCTGACCGAAAATCCCTTTCCGGTGGGTACATCTGTACTGTATCACATAACAAAAGAAAATGCAATATGCAATTTGATAAAGCGATATTGATTTGCAGAGCGCTTGACAGATTTTAAAACCTGCGATATATTCTGCTTAGAAAGAATTGCATAATGCAAACGGAAAGGAGGAATGAAAAATGCGTGAATCAAAGATGGCATATTCCATCGATGAAGCTGCAGAGTGTACTGGTATCGGGAGAAATACACTCCGTAAGTTGATCGAATGGAAGAAGCTTCCGGTACTGAAAGTTGGGCGGAAACTTCTTATCAGAGCGGATACCATTGAGACCTTCATGGAACTGAATGAAGGGAACGACCTGCGCAATCAGAGTGAAGTAAAAGCAGTGTACAACTACTAAAGAAAGAGAGGAACAGAAAATGCCAAGAGCAGAAAAATCAACAATGGAACTAAAGAAGGATCTGGATAAGATCAGGGAACGATACGAACGTTCCTTAGAGAAGGACAATCGTAAGATTGCCGATCTCGTAAGGAAGTATTTCGGAGATGAACCTGATCTTAAGAAGCTCGATGCGTACTTTAGCAGAATCGCAAACGAATTTGCCGATACTGCGGCATCGAGCAGGGAAAGCACTGCCGGAAAGGTACAAGCTGTATCGAAGAAGGATGTATCTTCTTCGGAACAGTTTGTACCGGGAGACAGGGATGTCGACCATGATGAATAAACGAGTAAGGGACAGGATGTACCGAGGCGAAGTTCATTCATCATCCGGCGGGGCTTTAACTGAGCCAAACGTCTTATGTTTGGCTCCTGCAGGGTCTCGGGGCAGCGCCCTGAGCAAGCTACCAAAATCTCATTTTGGTATAGCTTGCCTATACCAAAAAAGATTTTGGGTTCGGAAAGGCGGTGACCATGGCTAATTTTGAAAAATTTACAAGAGGTGATTACGGATTATTTGCCCATTGTGAAAGAAAAAAGGATGAGAACGGACAATATATAACCTTCGGGAATCAGCGTATTGATCCAACAAGAACGCACTTAAACTACAATATGTGTCCCGATGGAGGGGAACAAAGGGAACGACTTGAAGCGAGACTTTCTGACCCGAATGTGAAATGCATGAACCGTGCGGATGTGGTTGTTTATGGAAGCTGGTGCATAACACTCCCTACATATGCTCCATTGGAGGATGAAAAAGGGAATATCATCTATGAAGAAAAGGAAGTTCATCACAAGGATGGAACGATTACAACAGAAACGGTACCGAGGTTAACAGAGATATATTATACGGACGAACAGATAAAACAGTTCTTTGAATTATCTTACAAGTTCTTATCAGAAAGATATGGGGAAAAGAACGTGATATCGGCATATGTACATATGGACGAGACTACTCCACATATGCACTTCCTCTTCATCCCCATAGTAGATGATAAAAAGTGGAACGAAAAGCATCCCGACAAGGAACCAAGGGTTAAGGTTTGTGCCAAAGAACTTATGAATATGACTGAGATGAATGTGTTCCACAGGGTACTACAGGAATACATGGATCAGCACTCTCGGAAAGGGCTGTTCCCGGTACTTAACGGTACAACCATTGGTGGTAACCGTACCATAGCAGAGCTTAAAGCAAAGAGTGCTTTAGAGGAAGCGATAGATGCAACAAAGCATGCAGAAGAGATAAAAGAAGCAGCAAATCAGTCCGTGATTAATGCGAATGAGCAGGTACGGCAGGTACAAAG
>JAEEGL011174740.1_pt1 | contig 12108 bp, 7 predicted proteins | sample 9134231 | NCBI WGS metagenome assembly JAEEGL01 (sample SAMN16246548, study PRJNA631951) | gut metagenome | biome: gut microbiome; feature: rumen; material: fiber-attached | host: Bos | place: Iran: Karaj | collected 2018-10
AAATATCATTAGAAGAATTAGAAATAGATGAAAATTCAGAAATAGGGAAAGGAACATTTGGTGAAGTAAGAAAGGGATATTGGAGAGGAGAAGAAATAGCAATTAAATTTTTAAAAAGTTCGATGCTTTCATCACAAGAATCAATAAAATCATTTATTGAAGAATGTAATATAATGAAAAATCTACATCATCCAAATATTTTATTATATATGGGAGCTTGCACAAAAGGACCTGAATTTTTTGTAGTGACAGAATATTGTGAAAATGGAAATTTATTTGAATTACTTCATATAAATCAATCCCAAAAATTAAATTATGAAGATGTAAGGAGAATTGCTTTAGAAATTGCATATGGAGTCAATTATCTTCATAGTTTTAAACCACCAATTTTACATAGAGATTTAAAAAGTATGAATGTATTACTTGATAGAAATTTACAGGTTAAATTAGCAGATTTTGGAAATACAAAATATTTAGATATTCAAATGACAAAACAAAAAGGAACTTTTCAATGGATGGCTCCTGAAGTTATTAGAGGAAATGTTTATACTGAAAAAAGTGATGTTTTTTCTTTTGGTATTATTATGAATGAATTAGTTATGAGAATACCTCCTTATCAAGGAAAAGATAAAAAAGATGTTGCTAGAAAAGTGGTTAGAAATCCTGATTATAGACCTATTATTGGTAAAAAAGTTCCTAAAGATTGGATAGATTTAATGGTTAAGTGTTATTCTCATGAAGAAAAAAAAAGACCCAATTTTAATGAAATCATTGATTGCTTGAAAAAAATGAGATTACCTAAAGAATTTATTTATGGACCTAAATAAGGTTTTTTATAATTTTTTTATTTTTAATAGAATTATAAATTTTTAATCTCTCTATTTTGAAAATTCACTTATATTTAAAAAGAAAGCAAATTCAAAATTCTCAAAAAAAAATAAAAATAAATCGAATAAAAAATTAAAAAATATATAAAAAAATGAGTATGTATGATTTGGAAGATAAAGAAAAAGAATCTCTTTTTGGAAAAATAATAAAAGTCTCAGGTCCATTGGTGGTAGCAGAAAATATGGCAGGAGCAAAAATGTATGAGTTGGTAAAAATAGGTTGGTCAAAATTAGTAGGAGAAGTAATTAAACTAGAAAAAGACACAGCATCAATTCAATGTTACGAAGATACAAGTGGTCTAACAGTTGGAGACCCTGTACTCAAGACAGGTAGTCCTCTTGCTGTACAACTAGGTCCCGGTCTTCTATCTCAGATCTTTGATGGTATCCAAAGGCCTTTGGAAACAATAAGCGAACTAAGTGGTAGTGTATATGTTCCAAGAGGAGTCGATGTCCCTTCTCTTGATGGTAAGAAAGAATGGCTATTTAATCCTTTGAATATTAAACAAGGAACAATTTTAACTGGAGGAGATGTCATTGGTATTGTTAGGGAAAATGACTTGTTTTGTGAACATAAAATAATGCTTCCTCCTAAAGCAAAGGGAAGATTAGTGGAAATTCAGCCACAAGGTAATTATGATGTTAATACTCCTATTATTGAAATCGATGATAATGGACATATTAGGAAATTCCCTATGAGTCATTTCTGGCCTGTTAGAGAAGCCAGACCTGTTTTTGAAAAACATCCTGGAACTGAACCTTTGTTAACTGGGCAAAGAGTTCTTGATGCTTTGTTCCCCTCTGTTTTAGGAGGTACATGTGCAATACCTGGTGCATTTGGTTGTGGTAAGACATGTATATCACAAGCATTATCAAAATACTCAAATTCACAAGCAATTGTTTATGTAGGTTGTGGTGAACGTGGTAATGAAATGGCAGAAGTCCTTAAAGAATTCCCTCAATTATTCACAGAAGTAAATGGAGTTAAACATAATATCATGCAGAGAACAATATTAGTAGCAAATACATCAAATATGCCAGTCGCTGCACGTGAGGCTTCCATTTACACAGGTATTGCTCTTGCTGAATACATACGTGATATGGGATACAATGTTTCAATGATGGCAGATTCAACATCTCGTTGGGCAGAAGCTCTAAGAGAAATCTCAGGTCGTCTGGCTGAAATGCCAGCTGATTCAGGATACCCTGCATATCTTGCTTCCAAATTGGCTCAGTTCTATGAGAGATCAGGAGCAGTTAAGTGTCTCGGTTCACCTGACCGTAATGGGTCAGTTACTATTGTCGGTGCAGTGTCACCACCAGGAGGTGACTTCTCAGATCCAGTGACAGTCAATACTCTTTATAATGTTCAAGTCTTCTGGGGTTTAGATAAGAAATTGGCACAAAGAACTCATTTCCCTGCTGTTAATTGGTTAACTTCTTATTCAAAATATGAAAATATTTTAGAAGGATATTTCAATAAATTTGATAGTGAATTTGTGGAATGTAAAAATACTATTAAAAGAATTTTACAAGATGAAGAAGATTTAACTGAAGTAGTTCAATTAATTGGGAAAGATTCGTTAAGTGAGGATCAAAAATTAATTTTAGAAATTGCTAAAGTTATAAAAAATGATTTTTTACAGCAAAATTCTTTTTCTGAATATGATTTTACTTGTCCACTTGTTAAAACTTGTGGAATGATGAAGTGTATTATTACTTATTTTAATTGTGCTTTTAAAGCTTTAAAGGAAAGTTCAGGAGAAAACAAAAAAACTTTTGCTTTTGTTCAAACCAAAACTAAAGAAGAATTTGTTGATTTAACTCAAATGAAATTTATTAATCCCAAAACTGATTTTAAGGAATTAGAAACAATGTTTAATGAAAAACAAGCAAAAATTGAAGAAAAATTCAGAACAGCATTTTCATAAAAAAATGAACAATAAATAAGTTAAATTTAAAGTAATTATTTAATAATTAAAAAATAAAAATTATCAAATTATTTTTTATTTAAAAATAAATAAAAAAACTAAAAAGAAGTATTAAAACCGAATTTTTTTTTTCTTTTAAACAAACCAAATTGTAAATTCCCATTAGGATTTCTATCTTTTAAAATGACTCTAGTATCAGCAGCATCTTCATCAATACTTTTTTCAATAGCTAACATTTGTTCAGGAATTTGTTCATCAGCTTTGTGCTTATTAGAGATAGTTTGAATTTCATTCATAATTTCATTAAATGTTAAATAACCACTTTTTTTATTTATATTATTATCTAAATTCTTTGCTAATGAAAGTCTGTACCTTGAATATGCAAATGATTTTAAATTTGAAATTTGAGAATTTGAATTTTTATTATTTTCTGTAATAACTATTCTTCCTGGATAAACTTCTAATCCTCTTATTTTATTTAAGTTTATTGAATATATATCATCATTAAATTTTGTGTTTTCTATATTTTTTATATTGTTATTATTTTGTATTTCAATGTTTCCTTCTATTGTTGATATTTTATTTAAAAAAGGTTTTTCTAATACTTTTTTTTTTATTAAATTTTTTTTAAAATCTATATTTGATGCACCAATATTAGTATCAGTTTTTATTTGATTTATTATATCATTTGATATTTCTGAATAATCATTTAAATTTTTTTGTTGAATATCTAATACTTTTTCTTTTTTTCTCACATTCAAACATACTTTTATATTAATATAAAGAGGAATAATATCATATTTATAATTATATAATTTTGTAAAACTTGTTAAAAACTGATTAAAATTAATATATTTTTGTTCATGAAAAACATCACCTAATTCACCAGGAAAAGACAATAATTTTCTCATAATATCATTAGAATGAATAGAAGCAATACTTTGAGATGCAACACTAGAATCATTATTATTACTTTCTTCACAAAATAAATTATTAATAGTAAAAATTAATTTTTTAACTTCTTTTTCATTAATAAAACCATCATCATCAATATCAGTTATATCAAATAGTAATTTTATTTTATGTCTAAAATCACATTTTACAAAACAAGCTAAAGCACAACATATTTCATATATATCTATTTCATCTTCTGGATTTATTTTATTTATAAAATAATTACTTTCTTTTCTATTATTTATACATGTTAATTCTACTCTATATACTTTAAAACGATTAAATATTTGTTCATATAATTTATCAAAAATATCTCCTTTTAATAAAAATACTTTTTTCATTAAATTTAAAAATGATGATTTCTTTAATTTCATATTTCTTTTTAATGATTCAAATTGTTTTATTTTACAATTTTCTGTGAATTCTAAAACTTTTGATACAGTTAAATTTCTTAAGAATTCAAAATAAAAAATATCTTTTATTGGTTTTATTTCGATTTTTGATTCTTCTTTTTTATTTAAATTTATTTCAACAGTATCATTTCTTTTTATTAATGGTAATTTACGAAAAGCATTTTTCTTCATTTTCAGTTATTTATTTAAAACAAAGAGAAAAATTTTAAAAAAAAAAAATTATAATGCTTTATTTATATTTAATTTTTTTTTTCATAAATGTATTAAAATTTTATCAAATTAAAGAATGTCAAAATACTTTTCATTTTTATATAAAAACAAAACTGAAAAATTTATTAAAATGTGTTTACAAAAAGGAAAATTTTTAATAGATAATTCTCCTAATAACGAGTTATTTAATAAAATTTGTAAATCATCGAATAAAGTTTATATAATGTTAGTAAATATAGAATCAAAAATTGTAAATGCAATAATAAAACAAATTGAATTTAAAAATTGTCAAATGAAATTTGAGGTCAAAAGTAAATGTGAAATTTCTTTTAATGAAATAAATGAAAGTCAAGAAGTAACAGAAAATGATTTATCAATTTTTGAAATTAATAATTATACTTTTTACTTATTTAATTTAGATGTTGAAGTAAATGAATTATTTGGTAAAGATGAAGAAACTTTTGAAATAATTAGAGATTTAATTAAGGAAAAATATAAAAAACAAAAGTCCAATGAAAATAATTATGAAAATTTAAAAAAAAATGATAATAATGATACTTTGAATAATGTTATGAATAATCCATTTTTATATCATATGTTAAATTATCAACAAATGTGTGTTGCTATTCAAAAGTAAAATTTATATTTATTTTTATAGGGAAAAAGAAACAAAATCAAAAAATAATGAAACTGAAAAAATTGAAGAAGAAGACCCAAATAATGACATTTCTAGAAAATTTGCAATATATGATGAATTTTTAACTGATAAAGATGAAAATAGAGAAAGATATTTTGATATAAAAGATATGGATAATTATATTGAATTATATAATAAATTACATAATAAGGGAAAAGAAAATAAAAAAAATAAAGTCAAAAAAGAAGTTTCAAGTAAGTCTGAGAGTATTAAGAAACCAAATAATTACTCCAATAATTATTCAAATAATAATAATAGTAATAATAGTATTTTAAATAATTATTCTAATCAGACATATAAAAAAAATTATGATTATGATATAAAGGAGAAAAAATGGGGAACCGATTATAAAAATAAAAAATATGAACAATATTCTAATACTAATAATAGTTCATATGACCATTATAAAAATTATAATAATCCAAATAAATCATATAGTTCAAATATCTTTTATGATTATAATAATAATTATGTGGATGGATATATAACTAAAAAAAATAGATCTCGTTCAAGAGAAATGGATAGAAAAAGGAAAATAATGGAAAGAAAAATAGAAACTGATTCTGATGATGATGAAGGTGGTTTTTATGCCAAAAGAGCAAATAGAAAATTATCAAATTATTCTAATTATTCAAATTATTCTAATAAAAGTAATTATTCTAATGTAAGTCCTCAATTTCAACCAAATTTAAATAATAATTATAATAGTAATTCATATCAAAGTAATTATAATAATTATAATAATTTCAATTCCAAAAAATATAATAATAATATTTCAAATAATTCATATTATAGTAATAATGATAATTTTAATAACAAACATTATTCTTATAAAGATAATTTTATGAATAAAAATAAATCTTATAAAGATAATTTCAAAAATCGAAATTATAATTCTTTTAATTCTAATCCTGGATTTATTAAAGTAAATAAGTATAATAATCTATTGAAAGGAAACTATAGGGCTCAAGATCTTTTTCCTAAAAAATATAATAGTGATAATAACTATTAAATAAACATAAATTTAAATTTAAATATTATTATGTTTTATTTAAGTAAATTTTAAAATTTTAATGGATGAATATCAATTTTTTGAAAATTGGAAAGAATGTAGAAAATCAGCAGATAATTCATTAGTAAAAAGAGATATAAATATAGAATTAAAGCCTCAACAAAAAATAATTAATTTAGTTCCTACTTCACAAAAGAGAACAAATAGTTTAAAGTCCGAAAAAAATTTAAAAATAAGTAAAACTCCATTAAATAAAAATAAAAATTTAAATGAAGAAAATATAATATCATTCCAATTAATAAATTCAGAAATTGTTGAGGCAAATGTAAATTTTTCATTACCTCCTTCTATATTAAATATATTTAGAGAATTTAAGGCAAGATATATTAAAGAAGAACAAATATGGAACATTTCATACATAAAATATATTTATTTATACAAAGCACTTCAAAATATAAAAGATATAAAAATTATATTAAAGCCAATTCCTGAGTTATCAATTAACTTTATATATCAAATTGATAATACAAATATATTAAAATTTTATACTCAATATAATGAAAAAGAGAAAAAAAAAGTTTCATTCATAATAGATTATTCAAAAGAAATAGAACATTCAATAGAAGAATTACCAAATAAATTAAAAAAAACTTTATATGATTTTCAAAAAGAAGGAATAAATTTTGGAATAGAAAAAAACGGTAGATTATTAATAGCAGATGAAATGGGGATTGGAAAAACAATTCAAGCAATAGGAATAATGACAATTTATAAAGAAGATTGGCCAGTTTTAATCTTATGTCCTTCATCCCTTAAATTTTCTTGGAGAGATGAAATAAAAAATTGGTTAAGTGAAATAATAAATTTAGAAAAAGAAGATATTCAAGTTTTTAAATCTTCAAAAGATATAATTAAAAGTGGTGAAAAATTTTATATTATATCATATGATTTAGCAATAAGAAATATTAATATAATACAAGAAAAAAAATTTAAATGTGCAATTGCAGATGAAGCTCATTATATGAAAAATCTAGATGCTAAAAGATCTAAATTATTAATTCCAATTTTACAAAGATGTAAAAGATTAATTTTATTAACTGGAACACCTATTTTAGCAAAACCAGTTGAAATTTATCCTTTATTAACTGCTTTAAGACCAGATTTTTTTCATAGTTTTAAGCAATTTGGAGAAAGATTTTGTAATCCTATTCAAACAATATATGGGTTAAATTGGAATGGAAATGATAATATTAGAGAATTACATTTTATTCTGAAAAAAATAATGATTAGAAGACTTAAAAATGAAGTTTTAAGTCAATTACCTCCTAAAAAAAGACAAAAAATAGAAATTCAAACAGACACTAAAATTTTAAATCAAATAAAAGTAATATTAAAATCAAAAAAGGATAAATTAAAAAATTTTATAAATTCAGAAGAAAAAACAAAAGAAATTGAAAAAAAGACCGATTTAAATGAAGAAAATTCAGAAGATTCTGAAAGCATATTATCAACCTTTAATAAAGCATATACATTAACAGGGAAGGCTAAAATAAAAGGAATAACAGATTACATAACATATTTAATAAACAACTCATGTAAATTTTTAGTATTTGCTCATCACATAGAAATATTAAATTCAATAGAAGAAACAGTAAAAAAAACAAAAGTAGAATATGTGAGAATAGACGGTAAAATATCATCAGAAAAAAAAGAAGAAAGAGTAAAAAAATTTCAAAAAGATCCATCATGTCTAGTTGCAATATTAGGAATAACAGCTTGTGCAACTGGAATAACATTAACAAAAGCATCAACAATAATTTTTGCAGAATTACATTATACTCCTGCAATAATGATTCAAGCTGAAGATAGAGCCCATAGAATCGGACAAGAAAATAATTGTGTTAACATTCATTATTTATTTGGGAGTGAAACACTTGATGAAATTATTTATAGTAAATTAAATGAAAAATTCATGATTTTTAGTGAAACTATGGATAATCAAGTTAAAGATTTAGAAGTTAAGAAAGTTAAAGATAAAATAGGAGATTTTATTAAAGGAAGTGGAAAAGATTTTTCTTCGAATCAAAAAAAAAGTGTTGTTCTTGGAAGTGTTAAGAATAAAACTTTAAATGAATTTTTAATATGGAAAAATGAAATGAATATCCATGATAAAAATTATATTAGGAGGAAAGATGATAATTTTAATTTAGAAAATCAAAAAATTAATAATAGTAATAATAATAATGAAGGTAATTGGAGTACTGGGAAAGAAAACAAAAATATAGAATATTCTGATGATATTAATAAATTTTTTAAAATATAAATTCATACAATTAATAATTAATATATATTAATTTAAAATGATTAATAAAATAATTAATTTATATATAAATAAATGTTTAATAGAAATTTAAATGATTATCATATTTCAAGCCAGAATTATTCATGTTTATATGGATTAAATTGCAATAGTCCTGAACATCAGAATAATAATGAAAAATATACTGAAAGTAATCCTCAATTTTATGATAATCTTAATAATAATTCAAATAAATTAAATTTAAAAATTGAACCTGATTCTGCAATGAGAACTATTGTTGATCAAAAATATATTGAAGACCCTTTTAATCAAAGAATTCATTATTTAAAACATAACAATTTAAATTTAAACAAAGAATTTATCAATTCAAAAAAAAATAATTCTATGAATTATATTGAAACAATTTCTAAAAGTTATTTTAACACAGATTCATCAATTCAAGGAAGAAATATTAAAAAAATAAAAGATGTGATAAATTATGGTTTCATTCCCAATACAGAGATTTATAATACTATAAATAATGAAGAAAATAAATATAATAAATTAACCCCAAATCAAATTTTATTTCAAAAAAATATGGAAAGTTTAAAAAATATGCAATTTGAAAAAAAACAAAATAATACAAATAGTCCATTAAAAATATATAATAATAATTTAAATAAAATTAATCCAAAAACAAATTCAAACAATTGTTCAAATTATAATTCAAATAATTCAACTTTGAGAGGAAGAACTACTTATAATACAAATAATTCAACTTATAGATTTAATAACAATAACCCAAATAATTCTAGTTATAGAAATTATACTCCATCAAATAATCAAGAAAACCTTAATTCTGATAATATTGTTGAACCTTTAAACAATTCAAAAAAAAAATCAAAAATATCTTGTTCATTTTCAAATAAGATTTCAAAAAATAAATCCGTGAAAAGTAATAAACCAATAAATAGATCTAATTTAATTAATAAAAAAAAGAATCTACCTCCAAATAAATTTGAAAAAACTTCTTTAAAAAACCAAATTAGTCCTTATTCAAAAAATAAAAACCCAAAAAAAGTAAACCAAAACCTTGTTAAACATTCAATTAAAGAAAGTAATAGTTTATCAAAAGTACCAAAAGAAAAAAACGAAGAAAGAAAAAATGATAATTTAGATATTAAACAATTATTTGAAAAAGAATATAAACAAAATAAAGATAATTTAAATAATAATCCTGAAAATAATTTTGAAACTAAATACCCTAAATATAAATATATTTCTTCATTAGATGAAATTAACCAATTTTCAAAAGATGAACAAATTAAAAGATTATTTTATAATAATTTAAATTTATATCAAGAATTAAATGATTTAAGAAATGAAAATAATATTTTAAGAACAGAATTAAAAAATAATGAAAATAAAATAGGAAATTCTCCTAATAATGATGATGATAAATTTAAAAATTTTTTATTAAGTGAAAATGATAAATTAAAAGAAATAAATATAATAAATGAAAAAATATTAGATAATATTATTGATAAAATCAATGAAATGGTAAAAGAAAAAAATATTGAAAAAGGAAAAAATCATAACTTAATTTCATATAATGAGTTATTTGATAAACCAGATAACACTAAAATCATTCTTGATACAATATTACCTTCTAAGAACAATAATAAAATTTTAAAAAATGAAGAAAATATTACAAAAAATATTTTTTCTAATAAATCAAAGGATTTATCTTCATTTAAAAATTCAGCATTTAATAAAAATAATATAAATAATAATGAAGATAACTTAAATATTTTAAATAATAATATTAATCATAAAAAATCGAGTTCTGTAAATGTATTAGAGAATAATGATCAAAATAAAATAGAATTTTATGATTATAATCATAAAATAAATGGAAAAGACAATAATAAAGATTGTTATTGAAATAATTATATAAAAGGATATAGTCGATTAATGTTTTCTTCACATTAAGAACAAGAAGATAAATGATGAATTAATAAAAAAAAAATAAAGCAAAATAGTTTTAAAAATTCAATTAATCTCATTTTTAACTAATTTAATATATAAAAAATAAAAATAAAAAAATAAATCAAAAAAAAATTAATAATTAAAATGGAAACTTCTCTTCCCAACTTAAACATAAGTAACCAAGATGTACAAGGATGTATAAGAATATTAGAAAACGTAAAAATCCAAGAAAACGAAGGTAACTTCTTAGAACAAACAGAATACAGAGATAAATATGATGGAACTCGTTTATATAATAGAGATACACAGTAAAATAAATATTTAACAAAAAAAATAATATTATAGATCTAAAGTATATGTAAGTAAAAGAGCAGGAGATGAATCTGATTTTTGGCAAGGAGGAAAATTTTGTTATGAAGATCCAACTTTAAAAAAAGAAATTATTTATCAAACCACAAGTAGAGAATCTTATAAACCTGTTGAAATTCCTGAAAGATTTAGAAATAAAGAACATAATAGAACTGCTACAAGAATTTCTGAATATTCTAATGCTATTTATAATGGAGGAGTATTTAAGAATCCTACTTTTCTTTCTTGTTAAAAAAAAACTATTTATCCAATTTATAATTATGGAATTTTTATTTTTTTGATAAAAATTTTTATTTTCATTTTTTCCTTTTTTTAAATGCGATTAAACATTTTTTCAAAGGCTTATATATTAAATGATAAATACAAAGTTAATTTCATTTTTTTTTATTAATTCCATTTAAAATATTTTATTAATAAAAATTTTGTAAATAAAATACATGATTTATTTTATTAACGTCAACTTAACAAACTAAAAAATAAATTTAAAAAATTAAAATAGTTTGTAATTATTGATAAATAGAATAAAATTATTAAATATATTTAATTAAATATTTTTTTTGCTTTGTTTTCTTAATTTTAATTCATAATTTTTTATTTTTTTTTGAATTTCACTATTTTTTCTTCTTAATTTTATAGTAGCATTTGCACGCTCTTTCCCAAAAACTTTTTCCATTTTTCTTTTTTCTCTTAAAGTTTTTAATTTTTGTAATACTTCATCTCTTTTTTTTTCTTTTTTTTTTTCTTCATTTATCATTTCTCTTAACTCTGTATTTAATTGAATTCTATATTCATTAATTTTTTGTTCAATATCTTTTTCATAATCTTCATAATTATCAGTTGTATTTAAATTATTTTCAACTTCATTCAAATTTTCTTCATTGTTATTATCAATGCTGTTCTCATTTTCATTCGTATTATTTTCATTATTATTATTTTCATTATTATCTTCATTATTATTTTTTTCATTTAAATTTTCATTATTATTATTGTCATTATTATTCTCTTCAATTCCTCCTAATTTTGGGTTATTTTTTTCATAAGTTTCTTCAGGTTCTAAATATTCAATATTTTCATTTTTTTTATTTTCCTCTTTTTTACTATTTTCATCCTGAGATTTATTTTTACTTAAAATAAAAGAACGATTATTTCTAATTTTTCCTCTATGAGAATTTGATAAAGCTTGACTTTTATTATTTTTAAATTTACTTTGACTTTTATTAGGATTATTCATTTTTTCAATTAATTCATCAATTTTTTTATTATCAGGAAACATTTTTTTTAATTTTTTAAAAGTTTTATTATCAATATTAGTACTTTTATAAAATATTTTTTCCATTTCTTGAGTAT
>JAEEGL011911045.1_pt1 | contig 12108 bp, 6 predicted proteins | sample 9134231 | NCBI WGS metagenome assembly JAEEGL01 (sample SAMN16246548, study PRJNA631951) | gut metagenome | biome: gut microbiome; feature: rumen; material: fiber-attached | host: Bos | place: Iran: Karaj | collected 2018-10
ACCGCGAACAGGCGGTCGCCAATATCCTCGCCGCGCCGCAGACGCGGGGCGAGCAGATCGCCGCAATCAACAAGAAGATGACCGCCGAACTTGAAGCGATCGACGTGGAAAAGGACTTCGACAAGGCCCTCGCCATCTTCGAACACTGGTACGGCGAACGGGAAAACAACTATATGGCTGCGGAATCCGGCGTCAGACGGCAAACGAAGTGGACGTTCGACCTCTTTGCGCCCGACGACGGCGGCTATGCCGGCGTTGCGCTGAACTTTATGAAGATCGCGCAGAGCGGCGGAAAAGACTCGATGATCCTCTGCGTGCCGAACAACGGCGCGATCGACGGGCTGCTGGACAGCGACGTCGTGGAGATCACCTGCGACATCGTAAACGGAGAGGCGATCCCGCACTTTTTCGGCAAAGTCGACGAGCAGAACCTCGAGCTGATCCGCCGCGTGAAGATCTATGAGCGGCTTTCGAGCGAGGCGATCCGCACAAAGTCGCGGACAAAGGCGATCGAGGCGCTGACGCTGCACCCGCTTGTGGCGAGCTACAGCCTCGCGACGAAGCTGGTCGACGCCTATCTCGCACACAATAAAGCCTATACGGAGGGATGGCAATGAGCTTTATCGCCGGCGCGGGGCTGACCAACGTCGACCTGCTCTATCAGAATATGCCGCATCTCCCCGCCGTCGGGGAGGAGGTCTATACCGACCGCTTCTCTCTGCAGCTCGGCGGCGGACTGCCCGCGACGCTGATCAATCTCGGGCGGCTGGGTGTGCCGACGCGGATCGCGACGGAGCTCGGAAACGACCTGTTTTCGCGGTTTGCCCGCGAGCAGTATGAGCAAAACAACGTCCTGCCGGAAAATCTTTATCACGGCGACGGGATCCCGGTCAATATCACGAGCGCCGTGATTTTGCCGCACGACCGCAGCTTCATCACCTACGGCAAGAACGGCATGGAGCCGGACGACGACGCAAAGGAAGCATTTTACAATATGGCGACCGGGGCGAAGCTCTGTCTGATGACGCCCGGCGGCTTTTCGGACGTTTACAAAAAGCTGAAAGCCGAGGGCACTGTTCTCGTGCTCGACATGGGCTGGGATGAAGACCTCAGTTTCGAGACCTACGCGGACGCGTTGTCCCTTGCGGACTACTACACCCCGAACCGCAAGGAGGCGCAGAAGCTGACCGGCTGCGCGGACGTCTTCGACGCGGCAAGGGCGCTGCAGCCCTATTTCAAAAAAGTGATCGTTAAAGCGGATAAAGACGGCTGCGTCGGGCTCGACGAAGACGGTCTGTGCTTCGTCAAAAGCGCGGAGATGTTCCGAAACATCGACAGCACCGGCGCGGGCGACGCGTTCCTGGCGGGCTTTTGCTACGGACTGTATCACGACTACCCGTTCCGCGACTGTATCCTGTTGGGCAACATCACGGGCGGCAAGGCGGTCACCGCGGTCGGCGCGCTCGCGGCCTGTGTCAATGAAGAAGAACTGCTGCGGCTGTACCGGTCGCTGCGCTTGACAAATATCAGCGAAACGCTATAATGAAAACGAATTCATTTTGAAACGGAGGCACATTTATGGCGAATCAAGTCAGACTCGGTATCATCGGCGTCGGCAACATGGGACTCGGGCATATCAAAAACGCCACCCAGGGCAAAACGCCGGAGATCGACATCACCTGCGTTGCGGATATCGACGCAAAGAAATTCGAAAAGGCAAAGGAATATCTGCCAAACGTCGTCTGCTTCCCGACAGCGGAAGCGCTGATCGACAGCGGGCTTTGCGACGCGGTACTGATCGCGACGCCGCACTACTTCCACCCGCCGATCGCGATCTACGCGCTGAAGAAGGGGATCCACGTCATGAGTGAAAAGCCCGCCGGCGTCTATACGAAGCAGGTACGCGAGCTGATCGACGTCGCCAAAGAGAGCAGCGCGACCTACGCGATCATGTTCAACCAGCGCACGAACTGCGTTTACCGCGCGGTACACGACATGGTCCAAAGCGGCAAATACGGCGAGATGCGCCGCGTGAGCTGGATCATTACCGACTGGTTCCGCACCCAGCAGTATTACAACTCCGGCGGCTGGCGCGCGACCTGGTCGGGCGAAGGCGGCGGCGTGATGCTCAACCAGTGCCCCCATCAGCTCGATCTGTGGCAGTGGATCTGCGGGATGCCGGAGACGATCCGCGCGTTCTGCCACGTCGGCAAATGGCATGAGATCGAGGTTGAGGACGACGTGACGATCTACGCGACCTACCCGAACGGCGCGACCGGCACCTTCATCACCTCCACGGGCGACTGCCCGGGCACGAACCGCCTCGAGATCTCGCTGGACAAGGCGAAGATCCTTTGCGAAAACGATACGAGAACCGGGACCTACGACGTCTGGGTCTATGAGCTGGAAACCGGCACACAGGAGTATATTCGTACAGCCGCTGACGGCTTCAGCCGGCCGAAGGGCGAATGGAAGAAGATCGAAACCGACGGCCAGAACCCGCAGCACCCGGGCGTGCTGAACGCGTTTGCGGCGCACATTCTGCGAAATGAGCCGCTGGTGGCTGCCGGCGAAGAGGGCATCCGCGGGCTGACGATCTCCAACGCGGCGTTCCTGTCCTCGTGGCTCGACAAGACCGTGACCCTCCCGATCGACGAAGACCTGTTCTATGAGATGCTCGAAGACCGCATCAAGAACTCCACGTTCGTGAAGACCGTGAACGAACAGGTGCAGGGAGACATGAGCAGTACCTATTGATTTGAAAAAAGAACCGCCAAAGGGCGGTTCTTTTTTTCCGTGATTAGTGGCTAGTGGCCAGTGACTCATACGGGGACAGGGAAAGCAGAAGCTAATCACCGCTATTCACCGCTATTCACCGGCTATTCACTCGCTATTCACTCGTCACATCCTCGAAAAACCCAGTGTTTATGCGGCTTTTTTCACCTTTGAGTGAATAGCTTCCTATTTTTCAAAGAAAAAGAGTCTAAAAGAATAGTAAAGAGAAAGGTTTAAGTAGCTATTCACCGCGCTATTCACTGCGCTATTCACTGCTCATGCTGATTGCAGATCAAAACTTAGCGCCCCGTAGTGGTCGGCTATCAGCCGACTGGGCGCGGGTGGAAAAGGTGGGTTTAGCCGGCTGATAGCCGGCGACTACGGCATATATGTATAACAGCCGACCATTGGTCGGCGCTACGGCAAATACGTATAACAGCCGCCCATTGGGCGGCGCTACGCTTTCCCTGGTCCCTGGTCCCATAGTCCCTGATCCCTTCCCCACTATCGACTTTGCACAAAAAAGCGCGCGCTTTTTCATCAGGAATGGGATTGACACTTTTCGTTAATTATTGTATAATATACATGCATAATAGTGAGCGACGGCTCACCTACGCTGATTTACAGGAGGAAAATGTATATGGATACCAGATTTGCGATCACCGAATACCATGACGCGAAAGCCGTCAACAAGCAGCTCGACGATCTGCTTGCCTCTCCCATCTATTCCATCAGCCCCGAGGCGCTGAAAGAATACGAAGATGAGTATTTTGCCAAAAAATGCCAGAAGTCCAAGGCGATGATCGAAGAAGCGAAGCAGATCATCCCCGGCGGCGTGCAGCACAACCTTGCGTTCAACTATCCGTTCCCGATCGTCATCACGAAGGCGGACGGCGCAAAACTGTATGACATCGACGGCAACGAGTATTACGACTTCCTGCAGGCGGGCGGTCCGACCGTTCTCGGCTCCAACCCGAAGGTCGTCCGTGAAAAGGTGATCGACCTGCTGAACACCTGCGGTCCGTCCACGGGTCTGTTCCACGAGTTCGAATACAAGCTGGCCAAGAAGATCTCCGATTCCGTCCCGACGGTCGATATGTTCCGTATGCTCGGTTCCGGTACGGAGGCCTGCATGGTCGCCTGCCGCGTGGCGCGTCTTGCGACGAAGAAAAAGTACATCATCAAAATGGGCGGCGCCTATCACGGCTGGTCCGATCAGCTCGGCTACGGTATCCGCATCCCCGGCACGAAGTTCACCCAGGCGCACGGCGTGCCCATCCGTCTGATGCGCGACACGCAGGAGTTCTTCCCGAACGATCTCGACGAACTCGAGCGCAAACTCAGACGCAACCAGCTCTTCGGCGGCACGGCTGCCGTGTTCATTGAGCCGGTCGGTCCCGAAAGCGGCACGACCCCGCTCAACAAGGAATTCAACAAAGGCGTCGAGCGTCTTTGCCGCAAGTACGGCGCGCTCCTGATCTTCGACGAAGTGGTCACCGGCTTCCGCATCGGTATGGCGGGCGCGCAGGGCTACTACGGCGTGGAACCCGACCTGACCGTCTTCGGTAAGGTCATCGCGGGCGGCTACCCCGGTGCGGGCGGCCTCGGCGGCAAGCGCGAATACATGAAATACATGGGCGCCGGTCTCGACGGCGGCCAGAAGATCAAGAAGGCCTTCTGCGGCGGTACGATGGCGGCGACGCCGATCTCCTGCGTCGCGGGCTACTACACCCTTGAAGAGATCGACAAGCAGAACGCCTGCCAGCGCGCCGGTATCCTCGGCGACCGCCTGACCAAGGGCCTGCAGGAGATCATCGACAAATACAACCTCCCGTTCGTGGCGTTCAACCAGGGCTCCATCTGCCACATGGAAACTGTCGGCACCATGCACCTTTCCATCGACTGGCACAAGCCGTGGCAGATCCCGGCCGTCCTCAAGGAAAGCGACGTCCGCAAGGCCGAGATGCAGCACATGGGCGCTGCCTACATGGCGGAAGGCATCGTGACCGTCGGCGGTTCGCGTCTGTACACCAGCGCGGCGTACAACGAAGAGATGATCGACGACGCGCTGTCCCGCTTCGACCGCATCTTCTCCAAGTGCGTCAAGATCGGCGACTAACCAAAACCGTTTCGGGGCAGGGACAACCTGCCCTTTCCATTCTCAAAAAAGGAGAACACGACTATGGATATTCTGCAAGCAAAACAGATCGTGATCGCCGCGGGCAAAAAGCTCGTGGAAACCGGCCTGATCGCGCGCACCTGGGGCAACGTCAGCTGCCGGATCGACAGCCAGTCGTTCGTCATCACCCCCAGCGGCAAGGCGTATGAAACGCTGACGCCGGACGACATCGTGCTGGTCCGTGCGGCGGATCTCAGCTACGACGGCGACGTGAAGCCCTCGAGCGAAAAGGGCATCCACGCGCAGTGCTACCTGCTGCGTCCGGAGTGCAATTTCGTGATCCACACCCATCAGCCGAACGCCTCGATCATCAGCGCTCTCGGCGCCGACATCAACGACATCGAAGGCGAAGCGAAGGACATCATCGGCGACAATGTGCCGCTCGCGTCCTACGGTCTGCCCGGCACAGGCAAGCTGAGAAAAGGCGTCGTCAACGCGCTCAAGCGTTCCGACAGCAAGGCCGTCATCATGAAGCACCACGGCGCGGTCTGCCTCGGCAAGGACTACGACGAAGCGTTCGCGATCGCCTCCGCGCTGGAAGACGTCTGCAAAAAGGTCGTGTTCGACCGTTGCAGCGCGATGGCGAACAAGCCCGTCGAAACCTTCCGCGAGGTCTGCGACTATGTAACGGAGCTCAAAAAGCGCGCCGACGCGCCCGCCCCGAAGCTGACCGCCTACGATTCCTCCCGCGAAGGCAACGTCGTGAAGCTGCAGGGCAAGGACGGCAGCGAAAAAGCGATCATCGGCATCGCGAAGGAGAATATCATCCTCGGTGACTGGCCGGGCGAGCTGGACATGCACGTCGCGATCTACAAGGCCCGCGAAGACGTCAACTATATCATTCAGTCGCAGGACGAGGCGGTCGTCGCCGCGTCGAAGATCACGAAGGTGCTGCGCCCGCTGCTCGACGACTTTGCGCAGATCGCCGGCACGACCGTGAAGACCGCGTTCTATAACCCGAACGATATTCTCAAGACGAAAAAGAACGTCGTCAAGGCGCTCGGCAAGCACAAGAACGCCGCGCTTTTGAAAGACAACGGCGCCGTCTGCGTCGGTTCGTCGCAGGACGAAGCCGAAGCCGCCGAGATGGTCACGGCGAAGAACTGCAAGACGTTCGTCTCCTCCGGCCTCTATGAAAAGGTGAAGCCGATCGGCAAGGTCGATTCCGTGCTGATGAACGTCATTTACCGGCTGAAATATTCCAAACAGAAATAATAGCCCCCGATTTTGCCCCTTGGTACATCCGAGGGGCTGTTTTTTGTGCATTTTGATCAGTGCGGTTTATGCTTTTTAACTTGACAAAGGGCGGTAAAGAATGGTATATTTTAAAAGCATCATTCAAAACGTGCGCGCCCCGGCGGCGCCGCGAAAAAAAGGAGGAAACATCAAACATGAAACAAACGAAAAGAACCCTTGCGATTCTGCTTGCCGTGTTGTTGCTGGCGCTGTCCATGCCGTTCGCGGCGGTAGCGGAAGGCCCGGGCGCTGCGCTGACCATCGGCGGTGAAGTCATCACCTGCAGCAGTGTGCAGGACGCAATCGACAGAATTCCCACCGGCGGAACCGGCACTGTGAAAGTGCTGAATCAAGCGATTGGCGGAATCGTGCTCAATGCAGACAAAACCGTCGTTCTTGATTTGAACAGCGATGCGTTCGAATACGTTACGGGCTACGTTAAACTTTATCAGGGCTTTCTTACCATTGCAAACGGATGCTTGAAGGGCTATACACAATCCATCAATGTGTACGCATCGGGCGACGAAACACTTGCTGAAGGCGCTTATAACAGTCTGACGATTGCTGCCGATGCCAGCATCGGCGGCGACGAAACCGGCTATGCCGTTATTCTCAGACAAGCTGCAAATAAGACTGCCTATGGTTCAAAGATTGACATCAACGGCAGCATCACCGGTTATGTTTGGGTCATGGGCAATATCCTGAACGGCAACGCCGTCATCAATGTCAATGAGGGCGCAACAATTTTCGGTGTGGACATCGCCGTTGCGCTGAACGGTTACGCAACGCTCAATGTGACCGGCGGCGCCATCACCGGCGGCACTGAGTCCGAAGCCGGCACCGGTATTGAAGTGCGCGCCGGCGTTCTGAACGTCACTGGCGGCACGATCACCGGCTATGGCGCAATGAAATTCAGTCCGAACGGCAGCGGCACCACCTCCACGGGCTGCGGTATCGCGGTTGCGCAGCACACCACAAAGAACAATATTCAGGTGACGATCTCCGGCGACGCCGAAGTGAACGGCACAGTCGCCCTTGCGATCGCCAATCCGCAGCTGAATGAAGAAGGCGAGATCTCCGTCAGCGTGGCGGGCGGCACCTTCACCAGCACGTCCGAAGAGGATGCGGTCGTGGTGTTCCTTGCGGACAACGAAACCCGCGTGAACAGCTTTATTTCCGGCGGTATCTTCTCCAGCGTTCTTCCGGAAGAATACTTTGCGGACGGTGCGCAGGTGAAACAGAAGGTTGCCAAAGCCGAAGCGAGCGAAGCAGCGGACGGCAATATCGAATATTACCTCGGCGCCGACGGTAAATGCTTCACACTCAGTGAAACCGGCGATTTTGAGGAAATCGCGCAAGCCGACACCGTGAAACATTACTGGGATTATGACAACGCGGAAAACCCCGATTGGACTGACAATAATAACGCCTGCAGCGTCACCGTTCCGTGTGCGAACTGCGGTGTGACTCAGACGCTTGCCGCCAAGGTTGTCAGCTATCAGGTTACAGAGAATCCCACCTGCCAGGAAGAAGGCACGGGTCTTTATACCGCAACATTTGAGGACGGAACTGTCGGAACCAAAACAAAAGAAGTGGAAATTCCAATGATTCCGCATGACTATGAGGACGGTGTGAAATTCCAGCAGGACAGCAACGGAGACTATTATGCCTACGGCACCTGCAGAAACCATCCGCTGGCTCCGGTGCAGGTCAAGGCAACAATGACGGAAGTGACTCCGCAAACCTGCGAAGCAGCGCAGACCGTCAAATATGTTGCTGTAATCAACGGTGAAACCTTTGAAACTGAGGTTATGGTTAATGGCGACCCCGCGGGGCACGCCTATCAGTCGCAGGGCTTCACGTGGTCCAACACGACAGACCCAAATCAGGCGCCTACGGCAATTGCCACCTTTATTTGCGCAAACGATAACAGCCATGTGCAAACACCGAAAGCCACGGTGACGCGGCTCAGTTCCACGGAACCCACTTGTGTCGAAACCGGCACAAAGGTTTATAAAGCGACCGTGACATTTGAAGGTACGGTATACTATGATTACAAAACCGTGATCGTGCCCGCAACCGGTCACAGCTACAGCGCGTGGACGTCCAACGGCGACGGCACCCATACCCGCGTTTGTTCCGTTTGCGACGAGAACACGAGCGGACATTCCGAAACACAAAGCTGCTCCGGCGGCGAAGCGACCTGCAGCGCCAAAGCGATTTGCAAGGACTGCAACACGGCGTATGGTCTTTTGAACCTGAATAACCACAAGAACACTGTTGAAAAGGCGGCTGTCACGGCAAACTGCGTCACCGAAGGCTTCTCCGCAGGCGTCTACTGCAACGACTGTAAGCTGTATATCAGCGGCCACGAATCGCAGGGCTACGACTACAGCGAAGCAGGTCATACTTACGGCACACCGGCGGATACAGACTGGACATGGACCTGGAACAAAGAAACGGGAACCTATGATGCAACGGTTACCCTTACCTGTACCAGGTGCGAAGAAGGTACGGAAAAGCATCAGATTCCCGTGGATGCAACGGTCAGCGGACCGGAAGTTGATCCGGCAGGTCATGCCCAAAACGGCTCCAAGACCTACACGGCAACGGCGACCCATGGCGATCAGACCTTCACCAATACCAAGGTTGACACGATTCCCGGCGAAGCGCATACGTGGAATTACGCGAGCGAAGACGTTACCTATACATGGGAAGGCTATACAAAGTGTACGGCAACAGTTCCCTGCGAAAAATGCAACGCAACAACGACTGTGGATGCAACAGAGATCAGCGATGCAATCACAACGGAAGCCACCTGCCTTGTTAAGGGGATAAAGACCTATACGGCAGCCTTTGCGCAGGAAGCGCTTTCGGCAACAACGACTGAAACGCTGGACTACGGTGCACATAACTACGGCGATTTGATCAAAGCTGAAGATCCGACGTGCGAAGAGCCCGGCACGGTTGCACATTACACCTGCAGCGTTTGCGAAAAGAACTTTGCCAATGACGAAGAAAAAACGGAGCTGAAAAGCATCGTTGATCCTAAACTCGGTCACAACTGGAGCGAAGCCACCTACACTTGGGCGGACGGCAGCGAAGAAGTGGCAGCAAACAGTGAAGTGACGGCGGAAAGACACTGCACGCGCGAAGGCTGCGGTGTTGCAGAAACCGAAACCGTGGAAGTGACCGGCGAAATCACCACCGACGCCACCTGCATCGCCGCGGGTGAAATGACCTATACGTCGGCTGAGTTTGAGAACGAAGCGTTTGCAGTACAGGAGAAAACTGTCGCGATTGACAAAGATCCTGAGAACCATGTCGGTCCGTTTGAATCGGAAGTAGAAAACTATGTGGAGCCGACCATTACGAGCCTAGGCTCTTACGATGAAGTCTATATTTGCACAGCCTGCGGCAAAGAATCGAGCCGTGAGACGATTGATATCGACGCTATCCCGCATCAGCACGAGTACACCTCCGTTGTAACGAAAGAGCCGAACTGCACGTATGAAGGCGAACGCACCTTCACCTGCCAGATCTGCGGCAACGTTGTGACGGAATCCATCGCGACCAACGGCAAATGCGCCGACCCGGACAACGACGGCTACTGCAATTATTGCGGAAACATGATGACCGGCGGCGATCACTGCCCGCAGTGCGGCAAGATCCACAACGGCGGCTTTGGCGACAGACTGACCGGCTTCTTCCATCGTATTGCGGCGTTCTTTACAAGACTGTTCCGCTGAGACACAATTTCAAAGCTCCTCGCTTCGGCGGGGAGCTTTTTCCTTTCACGGACGCGTGCGGCGCGCCCGAAAAAAAGCTTGACAAATCCGCTCGGTTTATTATAAAATATTCTATAACGATAAAACAAAGGAAGGGCGGTGCTCTCATGGCGCAACCGCAGAAGACGCCGACGCAGCAGCCGGAGGAAGCCGGTCCGCAGACCCTGAAGGCCAAGCTGCAAAGCACCTATTTTTATACGATCTACCTGTTCTTTGTGCGCAATTTCCGCAAGGCGAAGGCGGGCTGCATCCGCATCCACAAAAGCTTCCGCCGCAGCGTCCGGCGCACGTTTGACCCGCTGTATAAGTGGTATGTCTATAAGCGGCTGTTCCCGCGCATCTACCGCAAGCACGCTTCGTCGCCCGTCGATGAACGAAAGGTCGTTTTTGTGGAGCTGCGTCTGCCGAAGCTGACCAACAGCTTCAAGGTGCTGTACGATACGCTGTACCGCGACTATGACTTCGACCTGCACTGCCACTTCCTGCGCAATACCTACGTCACCCGGCGGCAGTACCGCAAAAACTGCAAAGTCATGCTCGCCGATATCGCAACGGCAAAGTACGTCTTCTTTGACGAAGCGACCAACGTCAACGGCTGCTTCAAGATGCGCCCGGAAACCGTCGTGACCCAGCTGTGGCACGGCTGCGGCGCCTTTAAGAAGTTCGGATTCTCCACCGCCGACGCCATCTTCGGCGCAACGCGCGAGCAGATGGAAAAGTATCCGTTCAACCGTAACTATACCCGCGTCACGGTCAGCTCGCCCGAAGTCGTCTGGGCGTACGAGGAAGCGATGCAGTACACCCCGGAAAGCGGCGTCGTCAAGGCGCTCGGCTCCAGCCGGACCGATATCTTCTATGACAAAAAGGTGATCGACAAGGCGTTCGAAAACCTCTATGCGCTGATGCCGCAGGCGAGGGGCAAAAAGGTGATTTTGTACGCGCCGACCTTCCGCGGCCGCGTCGCGAAAGCGACCACCCCACGGGTGCTGATTCCGGAATTCATGAAGTACTGCCTCGGCAACGAGTATGTGCTGCTGTTCAAGCACCACCCGCTGGTGCGCAAACGCCCGAAGATCACCGACTTCTGCGCCGATTTCGCGATGGACGTCACGGATACGATGACGATCGAAGATCTGCTCTGCGTCGCGGATATCTGTATCTCCGACTATTCGTCGCTGGTGTTCGAGTATTCGCTGTTTGAAAAGCCGATGATCTTTTTGGCGCACGACCTCGAAAACTTCTTCGACTGGCGCGGCTTCTATTACGATTACAACGAGCTCGCCCCGGGCCCGATCGTGGAGAACACGACCGGCGTGATCGACTATATCCAGCATATCGACGAGCGCTTCGACCGCGCACGGGTCCACGCCTTCCGCGAAAAGTTCATGGCGTCCTGCGACGGACACGCGACCGAGCGGATTCTGGAAGACGCGTTCGGCGACGCGCTGCAGGCGCATAAGCGTGAAACCCCGCTGCCTGACGAGCCGTATCATCTGATTCCCTGCGCCGCCGATTTCACGGAAGTGGAAGAGGAGGGCGACGACCCGGACGGCGACGACGGCAAGGAAACCGCAGAGGATGCATCCAAAGAAGAATAACACCAAAAGGAGGCATTGCGTCCTCCTTTTCTTACAGGAGAGAAAACGATGCTTGTCAAAATCAAACGCCTGCTGCAAAAGGGACCGCTGTACCGGCTTTATCTGCTGGTCTGCAAGCGGTACCGCTTCTGGGTGCAGGACGTGCAGTACCCGCGCATCTACCGCCGGGCGGCGAAACACCCGGTCGATGAAAACAAGGTGCTGTTCCTCGAATGCAGCCGCAAAGCGCTGTCGAACAGCTTTTCCGTGCTGTACCGCACGCTGGAAGAACAGGGCGGAAAAACGCTGCGCTGCCACTATCTGCTGCACACGACGGCGTCGCGGCGCGAACAGAGAAAACGCTGCTGCGCCTTTGTGCGCGACCTTGCAACGGCGGGCGTGCTCTATCTGGACGAGGGAACAGATATTCTCTCGCACGTCCCCGTGCGGGCGGAAACGCAGGTCGTCCAGCTTTGGCACGGCTGCGGCGCGTTCAAGAAGTTCGGGCGCAGCGTGGCGGAAAAGCAGTTCGGCGCCTCGGCGGACTATATGG
>JAEEGL014800885.1_pt1 | contig 12108 bp, 17 predicted proteins | sample 9134231 | NCBI WGS metagenome assembly JAEEGL01 (sample SAMN16246548, study PRJNA631951) | gut metagenome | biome: gut microbiome; feature: rumen; material: fiber-attached | host: Bos | place: Iran: Karaj | collected 2018-10
CTTATTCGGTAATCAGCTGAGGGAGATCCATGTTTAGATTATCCTTTATGACAGGCTTAATAACTAGAACATCGCTACCATAATGCTCTATATCGATAAACTCACTCCATTTCCAGTTAGGCTCACTCGTAATAACTTCATACGAATCAGCCATAACCTTGATACCTCCATCACTTAACCAGAGATAAGGATTCCCTTTTTTGTAAAATTCCATTTCTGGTTTAACTTTAATGGATATCTCTCGAATACCTGTAAGATCCTTAAACCAAAATCTGAATAAAATTTTTTTCATTGTTTTACCCTTTCTTTTATTATTTGTTAATTTTTATTTTCAATAACTTACTATTTAATAGTATATATTTTAATACAAAAAAGTCAATAAAATTCAGACTTCTAATATTTTTCAGTTTCATCATTAAGGAATACACATGCTACTCATGCTGAACGGAAAATTTCTTCAGCTTCTTGACCATGTTGATATCTTTTATCACAAACTACTCTCTTAATTCCACAAGCCACTATCATATGAGCACAATGTCTAATAGTACATGGTGTCATAGTCACATAAAGTGTTGCTCATTCTAATGCTATTCATCTTCTTGCTGCACTAGCAATAGCATTTTGTTCTGCACAGTTATTTCTCATACAATGTTCTTCTTTTTCTCACTTATCATTAATCATTGAAAACATTTGATGTCCTGACATTTCACAAGTTTCTGATCATTCTGGAGCGTTTGCAAATCATGATGAAATTACTGTATTATCTTTTACAATAACACATCCACATTTTCCACGGTCACATGTACATTTTTCTCATACAACTCTAGCGATATCCATAAAATAATCATCTCGTGAGATATCTTTTGGCTGTAAATTACCATGATCTTTAATTATTCAGTTTTCTTCAATAGTTTTTTGTGAAACCATAATAAACAATTTAATCTAATAAACTAATATATTATAATTCAACATCTAAAATTTTGCAAATTTTTGTTAAGTTTTTAAAAATAGGAAAAATCTGATAGTAGAAACTACTATCAGACTTAATTTTAGAGAAATCTTTCTTTTTCCTCAGCTCGTTTTTTAAGCTGGTCTTTTGAAACATAATTTAATTTTTCTTTGAATTCTACACCATCTAGGTAAGAACAATAACGGAATGTGTCCTTCAAACGAGCCACACGATAAAGCCCCAATCCTCTAGTATCATCAATAATAATAGTAGATTCACCATTATTAAGCATCAGATTCCTAAATTTGACCGGTGCTTCATTCCACTCCGCTACTGGAGCATACTTTTCTACTGAAGTAGATTTCTTTTTTTTGATTCTTCTCTTTCCTTTCATAATAGACAATTTTTTGTTTAACTTATGAGCGAGTACTTGTATATTTATTTCATAATCAAATGTCAATAGAATTAAAAAAGGTGTCTAAAACCAGACACCTCTTTGTTACTTGGTTACTTACTGATAATCTCGGGAATATTCATAATGAGAGAATCTTTCTCATTGTTTGTCTGAACTATGAGTTCATACATACTGAAGATATTTCTCTTAACATTGAAATACCTATCAATGTGTTTTGTTGATTGGTCTGCTACTAGTTCATAGTATTCTACCCTAGCAATGCCTACCATTTTCTCCTCATGAATCCGTATTTCAGGTTCAACGATACTGTTTTCCAACCTAACCTTGAGAACAAGTTTACGACCATTTCGATCTATGTTCTCTGAATGAATTTTAAATTTAACGATTACTTCCATATGTTTATAAGTTTTGTATGTTGCATGTATAATACATAATTTTAGGTAAATATCAATTAAAATAAAAAAGGTGTCTTAATTCTAAACACCCTTTGTAATCATTTTCAAATGGATGACTAAAACTCATCATCCATAAACCCCACTATAACAACACAAATGATAGCTAGAATGATTATATAGCAACACTCCAGCGTTTCTTTAATCTTACTAAGCATAATTCATTCCTTTCTTTTATATATTTATTTTGTTGAATGTAATTATATATTTTTATCTGTATAAATCAATAATAAAAAGCTGCAACTTAGTGCAGCTTAATTGATATTTATAGCCATAATTTTAATAACTTTTTGCAAACAACACTCTACATTCACTTGGTTTTCAACTAATCATATCTACTCATTTTTCATTTGCATTACGGATATATTCTCCATTAGGGAAACAACGAATTGTTGCTTTACATTCATCTTGAATTTTTTCTGCTGTTTCAGCTGTTCCATCCCAATGTGCAAATACAAATCATTGTTCAATTTTTTCCTTAAATTCATCGTAATTGTCTACATAATATGTATGTTCTTCTCTAAATGATTTATTTTTTTGAAGAAGTAATTTTTGGATATCTAATAACATTGTTTCTATCTTTGTTGAGAATTCTTCGATAGTCATCTGAACTTTTTCTCACGTAGCCCTTGTGAATACTTCAATTTTTCCAGCCTCCAAATCACGTTTTCAGATTGTAATTCTTAGAGGTACTCATTTCATTTCTCGTTCATGGAATTTCCATCCTGGAGTTTTCTGAGTATCATCATCCATCTTCCAAGTTAGTTTTTTTCTCATTTCTGCATATTTGCTAGAGAATGTTATATAAGTCTGGTCTAATTTATCAGTAAGTGGTTTTAAGAATGATTTAATTTCCTCCAAATCTTCTGCAGTTTTGAAGATTGGAACAATTACCAAATGAATTGGAGCTAATGCAGGTGGCAAAACTAAACCTTGATCATCACTATGTGCCATAATTAAATTTCACATAAGTCTTGTACTTACTCCCCATGAAGTTCACCATACATATTCTAGTTCATTTTGTTCATTTGTGAATTGAACATCAAAAGCTTTTCCAAAATTTTGACCTAGAAAATGTGAAGTTCCAGCTTGCAATGATTTTAAATCTTGCATCATAGGTTCGATTGTATATGTCTCTAATGCTCCAGCAAAACGTTCATGAGCTGGTTTTCTTCCAACTACTGGAGATGTTGCTAAATATGATTCAGAAAAGTCTCTATATACATCTATCATTTTCTTAGCTTCTTCATTTGCTTCTTCTGAAGTTGCATGAGCTGTATGTCATTCCTGTCGTAGGAATTCTGCAGAACGAAGGAAAATTCTAGTTCTCATTTCTCGGCGAACTACATTTGCCCATTGATTGAGAAGAAGTGGCAAATCACGATAGCTTGATATCCATTTTTTATAACTATCCCAAATGATTGTTTCAGAAGTTGGACGAACAATAAGTTCTTCCTCAAGTCTAGCTTCAGGGTCAACCACTACTCCACTTCAATCTTCAGCATTTTTAAGTCTATAATGTGTAACTACTGCACATTCTTTGGCAAATCATTTTACATGGTCTGCTTCCTTACAAAGAAAAGATTTTGGAATAAAAAGTGGGAAATAAGCATTTTGATGTCATGTATTCTTGAACATTTGATCTAATACATCACGTATATTTTCCCAAATAGCATATCAATAAGGTTTAATCACCATACATCCACGAACTGATGAGTTCTCAGCAAGTTCAGCTTGTTGAACTAAATCATTATATCGTGCAGAATAGTCTTCCGCTCTAGTTGTTATTGCCATAATTTGAATATAAAGTTATAAATACAATTTCAACATATGGTATGATTATATAAATGCTGAATTTGTTTTCAATGTCTAGATTTTAAAAAAAGACCTCACTTGAGGTCTTTTAATTATGCTACCAACCTATTCATCAATAACTCAACCTTCTTCTCATTCCTTTCTTTCTCGATTTCTTGTTGTTCTTGATTTAATTTATGCTCATCTTCAATTACAATTTCTATCATTTCATTAATCTTTTCATTGATTTTATCAATCTCTTTTTCTTTTTCTGCTATATTTTCTCTTACTTTAACAAGCTCTTCTGCAATTTTTTGGATCTGCACCCTAATCGAATTCATCTCCTCCTCTTTTTTCTTTTGTTCTTCTGGCGTTGATGCCGGTTTCCTTTGAACTTCTTGAAGTGAACGTCTCAAGTCATCAGATTTGTCAACTAATTTTCTTTCCTCTTCTTTGAGAAGAAATTTTTCTTTTTCAATTCCTACCCTTTCATTAAAAAATGATTTCAATTGTTTTCCATTCTCTGTAGGCATTGGAGGATGAAAAAGATAGAACTGTTGCTCATCTTGATAAAATGGCCTTTCGGATTGATTATTAATTCTAAATTTCTCTACTGAGCCAATTCATCAAATAACATTTGGATTTGTCATGATAATAATTGGTTAAGAGATAAATATCTATTCATCCGTAACATATTATTATATATTTTATATAAAATGTCAATATCTATTTTAAAATAAAAAACTGACCATATGGCCAGTTTATAATTAGCTTACTTTTAATTAGAAAGGAAGCTCATCTCATCCATTTGAAGAAGAATCTCCATTACCTTCAATTTTCCAAGCTCCAATACTATTAAATCGTCTTCCATCATATTCTCTAGCTCTATAATTTAATGATACCTTTACATGATCTCCAACTTTATATTGTTTGATTAATTCAGTTTTTTCTCCTAATAAGTCTATCATCAAAGAGTTTTTGAATTCTCTATCTGAATCTTCTTCGATAACAAAGCTAACTTTTGGAAGTTGCTTTTGTCCAACTACAGTTTCTTCTGAAATAAAAATAATTGTTCCTTCAATTGTCATCACAAAAAATGGTTAATAATAAAACTGATGTTTATGGTAGATTTTTCTATTTCTTTTGCAAGTGGAAAATCTCCTTAATACAAATCCGAGCTACCCCACAAGTTAAGAAAGTATCAGCCATATTAAATACAGGGAAATTTCGGAAAGACAAAAAATCTCTTACTCATCCAAGCCAAATTCTATCGATTAAATTTCATATAGTTCCGGCAAGTAACAATGAGAAATCTAATACGGTTAGGTATTTTTTATGAAATAAATAAAAGAATATTCAAATACAAACAATACTAACAATCAGTATAATTACCATTGGCATAGACATTCATCGAGAAATTCAATCATTTAATAATGGCTCCAAGAAAAACAAATTACTTCAAATTTCTTGGTTATAGAAAAGGTATTTTGTAAACTGATCGATTCAGATTAAAAATAAAGAAAATAGTAATGCAATTATTCGTTTTTTCTTCATAAAAAATCACAAGTTCTTTTTAAATGTTTTTCTTATAAAGAAAACTTTAATAAAAACAAACCTTTCTTGAATAAAAAATTCACTAGATATCGTACATAAGATTTTTATAGTGAAAGTGTGTTTATATAGAATTAGGCAAAAATGAAACTTACAACAAAAAGAGATTGGTGGTATTTTTGGAGAGAATTATTTCTATATATGGTTCCTATGATTTTAATTATATGAACTGTAGATGTTTTCTTTAGTTTTATTCAATGCCCTCTACATCCTGAATACTCTGCACCATGTAATATTATTTGGATAAATGCTATTGGCTATTGAATATTTTTTATTGTTGCTGTTATATTTGCTATCTTTTCTGCTAAAAAGTTAAGAAAAGTAAAAAGAAAGATTGAGAATGAGTTTCTGGAAGCTGTTGAACATACCGAACATGAAAGAAATAATAAAGATGAAGAATTAAATCCCAAAAATGTGGAAGTTGATGATATAAAAAGATGAAAAAATATCGTAAAGAGTAATAAAAAGCAAACAACGAAAAAGAACTGAGATAAAAAAAATATTAATCACTCAAAAAATGAGAAAAAAATATCAAAAAGATCATCAACAAGAACTAAGACTAGTGAAAAAAAATAAAATAAAGGCAGTCAGATTCGACTGCCTTTTTTAGAATTAATATCCAAGGAGTTCTATAATTCCGCAAATTGAGACTCCAAAGACCAAGGTCAATACTGAACCAATAAAGATTAGGACAGCAATTGCTATCGCCTTATCCATCTTTTCTTGTGGAGTCTTACATTTTCCAAACTCGGATTCTAATATAGACATCCATAAATTCTGGAATCCGTAAGTGCCTCCGTTTAAAAAATAAAGTTCATTCATAGAATGTTAATTTTAGAATTTTTACAACAATAGTATAATTTTATTGATTCAAAAAATCAAGATGTTTTTTAAAATATTGACTTTTATGCAATTATTTAATTTAATAATAGTTTATATATCTACTTATGATATATTTTATTGCATTTTTTATTTAAAATAATTATAAGATATTCAACAAATAAAAACTTTTAAGCTTATGAAACATAAACAATCAAAATCGGTCTGTAACACTTTCAAAGCATTCGACTGTAGAAGACCATTAAGATGGGATGAGGTGGCCATGTATCTTGAAAAGGCAATTAAACGTTTTAATCAAGAAGATGGTTCACTTATTCCAGATCAGTGTGATACCAAATTTAAGGTGAGAGTTCAATCTATTGGAGTCCCTGAAATGGAAAAGATTTACTGTATGACAAATCACCATCAAATTTGGATTGAAGATGCTCAGGATGAAATGATACATTTTAACTTATTATGCGGAAAACCTTCTTCCACAAATAGTATGTTCCTCCAAAATGGAGTAAAATATAATCATTTCATTCTAATTGGTAACAATGCTTCGATATGTTACTTGGATAAAATAATAAATTATCTTGTGCAAAGCTCTATATTTTATCGAGTATAAAGAAATTGTTATCAAGTTACAAATTAATAGGGATTGAATTGCAATCCCTTTTTTATAAGTGAATAAAAAAAGAGTCACCACCGTGACTCCTAGTTCAGTAATCTGAACTGATTTTTGAAAATAATACAAATCTATAACAATAAGGTATAATGCTTCTCTCACGAGAAAACATTTGTAATATAGTTATTTTTATCCCTCATTTCAAGTATTTATTTTTTTAGTTTTAATAAACTTAGCTTGAAATTTATGGTCAATCAAATATCATTCAGTCTGAAATTTTACATGTTTTTTGTGTAATTATGGCCTTACGTCCTTCAGGATTTGTAGAATATTCTCCTAGCGAACAACGTATCTTTGATCAATTAATTAGTGAGATTCAGAATCAATTTCAATTGTTTTGATATACTCATATTCATACTCCTGCAGTAGAAAGTAATACCGTATTATTATCAAAGAATTGAGAAGAAACATGAAAGCAGATTTTTTGACTTTATTGATTAGCTCAATGAGCTAGTGATCTGAAAGACTATGCTCTACATTTTGACCTAACAGTACCTTTCGCAAGATATGTCTTAGATTGGGAAGATAAACTCACTTTTCCTTTTAAAAGATTTCAAATACAACCTGTACGACGTGGAGAAAGAGCTCAGAAATGACGTTATCGTGAGTTTTGGCAGTGTGATATTGATGTAATTTGGAGAAGAGATAATGAAAAAACTGTACTATACTATGATGGAGAAACTATTCTAACTTTAATGCATGCTTTGAATGCTGTATTGAAGAAGTTAGAAGTAAATGATGAAGCTATATTTCATATAAGCAATAGGAAATTAATAATCTGACTTTTAAATGATTTAGTTGGGGAAGAAAAAACACCCGTAGTTTGCTCATATATCGACAAAAGAAAAAAAATCTGAGCTGATAATTTTATTGCTTCACTTGTGGATGCATGAATCCAAAAATCAGATGCAGAAAAAATTAATGAAATTATTTCTCACACTTATGATGCCAACGAAATAAATGATATAGATAGTTTGGGTAATAATGCTCTATTTTTTGAGTGATCAACAGAACTAAGATATATATTAAAATTCTTCAAAGATTGGGAAGAAAGTACATGAGAAAAGCTAAACTATGTAATAGATTTACAAATCATTCGTGGACTAGATTATTACAGTGGAACTGTATTTGAGGCAGTTTTGAAATGAGATGAATGACTAGGTTCAATCTGTGGATGATGAAAATATGACCATTTAACTGGATATCTAAATCCTAAGAAAGATATTTATGCTGGGTTCGGAGGTTCTATCTGAATTTCTCGCTTATTATCAAAGATTTTTTGAGAATGAAATGAAAAAGCTCAGCAAAGAACTGCAACCGAATACTTATTCTTAAATTTTGAACAGACAAAAAGTCAGATTTTGAAACTTATGAACAAATTTCAAAAAGAATGAAAGAACTGTGAATTATATTATCAACCTGATAAATTAGGAAAACAATTTGGATATGCTGATAAAAAATGAATTCCTTATGTTGTAATCTTAGGAGAATGAGAATGGAGCGAATGAATTTACAAAATTAAGAATATGCAGTCTGGAGAGGAAGAAAGTGTAAAATTGTAAAAACATTAAACTGTTTTGAAATAAAAAAAGAGCCATAAAATTTAGTTTGGCTCTTTTTTGAATACAGATGTAATTGGTGTATAAGTATCTGATTTATAATTTCAATAATTTTTACAAAAAATGTTTGTAGTTGCAAAAACTAATTGTATACAAAATGCGCGTGTGACTAATCACTCAATGTTTAAGTTTTTCAAAAAGAATGCGTCAAAACATCTATCAGGAGGATGACCATTTCGACATCCTCTTTTTTTTATTTTTGTTGCTCCTGTATCTGTTTACATCTTTCTTCAAACCCACATAGGTTATCAAATACACACTTTGAACAACTTTCCATTACCAATCATTTCTTACAAATTTTTGTCTCTGGCTTTTCCTTACGATTTATTCTTTCTTTACGATTTAAATTTTCCATTCTATAATTACGTTTCTAAAATACATTTTGTTGCTCTTTTTGTTACGAGAAAAAATATGTATACGAAATTTTTTTCGAAAATAAAGAAAAAAACTATTTATTGATATTTCTCAACTATTAGTTAAATATACGTTTAGAAACAAAAAAACAAAATGCCTATGAAAAGATTTATATTCTTATGGAGTTCTCTTCTCCTAGCTTTGGTGATTTTGTCCTATACAATCACTATGTGTATTTTCTTTTCTGTTTGGTTTTTACTCTTAGTTATACCTAGTTTTCTTATGGTTATTAAATTAATCTATAAAATTGGGTTACAAACTAAAGTTTTAACTCAGAATCAGAAACTTCACTTATCAAATTCCGTTTACTATCAAGGGTATCTATCATTATTCACTTCCATTTGGTGTACATTCATAATAATGCACCATCCAAATGAACATTGTATTTACGCTACTACCTTTGGAATTACTCTATTTTGTTTCTTTAGTCTTTGTTTTGCACTAAGAAACTACTTAAATTCATTTAACAGTTTGTAATAAAAAACTAGCGATTAATCCTTCGCTAGTTTTTATTCTATAATTTTATAGAATTAGGCTTCAGCTTTATTTACAGTCTCTCATCATTTTTCCATCATTGAATTAAGTTTTTTAGCCAAACGTTTAGGATCTGGAACATATGATAATTCTAAACTTTTATTTCATTTTTTATCTAATTCTGAATCTGTATTGATAATTATATTTCCATACTGAAATAGCGCACTTTTGATTCATTCTTTTGAATGTTGTATTACTCTAATTGCATCTTTGGATATATTCATAGTTTTTGTCCTAAAAAATCAGTCTTGTTTATATGATACTACTCCATCCTTTGTACAAATATCAAAGTTCATTTCATATTCTATGATCCTATAAATAACCCTGTTAAGTATTATTATAAACACAAGATCTAGAATTAGTGCTCATATCGTAATAGCTGTATTTCTCCGTGAATTTTCATTTAACAAAAACGGAACTATTGCATTAAAAAAGAAAACCAAAACATGAGCTACAAACGTAATAAATGTACGTTTTAGAAATTTTTCAAAACTCTTCTGCTTAAATTCTGCCATTTCAACCGTATCTATATATTTTTTCTTTGCTTTTACCTGTCATAATATATTTGTCATAATTCAAAGTATCGCGTACAAACTCCAAGAGATACTAGTATATACATAAAATACAGCTAAAACTCGAAACAAAATTTTATGATCATCAAAAAGATGTACATATATTACATACAGCATAAAATCGAGCAACATCATTGAGACGAAAACCAATATTAATGGCAATATCAATTTAACCCAATGTCTTTTTACAAGAATAACATTTCACTCTCAATACATTTCAGTAGCCTCCAATAATTCTTCAGCATCGGTTTTTGTATCAAAGGATTTTAATATTTTCATTTTTATAAACTATTTCATATTAGATAAAAATATTAATAATTAACTGCTAAGACTCATGATATATATTTAAAATATAAATTCAATTATAGTTTTCTCAATTATAATAGTAGTTTTCTCTTGAATAATCTATTAATATTCATATTTTTATAGTTAGTAATTAATTTTTATTTTATAATTCTTATTAAGGATGAAAAGAAACGTAATGTTAATGCTATGATTGGCATCCATTGTTTTATTAGCATGATGTGGAAACAATGCTATTGAAAATGTCGACACTGATAATCAGTGAGATATTACAGCTGAAAATAATATTGTTCCTGAAGATGTAGATGCTGTTGTAGATAATGAAGATTTATCTCAATCTCATCCAGAATGGGTTGCCACATCTTTAACTATTGAAGATTTAAAACACATTGAAGAAAATTTGCCACCTTTATCATATAAATATCAAACTTTTGATATGGATGCAGGAGCTGTAGTTAATGAAGGAAGTTATGAGCTAGCTGAAGGTGCTGAACCAGTTTTCATGATTCCAGAATATGCAACTATGGCTGATAGAGAAGTTATTAGTTCATGAATACAAGATGATATGATATATACTCTTGTTAAAATGACTTTACAAGATGATACAGTATTAGATGTTTTATATGTAAACGAACCTGATACTTTGTTCTGTAGAGCTATCAATGTTGAGAATGGAAATCAAAACACATTGTATACTGATTTTGTTTATAATGCAGACATTGAGTAATTAGTATTAAATACGAATACAATAAAAGTCCACACAATAAGTGGACTTTTTTATTTCTATAAACATTCTTCAAAATAAAAAAAGGACTTCTTATTGAAGTCCAATTTATAAACATATATCAATCGTTTTTATCCTTGCAATTCTCCGTTATACATATGGTTAAAAAATTCTACATTTACACTTCAATCTACCATATCAACAACACATTCTACATCATCTTCTGCGTTTTCTCCCCGTTTTAAATATGTTACATGCCCATTCCTAACAAATGATGCTCACCCCTCAGATTCATCTTCCCATGTGAATGTTCATTCATTGAAATTTAGATAAAATCCAGCTCTTTCTTCACAAGCTGCTATACGCCCTTCTTCAGTTTGTAGATCAAATTCTGGAGTTTTAAATTCTTCGTTATTTTCAACTCAACATTCTCCATTATAATATGCCCATTCTTCACATTTAGTTCCGCCTGGTAATGTACATTCTCCATAAATTGATGTTGGAGAACTAACGATTTCAAAAGTTCATCCATTAGCTATACAATATTCTGAAGCAGGATTTCAGATTTCAGCAGTATCAACTGGAGAATAGTTTACAGACCAATTGCTTCCATCTTCTGGATAAGTACATACTAAATTATATTCTTCTCAATCTGCTTTTACTTTTCATTCAACCACATAATTTCATTCATCATTCACTTCGTTAGTCCACTCTGCTCAATAGGAGTTGGCTCTTATACTTCTTTGAAACTGTGCATAACAATGCATTTCGCGTCCAATTTCAGTAGAAAGATCATAATCTAGATCCCAAACTTCTTTAGAATTACATCCTGCAAGAATAATAGTTCACAATCAAAGGATTGCTAATGATAATGTTATATTTTTCATATTATAAAAAATAGAAGATAAAAATATATTCTCGTATAGAAACTACGATAGAAATAGAAATATGTGACAAGTTAATTACATTTTTAAGTTAAAAAAAATTCAACTGTAGAGTTGAAATTCTTTTAAGTTAATGGAGCGGGTGACGGGGCTCGAACCCGCAACAGTCTGCTTGGAAGGCAGGAACTCTAGCCAATTGAGTTACACCCGCACCACCATGAACTATGTTAATAAATACATTTTTTCTCTTTCTTTGCAAGAGAATCTTTTCTTCTTGGGCGTGGCTGGGTTCGAATCAGCGTCCAATCGGTTATGAGCCGACTGCTCTAA
>JAEEGL014916252.1_pt1 | contig 12108 bp, 7 predicted proteins | sample 9134231 | NCBI WGS metagenome assembly JAEEGL01 (sample SAMN16246548, study PRJNA631951) | gut metagenome | biome: gut microbiome; feature: rumen; material: fiber-attached | host: Bos | place: Iran: Karaj | collected 2018-10
GCTGCGGCTGCTGCGGGAGCTGGGGGCCTGCCGCGCCTTCGCGCCTGAGCACGGAAAGGCGATTGTCGCTCGACAGCATGTAGAGCGTGTTCTGCCTGCGGTCGAAGTAGAGAGCGTACTCGGGCGAGGGCATGCCGGTGCAGGAGAGGACGTTCTCCCTGAGGGAGAAGGTGCCGTCGCCGCGCTGGCCCATGTAGGCGAGGCGCACGGTCTGGCCCCGGAACTCCCAGCGCTCCTTGTCGCTGCTCCAGACGCCTTCAAGGAAGCCGTCCTGGTACTGCTCGATGGGCACAAGGGCCCAGCGCCTGCCGTCGCCCATGCCGATGAACCACCAGATGCGTCCGGGCCCCTGGCCGTCCAGGAAGGCGTACCAGGTCTGGACGTGCTCGCCGAAAGGCGAGTTCATCTTGGTCGGCCGCTTGAAGAGGGAAAGCTGGGGAATGCCGTAGGGGCGCCAGTCCACCAGGCCGGAGCCGGTTTCCCGGCCCTTTTCGCGGAAGACGAAGCGCGCCGCGGGACGCTGGGGGATGATGTCGAGGGTCTGGAAGGTCGGCAGCACCTTCAGGCCTCCGGTCGTGGTGGCGTAGCGGACCATGGCGAAGCGCCCCGCCAGGGCCTGGCCTCCCTCCCGGCGCGCACGCTCTGCCATGGCTACCTGTTCGGGGCTGCGCCGCACGGGCAGGGCCTTGCTCAGACCGACGCCGTTTTGGCCGTTCATGGTGGTGGCGACGATGAAGTTGCCGGCCTCGACGCCCTCGTCCAGCATGTCCACGGTGATGAACAGCGCGCCCGTGGCGAGGGAAATCGGCTTGCCGTAGACCCGGCGCGCCTTGAACTGCTGGGAGCTGTCGATCACGTCGATGGCGGGGCGCAGGGTGCCGTTGTTCCTGAGATGGATCTGGCTGGCAACGGTGCGTCCCCAGAAGTCGGTCTGGTAGGCGATGGCCTTGACGAGCGTGCGCAGATGGTTGGAGAAGATGAGCTTGACGCGCAGCTCCCTGCCGCCGGTGTCCGGCGAGCTGTAGAGCCCCCAGACCGTGGAGACGTTCTCCTGCAGGGAGCTGGAGACGGAGATGTTCTCGACGGTGGCCGTGACCGTCTCTCTGCCGTTGGAGAGCTTGTAGACGCCGCCCATCTCCCGCAGGAGCGTTGTCGTGCCGTCGGGGTAGACGGGGCTGACGCGGCTGAGCAGGCCGCCGGCCCGGGGATGGCTGCGACGGAGCTGGTCGGTCACAATCTGGCTCGAGTTGATGAGGTAGTCCTTGCCGTGCTTTTCGTACTGGAGCAGGCGGGTCATGAGGATGCCGGAACCCGTGACGTCGAACTTGACCGCCGTCTGGGTGAAGGGCGTGAGCTGGGCCGTCGGCTCGATGTTGAAGTCGGCGTCGCCTCCGCTGCCGTCGCGGCCGGGCTTCAGGCGCGGCATGCCGACGGCGATGTTCGAGACCCGGGGCTTGGCATTGCCCAGCGTGTCCTGGGCCCGGAAGAGAGCGTCGAAGTAGGCGGCAAGCCCCGAGGCGCGGGCAAAGTCAGTCTTGGCATACTCGGGACGAAGGAAAGCCCTTCTGAGGGGATGGTAGAGCGTCAGTCCCCGGCTGAGGCTGGCGTCGGGCGAGGCATCCGTCTTGACGATCAGGCCGGCCAGGGCTTGGCGCAGGGCCCGGATGGCCTCCCCGGGGGCATCGGGCACTTCGTTTTCCAAAAGGTCCAGCCAGTCGTGGATCTCGAGGGCAAACAGGCCTTGACGCTCGCGCTTGAAAATTTCGTCCATGAGGTCGCCACCCTGGCGGGAGGCGTAGCAGGCCGCGCGCGTGAACTCCTTGAAGCGCTTGCCGGCCATGGCGGCGAGCCCTGCCGACAGGCTGCGCAGGCGGTCCAGCACTTCGGGCATGCGGGAGAGATCGCAGGCCGTGAAGGAGGCCTCTTCGGGAAGGGCACGGTAGTAGGCGGCGTTGAGCTCGACGAGGCGCTTTACAAGCTCCCTGGTGCCAAGCCCCTGGCCGAAGAGCGGCAGGGTGGAGAGGTAGTCGAGGCTCTGGGTTGGCTCCACGGGCGCGCAGGCAGCGGCGTAGTCCGCCACGGCGGCCGTTTCGGCCATGACGTCGAGCTGGCCCATGAGGCACATGTCGTAGACGACAAGGTCGAAGCGTTGCCGGGGCAGAACCGACGCGCCCTGCCTGGCGCCAGCCGCGAAGTCCTGGATGCTCATGCTTCCCCTGCCGGGCTTGCCCTTGCCGCCGTCCCCGTCGAGCAGCAGGCTTGTCCAGGTGCCGCCGTGGTTCCAGGGCACGAGTGCATAGCGCTTGGCCGGGAAGCGGGAGGCGGCCTCCCGGATGAAGCGCACGAGCGTGGCGGGATCGGCCATGTCCGCCTCGCCCCAGTCGGCGATGAGCTCCGATGCCAGCCCCGCGGGCAGGGGCGATCCCCGCCGGTGGCTGGCCGCCCCGCGCATGTCGAAGGGGACTGCCCTGCGCATGCGGTAGAGCCGGGTGCCCGTCCAGTCGCCGAAGAGCCTGGAGTAGCCCTTGGCGCGGTCGATGAGAAAGACGACTTCCACCCCCGCAGGGAGGGCCTGCTCCATTTCGGCGAGGTCGATGAGCGCGTCGTTTTCGATGTCGTTGTCTGCGCTGATGTAGTACAGAAGCGTCCACTCCGCCTGCGCGGCAGGCTGGGACAGGGCCTGCCCTGCCGGCAGCAGGGCGAGCAGGCAGGCGACAAGGAGGGCTGCGGAAAGCTGGCGTGCAGGGCAAAGGTGCATGGCGTGCTCCTTGGCGTTTCTCGGAAGCTTAGGGAAGGGGCGCCTGCCTGGTGAAGGCAAGTGCCGGCAGGCGTTGGGAGCGGAGCAGGAGCCTGCCGTCCTTCAGGGCGTAGTCGATGCATTCCTGCCAGCCGTCGCCGTAGGTGGCGAAGAGCTGGTCGCGGCCCACGCTGACGGTGCAGACCTCGCCGGTGCGCCCCTGCATGGAAAGGGAGAGGTTGAAGTAGGGCGTGCCGGCAACGGGCGCGGCGTCGATCTGGACGGGCCCCTGCGGGCTCTGGGCCGTCCAGCGGCCTGCCAGGGAGGATGCCGGCACCTGCTTGTCCTCGCGGCAGAGCACGCAGGAGCGCGTCGTCGTGCCAAAGCGCGCCATGAGGCAGAGCCGATCCATGGCGCGGTCGTACCAGACGGCGTACTCGGACGCGGGCATGCCGGTGCAGGTGAGGATGTTGTCCTTCAGAGAGAAGGTGCCTTCGCCGTGCTGGCCGTTGTAGGTCAGGCGCACGGTCTGGCCCCGGAACTCCCAGCGTTCGTTGTCGTCGGACCAGACGCCTTCGAGGGGGATGTTCCGGTACTGCTCTATCGGCACCAGCGCCCAGCGCGTGCCTTCGCCCATTTCGACGGTGCGCCAGATGCGGTCTTCTCCCTGGCCGTCGAGGAAGGCGAAGAAGGTCTTCACGTGCTCGCCCAGCGGCAGGGGCGAGCCTGCGGCTTCCTTGAAGAGGGCCAGCTGCGGCGTGCCGAAGGCCAGCCACAGGGCAAGGCCCCGGCCCGTCTCCCCGTCTTTGTCGCGGACCGTGAAGCGCGGGAAGGGCATGGCGTTCTGGATTTCGATGGTCTGCGGCGTGGGGATGGGCAGCTCCTGGTTGAGGCCGTTGGCCTGGCGCTCGAACCCGACCATGGCGTAGCGCCCGGGCAGGGCCATGAGGTTCCAGCTTCGCGCCTCGGCGGCCATGGCATCCAGGGCGGGATCGCGCCGCACCGGCAGGGTGGGGCTCACGCCGATGACGCGCCTGCCGCCCACGCTTTCCGTCTCCACTATCCAGCCCACCTCGGCGCCTTCGTCGGGCATGTCCATGGCGAGGAACATGGCGCCTGAAGGCAGCTGCAGGGGCGGGCCGTACTCCTTGCGCTCGGCAAAGTTCCTGTCCCTGACCAGCAGGGCCGGCCTGAAGGTGGAGCCGGGCTGGGGCAGAATCAGGCGGGGGTTCACCATGCCTCCCTGGGCGTCCTCCTGGTAGGTCACGATTTGCATGGGCATGCGGTTGACGTTGCTGAACTTCACCTGCACGGGCACTTCCTGGCCGCCCGTGGTGAAGGCGTCCTTGTAGAGGCCCCAGACAACGGAGAAGTTTTCGGCGAAATTGCGGGACACCGTGGTGTTCACGACCGAGACGGGCGCTGCGGCCATGCCGTTGCTGACCATGTACTTGACCGTGATTTCGCGGCGGAAGGTGTTCCTGCCGTCCACGTAGCGGGGCGTGACTTCGTCGAGCGCGCTGCCCTCCTGGCCTTTGGCGTCCCGCTTCAGGTCGCACAGCGGATGGACGCAGCTCACGACCATGTCCTCGCCCCGCCGCTCGAATTGCCAAATGTAGCTCATGAGAATGCCGGAGCCTGTGATGTCGAAGCCGAGGCCCGAGCGGGCGAAGGGCGTGAGATGGTCGGACGGCAGCACCTCGGCATCGCTGTCGCCGCCGTAGCCGCGGGCGCCGGGCTTCATGGCGATGAAGCCGACGGCCATGTTCTCGATGCGGGGGACCTCGTTTCCCTGCAGCTCCTGGGCCTTGTAGAGGGCGGACAGAAAGCCGCCCATGCCGGAATCGGCGGCAAAGGCCGTCTGCCGGTAGCCTTCGTGCTCCAGCTCCCGGCGCAGGGGCAGGTAGATGGTGAGGCCCTGGCTCACCTTCTCGTCGGGAGTCGCGCCCCACGCGTACATGAGTCCGGCAAGCGCCCGGCGCAGCGCCTGGATGCGCTCCTTCGGCGCGTCGGGCAGCTCCCGCTCCAGCATGCCGAGCCAGTTGAAGAGCTCGACGGCCGAGTAGGCCTTTCTGCCCAGCTTGAGGTCCTCCGTGAGTAGCATCCCCTGGCGCCTGGCAAAGCTGGCCGCGCGCGTGAGCTCCCGGTAGCGGGACGGCGCGAGGGCCTCGAGGCTGGCAGCCAGTTCCTTGAGCCTGGCCGTGGCTTCGGGGACTTTCGAGAGGTCGTAGGCCGAGAAGGAGGCCTGCGTCGGCATGGTCTTGTAGAAGGCCACGTTGCGCTCGACCATGAGGCGGGCCAGATCCCTGGTCGAAACGTCCCTGGCGAAGAGCGGCGTGACGGCGAGGTAGTCCGAGCTCGTGGCCGGCTCCAGCGGCGCGCAGGCAACGGCGTAGTCGGCCAGCGGCGCGCTCTCGGCCAGCACGTCGAGCTCGCCCATGAGGCACATGTCGTACTTGAGCAGGTCGAAGCGTCCGCGCGGAAGGGTCTTGGCCCCCTCCCTGGCGGCCTTGGCGAAGTCCTGCACGCTCATGGTCCCCCTGCCGGGCCCTCCTCCTCCGCCGTCCTCGTCCCGCACGAGGGCGGCCCAGCCGCCGCCGTGGTTCCAGGGAATGAGCGCATAGCGCCTGGCCGGAAAGCGCTGGGCGCAGCTTTTGACAAAGCGCTCCAGGGTCGCCGGGTCGCTCATGTCCACTTCGCCCCAGTCCTCGACGGTCTCGGAGGCAAGGCTCGCCGGCAGGGGGGCTGCGTGCATGCCCCGGGCAGCCTGCCGCACGTCGAAGGGGGCCGCCTTTTTCACGAGCAGGAGCTTGGCGCCTGTCCAGTTGCCGAAATGGGGAGAGTAGCCCTTGTGGCGGTCCAGCAGGACGGCGATCTGGACGTTCGGCGGGATGGCCTGCTCCATTTCCAGCAGGTCCATGAGGGCCGGGTACTCGAGGTTGTTGTCCGCGCACATGTAGACCATGACGGTCCACTCCGCCTGCGGCCCGGGTTCGGCAGGAGCGGGCGCCGGCACAAGCAGGCAGGCCAGAGCCGCCAGGGCCGCCAGGCTTTTGGGGACTGACGGGACGATGATCCGGAGGACGATCTGGCAGGCTTGCTGAAGGGCTGCAAGGGGCATGGCTTCCTCCCGTGGCAGGGATCGCGCGGCGGAACAGGGCTGAAAAAAAGCGGGCGCCGGCGGTGTTCCGCCGGCGCCGGAAAAGGGGCCGCGCTAGGCTTGGCGGGTCAGCTGAATGCTCTGCCCGTTGGGGCCCGTGATGACGAGCACGCTGCCGCTGAGCTGCCAGGTGTTGACGCCGCGCTGGCCGGCGGCCTGGCCGAAGGCCACCGAGTACTCGAGTCTGCTGCCGTTGAGCGCGAAGGTGCCGGCCTCGATCTGCTGGCCGTTGGCGGTCACGAAGTACTGGTTGCCGTTAAAGGAGAAGACAAGCGTTGTGCCGTTCTGCAGGGTGCCTGTCCAGGAGCCCTGCAGGGGGTTGCCGCCTGTCTGGGGCTGCGGAGGCTGCTGGTCGTAGGAGCCCGGCTGTCCGGGCATCGGCATGCGGGTGAGCTGCAGGCCCGTGGAGAAGCGCAGGACGCTGCCCTGAACGGCGAAGTCGGCTTCGAAGGTCTGGCCGTTGGTGAACTGCACGCGCAGATGCTGGCCCTGCACGGTGTAGGGCCCGTAGACCTGCGTGCCGTTGAGGTTGAGGCCGCAGTAGCCCTGCCTGAAGATCATGATGACGAAGTTCTGCCCGTTCGTGGCGCTCCAGCAGCCGTCAAGCTGTCCAGCCATGCCTGGCTGGGGCGGCAGGGGCGGCTGCTGGCCGAAGGGAGGCTGCTGCTGGCCGTAGGGTCCCTGGGGACCTTGGGGCCCCTGAGGCTGCGGAGGCTGCTGCTGGCCGTAGGGTCCCTGGGGACCTTGGGGCCCCTGAGGCTGCGGAGGTTGCTGCTGGCCGTAGGGTCCCTGGGGACTTTGGGGCCGCTGAGGCTGCTGGGGCGGCAGGGGCGGCTGCTGGCCCTGGGGATTGCCGAAGAAGGGTGGAAAGCCGCCGTCCATGGTGCCGAAAAGACCGGGACCGCTCAGGGGCGACATGCCCATCAGGCTCTGCTGGGCTTGGGGAGTGCCGTTTTTGCCTTCCAGGCACCGGGCGAGATCCTTGTCGCTCATCTTGGCCGGCAGAGCGCCCTTGGCGCTGTCGGCGGAGCAGGCTTGCGGGGTGAAGAGGCTGGCGATGAGGGCCAGCGCGATGAGCAGTGCGGTAAAGTGCTTCATGACGTGGGTTTCGGCGCGCACGCGCCGCCTCCATGCGTGGGGATGGGACAGGAAAAACGGCGGAGAGAGACGCTGTGAGCGAATCTTTCCGCCGTGGAGACAGGTCTTGCTTGCCAGCGCGGGGCAGCGGAAGGCAATGCCGGCTAGGGCAGGACGAAGCGCTGGGTCTCCCCGTTCTGGGTGACCGTCACGCAGCGGTCGTCTTCAAAGTCCCAGTCGGGCATGCGCACGTTCTTGAGCGTGGCGTTCCACTTCTCGGCGTAGAAGACGGGCCACCAGTCCATGTCGCCCATGGGGCCGAAGCTCTGGCCGGTCTCGAGGTAGCTGTCAAAGCGCATGGACATGCTGTGGAAGGAGGCGCGCAGGCTTTCGCCAAGGGCCTTGCCCGTGCGGCTGTCGACGACGACGCTGTAGAGGTCGTCGTTCATGGGGAACATCTCGTCGCGCTCGCGCACGGAGAAGGTCACGACGTCGAAGGCGCCGTAGGACTCGATGGCAACGGGCACGAGATCGAGCGGCTCCTTGCCGTAGGCTTCGCTGTCCGCCGTGAAGATGACATGGGACTCGCCAAGATCCTTCGGCCTGTAGGAGATGGCCGCGGTGTTGCCGTCGCTCTCGGCGGTCACGCGGGAGAGGTCGGGCTCGGCGGCTTTGCCGATGATGCTCATGACGGCAGGTTCGTTGCCCAGCAGGGGCGAGGAGAGGACCATCATGTTCGTGCCGGCCTGCTTCGCGTCGGCAAAGATCCATTCGCCGGGCTTGCGCGTTTCGGGCTCCTGGAAATGCACGTAGAGGCGGCCGGCGCCGTAGAAGCCTCTGCCGAGGACGGTGCCGCTGTCGGAAAGCACGAGGAAGCTGCCCTGCGGGCGTTCGGGGTCGAATTTAAGGACGCCTGCGCCGCGGGTTACAGATATCTGGGGTGCCTGTTCAGCCTTGGGTGCGGCCGGTGCGGGGCTGGCAACGTGTTTCCTGACAATGGGGCGTCTGGGCATGGGATCCTCCCTTGGGAAAAATGGAAAGCGGAAATCGCGGCGGAGCCGCCAGGCGGGGCTCGTCGCCGTCCGCTGCAGGGGGCTGAAATCCGCTGCAAAAGATTTAGCAAATCTTTATCGGGCAGTCATGCACTTTTGGGTTGGAAAGCCCGCTGGCGGAAAAAACTGATTGCTCAACCATTCTCGCGATCCCTGGGGGACTAGGCGGGAGCGGGCGGAAACGCAGGCGGCCGGGACGCCTGAGGGCATCCCGGCCGGGCAGAAAAGGCGGCGGAGCGATGGCTACATGCCAAGATAGGCCTTGCGCACCTCTTCGCTGGCGAGCAGGGATTCGGCGCTCCCCTCCATGGCGATGCGGCCGTTCTCCATGACGTAGCCGCGGTGCGCGATGCGCAGGGCCTGGTTGGCGTTCTGCTCGACCAGGAAGACCGTGGTGCCGTCGGCGTTGACCTTCTGGATGATGCTGAAGATCTGCTGGATGATGATGGGCGCGAGGCCAAGGGAGGGCTCGTCGAGCAGGAGGAGCTTCGGCCTTGCCATGAGGGCGCGGGCCACGGCAAGCATCTGCTGCTCGCCGCCGGAGAGGGTGCCGCCCTGCTGGGAAATGCGTTCCTTCAAGATGGGGAAGAGTTCGAAGACGTAGTCCAGATCGCGGGCTATGCCATCCCTGTCATTGCGCAGGAAGGCGCCGAGGTCCAGATTCTCGCGCACCGTGAGCTCGGGGAAGATGAGGCGTCCCTCGGGCACCTGGGAGATGCCGAGCTTCACGATGTCGTGCGGGGGAAGCTGGTGGATGGGGGCGCCGTTCCAGACTATCTCGCCCGAGCGCGGGTGGAGTATGCCGCAGACGGTCATGAGCGTCGTGGACTTGCCGGCGCCGTTGGCGCCGATGAGCGTGACGATCTCGCCGTCGTCGATGCGGATGGAGACGTCCTGCAGGGCCTGGATCTTGCCGTAGTAGGTGTTGACTTGCCTGAGCTCAAGCATTGTCGCTCTCTCCTAGATAGGCCTTGATGACTTCGGGATTCTTGCTGATCTCTTCGGGCGTGCCGCTGGCGATGGGCGAGCCGTACTGCATGACGTAGATCCTGTCGGAAAGCGACATGACCATGCTCATGTCGTGCTCGATGAGCAGCACGGAGAGCTCGTGGGCATCGCGCAGGGAGAGAATGAGGCGCTTGAGCTCCAGCGTTTCCTGGGGGTTCATGCCGGCGGCAGGCTCGTCGAGCAGCAGCAGGCAGGGCTCGGTGGCCATGGCCCGCGCGATCTCGAGGCGGCGCTGGGCGCCGTAGGGCAGATTCTTGGCCGTTTCGTCCCAGAATTCGGCTAGGTGCACGGTTTCGAGCAGCGCGTAGCTTTTGTCCACGGTCTCCTGCTCCTCGGCCACCGTTGCCCTGTCGCGCAGGAGAGCCTGGAGTATGCCTGCCCTGGTGTGGCAGTGCCGGCCGACCATGACGTTCTCGAGCACCGTCATCTCGGGGAAGAGGCGGATGTTCTGGAAGGTCCTGGCCATGCCGAGGGCCGTGATCTGGTGCGTCTTCATGCCGTTGAGGGCATGGCTTTCGCCGTCTGGGGTGCGGAGGACCATGGTGCCCGAGGTGGGCGTGTAGATGCCGGTGATGCAGTTGAAGAAGGTGGTCTTGCCCGCGCCGTTGGGGCCGATGAGGGCGACGATCTCCTTCTTGTTGATGGTCAGGTCCACTTCGTTGAGGGCCCTGAGGCCGCCGAAGTCCTGGACGAGGTCTTTGACTTGAAGAACCGCTTCCATCTAGTCCCCCTTGCGTTCAAGCGCGCTGATGCGGTAGCGGCGGCGCTCGCCGGTGACGAGGCCCTGCGGGCGGAAAATCATCATGACGACCATGGTCGCGCCGAAGAGGAGCATGCGGTAGTCGGAGAAGGCGCGCAGGTATTCAGGGGCGAGCACCAGAATGAGCGCGCCCAGGGTGACGCCAAGGATGGAACCCATGCCGCCGAGCACCACCATGGAGAGCATCATGGCGCTTTCCCAGAATGTGAAGGAGGAGGGGCTGATGAAGGAGGTCTTGGCCGCGAAGAGCACGCCCGCGAAGCCGGCCCAGGCGGAGCTGAGGGCAAAGGCCGTGAGCTTGACCTGGGTGAGGTTGATGCCCATGGCCTCGGAGGCGATCTCGTCTTCGCGCATGGCCTGCAGGGCAAGGCCCACGCGCGAGTTCTTGAGCCTGGTGATGACCACGATGGTGACGACGACGGTCGCAAAGCTCAGGTAGTAGAGGTAGGTCGTGCTCCACTGCATGTTCATTGCGATGCCGAAGAAGGAGGGGCGGGGAATGCCGCTCACGCCGCGCGAGCCGCTGGTGACGCTGTCCCAGTTGAGCAGCGCGAGGCGCACGATTTCGCCGAAGCCGAGGGTCACGATGGCGAGGTAGTCGCCGCGCAGGCGCAGCACCGGAAAGCCCAGTGCCAGGCCGCAGAGCACGGTGGCGGCGCCCGCAACGGGCAGACAGGTCCAGAAGCCGAGGCCGAAAAACTGGAAGAGCAGGCCGTAGGTGTAGGCGCCGATGGCGTAGAAGGCGGCGTAGCCGAGCACGAGCTGGCCTGCGAGGCCCACGATGATGTTGAGGCCGAGAGCCAGCATCACGTAGATGAGGGCCGAGATCCAGATCGTGATCTGATAGATGGAGTTGATGCCCGGAATGAAGGGCATGGCGATCATGAAGGCGCACAGGCCGGCGAGGGCGGCGCGCTGGAAGGCCCTGTTCTTGAGCAGGCTCTCTCTGCGCTTCGGCGCGTCGGCCTGGACCTTGCCGCCGAAGAGCTTTTCGCCGCGCTCCTTCTTCTCGAAGTACCAGTGCCAGAGCAGGGAGGCGAAGAAAATCCCGATGCCGAGGCCCGCGAGGCGCTGCCAGCGGAAGGCTGCCGTCCCGTCGGGGAGCAGGAGCAGGCCCATGACGGGCGTGCAGAGCACCATGAACCAGACGGACGCGGCGAGGGCCTTGAAGATTTTTTGCATGGCGTGCCCCCTAGACCTTCTGAACCTGCTTCTTGCCCAGAATGCCGTCCGGGCGGAAGATCAGGATGAGGATGAGCAGGCAGAAGGAAAGGACGTCCTCGTAGTTGCCTGAGAGATAGCCCGTGGTCATGGACTCGGCGATGCCGAGCACGAGGCCGCCGACAACGGCGCCGGGCACGGAGCCTATGCCGCCGAGCACGGCGGCCGTGAAGGCCTTCATGCCGGCGAGAAAGCCGATGTTGAAGTTGATCTGTCCCATGTGCGAGGCGATGAGCACGCCGCCGAGGGCCGCCAGGGCAGAGCCCACGATGAAGGTCACCGAGATGAGGCTGTCGGCGTTGATGCCGAGCAGCATGGCCATCTTGCGGTTCTGGGCCGTGGCGCGCATGGCCTTGCCGGTGCGGGTGTAGCGTATCCAGAACATCAGGCAGAGCATGGTGGTGAAGCTGACCACGAGGATCAGGAAGTCGGTGGGCCCCATGACGTCGCCGATGTACGAGAGGAAGGGCATCTCCGGCACGAGGTCGGGGAAGGGCACGAAATCCGAGGTCTGGGCCAGCAGCACGTAGTTCTGGAGGAAGATGGACATGCCGATGGCGGAGATGAGGGGGGAGAGCCGGGGAGCGCTGCGCAGGGGCTTGTAGGCGACCTTTTCCAGCGTGAAGCCGTAGGCGGCCGTCCACGCAACGGCAGCCAGGGCCGCTACGAGCAGGATGCCGCCCGCCGGAAAGCCGATGGCGCCGAGCCAGCCCGCCACGAGCAGGGCCGTGAAGGCGCCAACCATGTAGATTTCGCCGTGGGCGAAGTTGATGAGGCCGATGATGCCGTACACCAGCGTGTAGCCGAGCGCGATGAGGGCGTAGATGCTCCCGCGGGTGAGCCCGCCGAAGAAAAGCTCGATGAAATATTGCAAGTCCATAGGAAGTTCCGTGCCTGGGAGGGAAAACAGCGTGCGGGGCGGGGCCCCCGATGCAGGCGCCCCGCCCCGCGCAAAGGCGCAGGAAGAGCTACTTGAGCGTGATGTTGAACTCGGTCTCGACGAACTTGCCGTCCTTGACCGTGTAGATGGAGAGGCCCATGCCGGCCGCGTCGCCGTTGGCGTTGAAGGTCAGGCTGCCGATGGGCGTGTCGA
>JAEEGL016278162.1_pt1 | contig 12108 bp, 16 predicted proteins | sample 9134231 | NCBI WGS metagenome assembly JAEEGL01 (sample SAMN16246548, study PRJNA631951) | gut metagenome | biome: gut microbiome; feature: rumen; material: fiber-attached | host: Bos | place: Iran: Karaj | collected 2018-10
TACATATTTAGAACTTTCATTAAATAATTCTAACTCTTTATCAATCTTAGCATTTATTTTATCAATGTTTTTAATTCTAAAGAATTTTAATATTTTAACAAACCATTTAACTAATTTATTAGTTATTTTTTTAGAAAAAATTCCAACTAATGAAAATGATAATGCTGCCATATTAAATAATATTCCAACTAAATAGAAATATATAACACCACCACTTAATAATTCAGAATTTACTATTCCAAAGAATAAACCAAATAATATTATGAATAATTGATAACCACACATTTGTACTAATAGAGCAAGTGTTGTATGTGAAACATTAATATTTTCTTTAGACATATAATATATTTGCATAGGTTGTCCACCAGTAGATGCAGGTGTAATAGCACTAAAGAATGCACTTATAAATTGAAATTTAATCATTTTTAATAATGATACTTTTTGATTGAATGTCGATAATATAAATCTAATATTAACTGCTTCAACAAAATAGTATCCAAACATAACAAGTATTCCTAAAAATACATAAATTAAATCTATTTTCTTTAAATTTTCTACAAATACCAAAAAATCTATATCTCTAAATATAGCGTAATAAGTTATTGAAATGATAACTATAAAAAATAATATATTAAAAATTAATTTCTTTTTATCTTTCATTTCTTTCCACCTCGATAATTATAATATATATGCATATATAATTTCAAGTTTTATGATATAATGTTATTTGAGATAGAGGTATTTTTATGGAATATGTTTATACACCTAAAGGTGTTTGTTCAACTAAAATGATTTTTGATATTGAAGATAATATCATTAAAGATTTACAAGTTGTTAATGGATGCAATGGTAATTTAAAAGGTATTTCTTCTTTAATTAAAGGAATGAGTGTTGATGAAGTTATATCTAAATTAAGTGATATTAAATGTGGTTTTAGAGATACCTCGTGTCCTGATCAAATAGCTAATGCATTAAAAGAATATAAAAACAAATAATGAGGTGAGGATAATGGAAAATATTAAGAAAATAGCTAAGAAATTAAAAATTAAGGATGATTATTTAACATATTATGGTAATTATGTTGCTAAAATTGATAATAAATATAGAGGAAAAAAACATGGTAAATTAATACTTGTTACTAGTATTAATCCAACTCCATATGGAGAAGGTAAAACTACATTAAGTATTGGACTTAATGATTCATTAAATAAAATAGGTAAAAATTCAATAGCTGCTTTAAGAGAACCATCTTTAGGGCCAGTATTTGGTAGAAAAGGTGGGGCAATTGGTGGAGGTAAAGCAATAATTGAACCATCTGTTGATATAAATATGCATTTTACAGGTGATTTTCATGCTATAACATCTGCTAATAATTTATTATGCGCTATTGTTGATAATCATATATTTCAAGGTAATGAACTTGGTATAGATAGAGTAAATATTAAAAGATGTTTAGATGTTAATGATAGAAGTTTAAGAGATAAATTTGTTATTACAACAGCAAGTGAATTAATGGCTATATTTTGCTTATCTACTGATTTAAATGATCTAAAAAGAAGAATAGGTAATATAATAGTTGGATTTACTAAAGAAGGAAAAGAAGTATATGCTAAAGATTTACATGCTGAAGATGCTTGTACTATTTTACTTAAAGATGCTATTAATCCAAATTTAGTACAAACATTATATGGAAATCCAGTTATAGTTCATGGAGGACCATTTGCTAATATTGCACATGGATGTAATTCTATAATTGCTACAAAACTTGCTTTATCACTTTCAGATTATGTTATAACTGAAGCTGGTTTTGGTTCTGATATGGGTGCTATTAAATTCTTTGATATTAAATGTAAAGAAAATAATATTTATCCTGATGCAGTTATCTTAAATTCAACAATTAAGGCACTAAAATATAATGGTGATGATAATCTAGAAAAAGGTATAGGTAATTTAGAATTCCATATTAAGAATATGGCTAAATATACAAGTAATTTAATTGTTGCTTTAAATAAGTTTGATACTGATACTAAAGAAGAAATAGAATATGTTAAAAACTTTGTAGAAAATATGGGTTATAAATTTATAGTATGTTCTATGTTTGCAGAAGGAGAAGATGGATGTATTGAACTTGCACAAGAAGTTATTAAAATGAAAAAGAATAAAAAACATTATCATATGTATGAACAAGAAGATGATTTAATGACTAAGATTAAGAAAGTATGTATTAATGAATATGGTGCTAGGGATGTAGTGTTTGATAAAGAAGCACTTGATAAAATAGAATTATTGAGTGATTCTAAATTAAATATTTGTATTTCTAAAACACCTATGTCTATTACAGATAATCCAAAAGTATTAGGATATCCAAAAGACTTTGAAATGAGAGTTAATGATATTAACTTATATAATGGAGCTAATTTTATTACAATACTTTGTGGTGGTGTATTAACTATGCCTGGTCTTGCTAAAGAATCAAATTATTTAAAAATGAAAATAGATGAAGATGGCAATATTAGTGGAATAAGATAAAAAAGGAGTATTTATGTTTGGAGTAATAATATCATTAACATTTATAATATTATTATTTGCAATTTATTATGTATATAAATGTTTTTTAAGATTTAATTTTATTAAAAACATTAATAATAAAGCATTAAGATTATTAGTACCATTAATACCAATGATATTAATATATATATTATTTAATTTTATGAATGCAACTATTATAATGATACATTTATCATTGTTTTTAGCATTATCTAATTTAATAATAAAATTAACTAAAAAAGAATTTAAAATATATGTTGCTGGTATTATAGGAATAGTACTTACTGTTATCTATTTATCATATGGTGCTTATCAAATATATCATGTGTATGAAACTAAATATACAATTGAAACTAATAAAAATGTAGAAAACTTAAGAGTAATTCAAATAGCAGATTCTCATATTGGAACTACTTTTAGTGGAGAAGGTTTGTTAAAACATATTAATAAAATGAATGAAGAAAAACCTGATATAGTAGTTGTTACAGGAGACTTTATTGATGATAGTACTACTCGTAAAGATATGATTGATGCATGCACATCACTTGGTAAACTTCAAACAAAATATGGAATATATTTTGTATTTGGTAATCATGATAAAAGATATTATTCAGGTGAATATACATCAAGTGATTTTATAAATGAACTTAAAAAGAATAATATTATTATTTTGGAAGATGAAGTTATTGAAATTGGTAACTATTATCTAATTGGAAGAAATGATGCTAGATATAAAAGAAAAAGTATTGATGAATTAGTAGAAAACTTAGATAAATCTAAATATATGATTGATTTAAATCATCAACCAAACGATTATTCACAAGAAATGAATAAAGTTGATTTAGTTTTAAGTGGACATGTACATGGAGGGCAAATGATCCCATTAATGTTTTTTATTAAACCACTTAATATAGATGATGAATATTATGGTATGCATAAAAGAGAAAATACTACTTTTATAGTTACATCTGGATTATCAGATTGGGCTATTGATTTTAAAACAGGAACATTCTCAGAATATGTAGTTATTGATATAAAAGGAAATACAAATGAATAATTGTAGTTTAAAATATAATATTGGAATAAATATAAGATTACTAAAACAGTTTTTAGCTTATTTTGATATGAATGAAAAAAACACTTTAATTGAATTAGTTACATATAAGAAAGTTAATAAAGAATTAGAAAATTTTAATGATAAAGTAGTATTTAAAGATAAAGATAGAATAATATTTAAAAATATGAAATTTGAACAATTAACTTATATAATGTCTAAAAATCCAGTGTTTAATATTTATTTTTATAAAGTTGGTAAAAACTATAAAGTAGAAGATTTAAATCATAAATTAATTGATAATAATATTGATTCATCAATTCATGTTAAATTAGATAAAATATATGAAATATGTTTTAATAAAGAAAAATATGATGAAACTAAAACAAAAGAATATTTTAAAAAATATAGAAAGTTTATTAGTCCAGAATATATTGTTTTATTGATATTATTAGTAATTGGTATAATTATAACAATAATAAGAAAATAAGGAGGAATTATGATAGATAATATTTCACTTAATGCTCAGAGTTCACTTAAGATTAAATATAATGATAAAATTATTTATTTTGATCCATTTAAAATAGAAGATAGTTTAAATGATGCAGATTATATATTTATTACTCATTCACATTATGATCATTTCTCAAAAGAAGATATCTTAAAAGTAAGAAACAATAATACTAAAATAGCTGTTCCTAGTGATTTAGAAAGTGAAGTAAGTGATTTTAAAGATGTAATTGTTGTTAAACCAAATGAAGAATATATAATTGATGATATAAAGTTTAAGACTGTGCCTGCTTATAATAAAACAAAAGAATTTCATAAAAGATCTAACAATTGGGTGGGTTATATAATTAATTTAAATAATGAAAATATTTATGTATCTGGAGATACAGATGTAGTAGATGAGTTATATGATATATCTTGTGATATTGCATGTATTTGTATAGGTGGATATTATACTTGTGATTATATTGAAGCAAGTAAATTAATTAATTCAATTAAACCTAAATTTACAATACCAATTCACTATAGTACAGTAGTTGGAACAATAGAAGATGCTTATAAATTTAAAGAATTAGTTGGTAATTCTAGTGAGGTAAAAATACTATTAAAATAATGTGTAAAATTTATCACATTATTTTTATTTTTTGTATTGATATAAAACATTTGTTTGTGTTATAATTTTTTTGGTGAAGAGTTATGGAAAGGACATATATATGTATAGATTTGAAAAGTTTTTATGCATCTGTAGAATGTGTTTTAAGACATTTAGATCCATTAACAACTAATTTAGTAGTAGCAGATAATTCAAGAACTGATAAAACTATTTGTTTAGCTGTAACTCCTTCATTAAAAAGCTATGGTTTATCTGGAAGATCAAGATTATTTGAAGTAATAGCAAAAGTAAAAGAAGTAAATAATGAAAGAAGAAAAAAAATACCATCACATAAATTTAAATCTAAATCATATAATAATGAATTGGTTAAAAAAGATGATAACGTTGAACTTGATTATATAGTTGCTACTCCTAGAATGAGATATTATATGAAATATAGTACTATGATATATAATATTTATTTAAAATATGTATCTAGCGAAGATATATTTTCATATTCAGTTGATGAAGTTTTTTGTGATATAACAGAATATTTAAAATTTTATAAAATGAGTGCTGAAGAATTAGTTACTAAAATACTTAACGATGTTTATAAGACAACAGGTATTACAGCAACAGCTGGTATTGGTACTAATATGTATTTAGCCAAAATAGCAATGGATATAATTGCTAAAAAATCAGAGCCTAATAAAAATGGTGCTAGAATGGCACGTGTAGATGAATATAGTTATAGAAAACTTTTATGGAATCACACACCAATAACGGACTTTTGGAGAGTAGGTCCTGGAACAAAAAGAAGGTTAGAAAACAATAAAATGTATACGATGGGAGATATTGCTCTTTGCTCTATAACAAATGAAAAACTTTTATATAAATTATTTGGAGTAAATGCAGAAATATTAATTGATCATGCTTGGGGTTATGATCCATGTACTATTAAAAGTGTTAAATCATATAAACCATCAACTAAATCATTATCCTCATCTCAAGTATTACATACTCCATATTCTTATGAAAAATCAAAAATTATTGTTAAAGAAATGACAGAGTTATTAGTACTTGAAATGGTATCTAAACATTATATGACTAATTTAATAACATTAAATATTATTTATGATGTAGAAAATTTAGTTAATCCAAATATTAAAAAACAATATAGAGGTAATGTTATTCTTGATCATTACGGAAGATATATACCAGTACCATCACATGGAAGTAGAAGATTAGAAAAAAGAACTTCATCTACTAAAATAATAATGAATAATATGTTAGATTTATTTGAAGAAATCACTAACTCTAAATTACTTGTTAGAAAAATAGGTATTAGTGTATGTAATTTAGTTAATGAAGAAGCAGCTAAAAAAGAAGTGGTATATAAACAATTTGATTTATTTTCAAATCCAATAGAAATAGAAAATAATAAAATTAAAGAAAAGAAAGATGTTGAAAGTGAATATAAACTTCAACATACTATGATAAGTATAAAAAATAAATTTGGAAGAAATGCAATATTAAAAGCAATTGATTTAGAAGAGGGTGCTACAACAATAGCAAGAAATGGTGAAGTAGGAGGTCATAAAGGATGAATAAATATGAAGATATTATTAATTTACCTCATCATATATCTAAAACTAGAAATAGAATGTCTCTAGAAGATAGAAGTGCTATATTTGCGCCATTTCAAGCACTTGAAGGTTTTAGTAGTGATATATATGAAACAGAGAGACTAACATCTAAAAGAATAATACTTGATGATGCTAAAAAAGAAATTTTAAATCAAAAAATATTATATCTTTATAACAATAAATTAGAAGGAACATTTACATATTTTATAAAAGATAAAAAGAAAGATGGAGGATGTTATAAAAAGATAACAAGTATTATTAAAAAGATAGATTATATTAATCAAGAATTAGTTTTTTATTCTATGAAATTGAATATAAATGATTTAATTGATATTGAATGAAAATATTGTATAATAAAGATGGAGATCATTATGGAAAAGATAGTTGTTAGTAGTTGTCTTGCTGGTATAAAGTGTAGATATGATGGAACCTGTAAAAAGAATGATTACATATGTTCTTTAGTTAGTGAAGGGAAAGCTATTCCTATGTGTCCAGAAGTATTAGGTGATCTTAGTATACCACGTGAACCAGCAGAAATAATAAATGATAAAGTAATTACTAAAAGTGGAAAAGATGTAACAGAAAATTATATTAAAGGTTCACTTGAAGTATTAAATTATTGTAAAAAGAATAATATTAAAAAATGTATTTTAAAAGATAAAAGTCCAGCGTGTGGTTTAAAAGTATATGATGGAACATTTAGTGGAAAACTAATAGATAAAAAAGGTATAACAGCATCTTTATTAATAGAAAATGGTATTGAAGTAATATCTTCAGATGAGGTGTAAAATGAAATATATTATATTAATTCCTGCATATGAACCAGATGAAAAATTATTAAAATTAGTTTCTAAAATTAATAAGCAATATGAAACTATTATTGTAAATGATGGTTCAGGAGAGAACTATAAGTTTATGTTTGATATGTGTATGCAATATGCTCATGTTCTTTCATATGAAACTAATATGGGAAAAGGTTACGCATTAAAACATGGATATAAATATATAGATAATAATTTTAAAGATTATGTAGTTGTAAGTATGGATGCTGATGGACAACATGATTTGGATGACGCTATTAAGTTATGCGATTATGCTAAAGAGGATAAAGATACACTAGTAATTGGAAGAAGACATTGGGATGAAACAACACCTAGAAGAAGCAGATTTGGAAATTCAATTACAAGAAAAGTATTTAAAAAACTAACTGGATTAGAAATATATGATACTCAAAGTGGATTAAGAGCATTTCATAAAGATTTAATGCCTTTTATGTTAAATGTAGAAGGGGATAGATATGAGTATGAAATGAATACACTACTTAGTTTAAAAGATAAAAATGTTAAATTTAAAGAACTAAATATTAAAACAATATATATTGATAATAATAAATCTAGTCATTTTAGAGCAATTAAAGATTCATATAAAATATATAAAGATATTTATAAATGGAAAAAGGCAAATAAACACTAACAAAATATTAAACCTCACATAAATTATAATAGTGAGGTTTTTTTATGATTTTTCTTGGTATATTACTTCCTCTTATAGGAACAACTTTAGGTAGTTCATTTGTATTCTTTTTAAGAAATAAAATAGATGATAGAATTAATAAATTAATGATTGGTTTTGCTATTGGAGTAATGCTTGCTGCTTCTATATTTTCACTTATCATTCCATCAATAGAAATGTCTAATGGCTCTATAATACCAGTTTCAGTTGGCTTATTATTAGGTTTTCTATTTTTAATAGTTATTAATAAATTAACAGAAAAATATGAATCAAATTTAGATATGCTAATATTTAGTGTAACACTTCATAATATTCCAGAAGGAGCAGCAGTCGGTGTTTCTCTAGCTGGATCTCTTCTTGGAACAATAAGTATAGCAGAAGCACTTATATTATCACTTGGAATAGCTATTCAAAACATACCAGAAGGTTCAATAATATCAATGCCTTTAAAATTAAAAGGTAATAGTAAAATTAAATCTTTCTTTTATGGATTTTTATCTGGTGCTATTGAACCAATATTTTCTCTTATTACAATAATATTATTAAATATAATAACTCCGCTTCTTCCATATTTATTATCTTTTGCTAGTGGGGCTATGTTACATGTAATATTTGATGAATTAACACCACAAATACATGAAGATAATAAATCAACTTATGGAATAATAGGCATAGTAATTGGTTTTATTATTATGATGATACTTGATATTGCTTTATCATAATTATTAAATTATAATATGAATTATGCAAGAAGATAGAGTAATATTATTTTATAGAAGAATTGGACTTTATAATGAAACATTATTTAAAAAAATAAAGGATAGTACTATTTTAATAGGTAGATATGATCCTGATTTTTGTGGTATTTTTTTAAAAGATGATGGTACTTATAGAGTAGTATTACCAATGATAAATAGTGTTTTTGATGAACTAGTATGGGTTCATGAATATGCTCATGCTATGATATTAGATATAGAAGATGAAGTATTCCCAAATATAATGGAAAGTATGTTTATAAATATGTTTGTTGATGATAAAACTCCATTTATAGATAAAACACAAGAAGAAATACAAAACTCTAAAAGTGAAAAACATACACTTGCTAAAAGAATAAAATTGTCAATTATAAGTATGTTATAATTAATAATAGAGGTTTATATGGAAAGATATAAAGAAATAGAAAAAAGTATTATAAAAAGATTTAGAAAAGAAATATGGAGTAGATTTATTGCTGCTGTTAAAGACTACAAACTAATAGAAGAAAATGATAATATTATGGTTTGTATAAGTGGTGGTAAAGATTCATTTTTGCTTGCTAAATGTATTCAAGAAATAAAAAGACATGGAAAAATTCATTTTGATGTTCATTTTGTAGTAATGGATCCAGGATATAATAAAAAGAATAGAGAAATGATAGAAAAGAATGCTAGTATTTTAAATATACCAATAGAAATATTTGAAAGTGATATATTTGATGTAGTAGATAAAGTTGATTTTAAAAGCCCATGTTATATGTGTGCTAGGATGAGAAGAGGATATCTTTATAATAAAGCAATGGAACTTAATTGTAATAAAATAGCATTAGGTCATCATATGGATGATGTTATAGAAACAACACTTCTATCAATGTTTTATGCTTCAGAAATAAAAACTATGATGCCAAAACTTCGTAGTGATAATTATGAAGGATTAGAATTAATAAGACCACTTTATTTAGTAAGAGAAGATCATATAAAAGCATGGGTTAGATATAACAACTTAGAATTTATAAATTGTGCTTGTAAGTTTACAGAAGACTCTTCAAAAGATGAAACACTTTCAAAAAGAAATGAAATGAAAGAATTAATAAAAGAATTAAAAAAGAAGAATAAAAATGTAGACTACAATATATATAAAGCACTAGATAATGTAAATTTAAATTGTGTACTTGGTACTAAAAAAGATGGAAAATATAAAAGCTTTTTAGATGAATACTAAAAGCTTTTTTAATTGCAATAAACAACAACCCGTTGTATACTTATTATAGTAGGTGAAATAGATGAAGAAAAAGGGATTTACATTAGTAGTTTTAATATACCAAAAGTAACTGACACTTCATATATGTTTAATAATGTGGAAAATCTTGAAACAATTTATGTTAACAATGATATAGAATATGTTAGAATTGATGATCCTGATAATTGTAAACCTGGATATTTCACATTAAAGAATTAGAGTATTGATTTCAATACTCTTTTAATTTGGTTTAAAAATTGTTATAATTTTTTTGGAGGATATAATTATGAAAAATTTAATTGCTTATTTTTCTGCTAGTGGAGTAACTAGGGAATTTGCTAGTAAGATTTGTGAAAAAGTTAATGGTGAACTATATGAAATTAAACCAATAACTGAATATAGTAAGAGTGATTTAAATTGGATGAATCCACTTAGTAGAAGTAGTAAAGAAATGAGAGATAAAAACTCAAGACCTGAAATTAAGGATGAACTTCCAAATATTGAAAAGTATGACAAAATATATGTTGGATTTCCAGTATGGTGGTATACTTGTCCACATATAATTGATACTTTCTTAGAACATTATAATTTTGATGGAAAAGAAGTTATTGTATTCTTTACATCAGGTTCTACTAAAGAAGATAAGATTCAAAAATCTATGGAAGGAAGATATCCATTTATTAAGAAGTATGTTAGAGTTGCTAATGACTCAGATATAGATAAATTTTAATAGGAGGATTAAATGAAATCAAAAGTATATTTTAGTAAAGAAATAACACCTGAAAAGTTAATTGAAATATATGAGCATTTAGGTGTTGAATTAACTGGTAATGTAGGTATTAAAGTATCTACTGGTGAAAAGGGTAGTAAGGGATATTTAAAAGCTGATTTAATAAAACCTTTGGTTGATAAATTAAATGGTACTATTATTGAATGTAATACTGCTTATCCTGGTGCTAGAACTGATTCTGTTGAACATATGAAAGTAGCAGAAGAACATGGATTTACTTCTATGGGACAAGGTGTTGAAATAATGGATGGTATTGGAGAATTTAAAATACCTGTTCATAAAGGTAAACATCTTAAATATGATATTATTGGAGAAGGCTTTAAACATTATGATTCAATTTTAAATCTTGCTCATGGTAAAGGTCATGCTATGGGAGGATTTGGAGCAAACTTAAAGAATCAATCAATTGGTATTGCTTCTCGTAATGGTAAAGCATACATTCATTCATGTGGTAAAACAGAAAGCCCATCTTTATGCTGGATGACTAAATATGAACAAAAGGATTTTATTGAATCAATGGCTGAAGCAGCAACTGCTGTTGCTGATTATTGTAAAGAAAACAATATCCCAATTGTATACATAACTGTAATGAATGCAATTAGTGTTGATTGTGATTGTGATTCTCATCAAGGAGATCCAGTTATGGCAGATTTAGGTATTATTGGTTCTTTAGATCCTGTTGCTAATGATCAAGCATTTATAGATATGGTATGGAATAGTACTGATGAAGGAAAAGAACAATTAAAAGAAAGAGTAGATTCAAGAGAAGGAAGACATATTACAGAGTATGCTGAAAGTCTTGGACTTGGAACTACTGATTATGAATTAATTGAAATATAAAAAACAGATTAAATAATCTGTTTTTTTAATTGAATTTTAAACTATTTATTATTACTTTTCTTGCATCTTCACAATAAGTACCTTCACCAAGATCATCATAGTTTACTTCATACCAATTGTTATTATGCTTTGTATAATATGAATATAATGAATTATTATTTTTTGATACTTCTTTATAATAAATCCATTCATTTCCATTAATAGTTTCTTTAATTGGAGTTTCATCTTTATGAAATATATTTGCATATCTTTCTAAATCATAATCCTTAAATTCAGTATCAAAACTAAATCTTAATGTGCATATATCTGAATTATTATTTTCTGAAGTATCTATGTTTTCATATGTATATTTAAAATTTGAAAAAACTATACTTGATTCAAAATCTTCACCAAAGAATGTTTTTTCTAAGTCTTCAATTCCTTTACTTTCTTCTTTTATAAAGTTAGTAGGTACATTATATTTTAATTCATTAAATGAATCTTCTTTTGTTTCAATATTATTTTCTTCTTTAGAATTACATCCAGTAATTAATAAAATACATAAAATTGTTAATATAATTTTTTTCACTTTCATCACCAACTCAATAATAAATCATTTTAAAATTATAGTCAATTATTAATA
>JAEEGL010682244.1_pt1 | contig 12107 bp, 5 predicted proteins | sample 9134231 | NCBI WGS metagenome assembly JAEEGL01 (sample SAMN16246548, study PRJNA631951) | gut metagenome | biome: gut microbiome; feature: rumen; material: fiber-attached | host: Bos | place: Iran: Karaj | collected 2018-10
GATCATAAATCTTACGAAGTCTTGCCAAGTCTTGTTTTCTATTTTCATTTAATTCGTCTGTAGTCATTTCAGGTCCTGCATTAACTGCAAGTACGCGCGATACAGCAGAGCGCGAGTATCCTCTACCACGCTCTTTGCATATTTGGGAGTTGGTTTTCCCATCAAGAGCATCAGCAAGGATATAAATATGTTGCAGTTGCTTTTCTTTCTTTGAATACATTCTATTTGTACGGTTCCCGAGCATATCCTTCATCTTGCGGTTCTCTTCTTCAAGTTTTTCTAAACGCTTTATTAGTGAATTCCGCTTTGACTTTTCAACCAATATAGTATCTTCAACATTTGCTGGATAATAAGGTAAATCTTTATCAAACTGCATCATACCCTCAACCGTAACCACATCACCAAAATTAATATGATTAAAATCCTCTTCTTTTGCTGTGAGTTTAGGTTTGGCATTGCTTCCATACTTTTCTATATCTGCAAAATGATAGGCTAAATCAAGATTCTGTGTAGGTTCTTTACTAATAAAATTATCCATAATGCATTCTCCTTTCAGGATTTATATTGTATTATTTTTTTTAAGGGTATATTATATCCCTACTAATGGAAGGTTCTTTCTAATAGGAAGAAACAGAAACAGAAATGGGTTAATCAAAGTTTATGCGTTTAAAAGTGAGTGACAAAGTGAGTGACACGAAAAAATGTGGTGTGCAAATCCGCTCCCTTTCTGCGTTTGTAAATTAACTGTTTCCTCCTAAGCGGTAGGTCGGAGGTTCGAATCCTCTCGCGGACGCGCTTGATAGAATAAGGACAGGGCCGCATGGCTCTGTCCTTATTCTATCGGAGCGGACGCGGATGACACGAACCTGGAGGTTCGGTCTCCGCTTCGCTCCGGTCGGAGCTAAACGGACATCCACCGGATGTCCAGCGCCCTCTCGCGGACGCATTAGAAAGTCAGTCGAGTATGAAGGAGTTTCGGTCTCCGCTTCGCCTCACGATATCAGGATTATTTACAGGGTCAGATATATGATAAGAATAACAGATTACATAAGAATAACGCTGTTAATGGTGTTATTGTCGGTGGTGCTGTGCGGGTGTGCCGGACGAGGTGCTGATATCCCGGAAAATGGAAGGGAAGTCCAGTCGCTTAGCGAGATACAGGATAATAGAAATGGTGCAGAGGCTTCAGTCGGGGAAGATCAAGGCAGCAGGCCACAGGAAGAATCTGAATCGGATGATCAGAAGGGACAGGAATCAAAGCCGGACGGCCAAAACGAACAGGAATTGGAGCCGGATGATCAGAACAAACAGAAATCCGATTCAGAGACCAAAAAAGAATCTTCGAAGGATGGAGAATCCGATAAGGCTGCTGATGTGCAGACACAACCAAATAAGGAAGACAAGGCATCTCCAGGATCCGGTGTGATCATGACCGCAAACGATGCGGGCGACACAGAGAATGCTAAAGCCGGAGGTGATAAAATAAATTCCGATCAGTCAGACACCGGACCATCTGCAGAAGCAAAATCATCCGATACTCAAAGCGACACCGCCGGAAATACAGATGCAGCAGACTCGGGAAACAATGATCAACCGAAACGCAGCGCAGGACGTCTCATCGCCATAGATGCCGGGCATCAGGCAAGGGGTAATAATGAGAAGGAACCTTTAGGTCCCGGGTCTACACAGATGAAGGCCAAGGTTTCAGGCGGGACCAGCGGTATATCAAGCGGACTGCCGGAATATGAACTTACCCTGCGGGTATCCTTAAAGCTTCGTGATGAACTAAAGGCCAGAGGATACAATGTCCTGATGATCCGCGAAACCAATGACGTCAACATTTCAAACGCGGAACGCGCAACCGTAGCGAATAACGCCGGAGCTGACGCATTTATCCGAATACATGCCAACGGATCGGACAACTCCAAGGCAAACGGCATGATGACCATATGTCAGACTTCCTCAAATCCGTATAATGCCTCCCTATATGATGCAAGTAAGAAACTTTCCACCAGAGTATTGGACGGAATGGTCGCGGCAACAGGGGCTAAGCGCGAGAAAGTATGGGAAACTGATACAATGACTGGCATCAACTGGTGCCAGACGCCGGTAACCATAGTTGAGATGGGATATATGACCAATGCGAATGAAGATGCGCTTATGGCAACCGATGATTATCAGTACAAGATAGTTCAGGGTATAGCGAACGGCATAGATCAGTATTTTGCAGAGTAGTTTATATGGCTACTCTGTATTTTTTTATGTTAAAATAAGTCCAAAGACACATTTTTGCGTATAAATACTCGTAGGCGTTAATTCGGATCATCAGATATAACAGGAGGACTGTATGAAGAAAAAGAATATAAACAGACTTATAAGTTGGGTTTTGACACTGATAATGTGCGTGTCATCATTTCCGATGACAGCCTTAGCGGAATCATCTGCTCCGATGACGGCATTAGAGGAATCATCAGTTCCGGTGACATCATTGGAGACAGGCCCCACAGAAGCGCAGACAGGCGCGCTTACCATGTCCAAATCCGGAGGCAAGCTGAATGTTGATTATTCGGGTGACAGGGAACAGGCGCTGATCATTGTCGCAGCTTATGACAGAAACGGTAAGGCAGTGTCATTTGATTCATCGGTTGTAAGCAGAAATAACCGGGCGGTCTTTGATTGCGACAGTGAATATATATATAAATCGTATGCGCTTGAGCCGGACACATATAAACCGATCTGTGATGCACAGACAGAGACCATAACTCATGAAGGAGAGGCACCGATTCCTTTTCTTGAAGATGATGTTGCTGAAGCAATGACAACTGCGATCAGCGCATATCTGACGGCATCGGATAAGCTAGATGAAGTCATGGCTGTAGATATCAGCGGTATCCGCAGCGACCAGACAAGGACTAAGCAGATATCCGCTCAACTTGAGGAGGCTGCGCAGGCATATGAACAGGTTTTTGAAGCAGGAGCCGTGCTAGGCAAGGTTGCCCAGTCCGCTGCCGATTCAGCAAGTAAGGATATGGCTGCACTTCTTGCTTCACAGGAGGGAGCAGATCCGGATATAGAAGAACTTGGCATGACCCAGGATGAGCAGATCCACTGGGCAGAAGAGCTGACCAAGAAATATGATTCCATACAGGGCAATATGAAATGTAAAGCTTTAGGTGAGATGATGGGCTGTGATGCAAGAAGAGCATACCAGCAGCTTTGTATGGCCCAAAATATCCTTACGGGACATTATTACGATGAAGAAGCGGAGGCAATGGACGCATGGGCCAAAGGCTTTACCGTTCTTAAAGGAGCCTGCAAAGTCGGACTTTTTGTCGGTGCAACGGTCCTGACATTGGGAACTTCGGCCGCGGTATCAGGAGCGGCATATGGTACGGTCACCGTTGGCGAAGCTGTCGGGATCACGATAGGCGGAGTAGATACCACTGTAGAGATAATGAATGATACGGCAGTGCTGGTATGCGGCAGGGATAAACATTTTGAACAGGTGGTCGAGAAAAGGACCAAGCCCATATCAGAGATGTGCTTTATATATTCCGTTGCGACCGGAGGAGGGAGCAGTGTCGGAGAGAAGATCGCGTGCTTAGGAGACATAGATCAGCACTTGAGCGACTACGGCGTATATAAATCTACAGGAAGTGTTCTGGAACAGTTGGTAGTAGACCCCCTGGGCAATACTGTAAAATTCGGGAGCTCCACAATTGGTACCGGAGCATTGATCAGCAAATTTGATGAGAAGATCTTAACAGAAGAAGAGCAAAAGACTCAGCTTAAGGAAGAAACACAGGCGTTTACGGCAGGTCGTCCCGTAGCGGAAGAAAAACTTGAAAAGCTCCTTAAGGACGGAGGAAATCTTGAGGAAGGAGAAACCCTAAAGACCGTCACCGAAGAATTTAAGGACACAGTTTCAAAGAAAGTGGCCAGAGAAGACGGACAGACATATGTTCATGAGAAAGCTAACGGTAAGGAGTATATCTATACCATAGGAGAGAATGGATATACAACCGGTCTTTATCAGGTATATGATTCTGCCACCGGACAACTGCTTGAAGAGTACTACTACGACAAAGACGGAACTCCAATGGGAGAAAAAGCAAAAAGCGGAGTCATTCCGTATTATGATTCCGAAGGCAGACTGATCAGGGAGGAAGCCTTCGATGAAGGAAAGCTCGTATGGATCAAAACTTATGATCCTGCCACCGGAAATCTTACTAAGCAAACTGAATATGATGGAAACGGAAATTGGGTAAGCACTCATGAATGGAGTTATGACAGCAAAACCGGAAGACTGGCCGGTGAACGCGAATTCAGCGACGGTCCGAATGATGAACTTAAATTATGTAAAAGAACCGATTACTACCTGACTGCAGAAGCGGCTGAAAACACAATAGATGTATTGAGTTACAGTCTGTATTGGGACAGGCATAACGGAGATTTCTGGTATGCATATGATTATTATGATCTGCCGTGGTATTTCTATTATGAAGACGGAAACATTTATAAGATCCGTACAGGCGCAGGAAGAAACTGGTTTAAAGAAGAGTATTATTCAAAAAACGGATGGAGATCATGGACCAATGAATATACCGAGTGGTCTGAGACCGTACGCAAGAGAAAAGTAACTAATTATTTTGGTGAAGATGAGGCAGGTGAAAAGGACCAGATTGAAAAGATAAGATACTACCGGTCAACAAATGAAGATGACTGGGAGGAAACAGAATGGTATGAAAAACCGTGGGTATTATATAACGCCGCAGGAGTCCTTCTCGAAGAGACAAGTGGAACAGATGACTTTTGGACACAGAAGTTAGGATATGATGATAAGGGAACTTTAAGTTATGATATCACTCATGATGCGCTGGATAAATCCATCACGGAAAAGCATTATTATACAGTCCAGCCAACGAATCTTCCTTTTGACCCCTCAGGACATATGAGCCGGACCGAAACCAGAGATGCGGATGGACAAGCCACCATGTCTAAAGAGTGGTTCGCAACTACCTGGTTTGAAGAAGAGAAATATGCTGATGATGAGGGAAAAACTCAAACCCGGAAGTATAAAGTCTGGGGTTATCTGTATAATGACTATATTGAAAAAGAAGAGGAAAAGCAGGAGGAAGGCCGTGTCCTGGTGAGCGATACCGGTAACACTGAAGCTTCATTAGGAAACAGCGGCCTTACAACTGAGATCTGTCATATCGATATGCCGATCTGTGCAGCGGGTGCGGATGATAATCCAATTGAGATCAGAGAGCTTACATATGACGGGGCGGTTTGCGATAATGATGCGGATCCGTATGAAGAGGATTACATTGTGAATCTTATGGACGGCGATGCTCTCCCGGTGCTTGAAGCAAATGAAAAAGGAATCTACACCTATGAATTCACAGGAGGTACGGCAGGAAAGCGATATGTCATTTTTGCCGTAAAAGGAAGGCTTGATACATTTCCCGGAACAAATGAAGAGGTGATGACAAAGCTTCTCTACATGGATCAGAAGACAGTAACTTCGTCAGACAGGCTTTTTAACATAATTCCCAAAAGCGGATATGAAGCTACGCTCTTCATATCAGGAGATACCTTAGGTTCTCCTGTTCCTGTTGCATACCTTGCGGAAAACCATAATGCGGCAGCGAATCTGGATGACGATGATGAAGAAGAACTGCCTTACGAATGTGAGCCGGGAGATAATCCGTATGAGAATGATCCCAATGTTAAATACCTGCATGGAATGTGGATATCCGGTGACATTGACTCTTCCGTATATACCGGAAAGCCCGTTACCATAAACCCCAGAGTGTATTTCCGTTCCAAGAGACTGGTTGAAAATGTTGATTATACCATATCTTATCAGAGAAACACCAATGCTTATACACTGGATGAAACCAATAAGGGATATGATGAGAAGGTAAGTCCTGTTGCAACTTTCATCCTGAAAGGAAACTATACCGGAAGCGGAAGTATGCCGTTTAAGATATTGCCGAGAGATATCGGGGAAGAAGGGTTCGAGATCTCTCCTCTGTATGCATCTTATACAGGTAGCCCGCTTAAGCCCGGCCCGGTGATCAGATGGAACGGAACTTTATTAAAATACGGTACAGACTACATTGTACGGGAATATGAAAACGGGACAGCGGATCTGACCGGAAAGTCTGCGGGAGCGACAGTTATTCCGTTAACGATAGAAGGAACAGGAAACTTCAAGGGAACCAGAACCATAAGCCTGACTATACTCGGGTCAAAGGTATCTGATGAGGCGGATGCGCTTCCTTTGGTGATGATGGATAAAGTGAAGGTAAGCGCTGTTCCCGACCAGACATATGACGGAACGGACATTGAGTATGCGACGCTTAAGGATAAGAAGGGCAGACCTTTTGTACCGGTGGTGACGTATAACGGCAAGGAGCTAAAGGAAGGCGAGGATTATATGGCAAAACTTGCAGATAACCGGACAGCGGGAACAGCCAGACTGATCCTTACAGGACTTGGTGCGCGTACAAGTGAAACCGGATCAAGCTTTGCAGGAGAAAAAACCGTCAACTTTAAGATCAAGGGGATTCCCATGAGTAAAGTTACCGTGAGCGGGATCTCCAAATCCGGATACACTTATGCAGGCATACCGGTTAAGCCTGATGAACTGTCCGATATCACACTGACTTATAAGAAGAGCAAGACCGAGATCGTAGAGCTGGTACGGGATCGTGATTACACTATCAGTTATGAAAAAAATGACAGATCCGGCAAGGGTAATCTGGTTTGCACAGGGCTCTCGGGCTTTACGGGATCAAAGAAAACGTCATTTAAAATAAATCCGGCATCGATCGAAAGTGATTCCTTTGCCGTAAAGATCGAGGAAGTGAATCCCTATCAGAAGGGAGGAACCAAGCCTGCGGTAACGGTGACTGACAGACTGAGCGGACAGACACTTACCGAAGGAACGGATTATACTCTGTCATATTCAAATGCCACTAAACTGTATACATCAGCTGATCTTGACGCTAAGAAAAAGGGCCAGCCCGTGGTTACGGTAAAGGGCAAAGGAAACTACAAGGGCAAAAGGACCGCGAACTATCTGATAACGGCAAGGAGCCTGAAGAGCGGGATGCGCATAATGATAGGTGATGTGGCGTATTCCGGGAAAGCAGGGCTTTCCAAGGTGAACATTTTCGCTCTGGACAGACTGACCGGAATGCAGCTTAAGGCAGGCACGGATTATGAGAAGACCGTTGAGTACACCTACTGGAGTGATACTACGGTGAGCAGGAAAGGAAAAGGTGCCGGAGATATCCTGAGAAAAGAGGGCGAAAAAGTTGATAAAAATGACATTCTGAAGGAAGGAACAGTGATCGAGGCGACCATTACGGGCAAAGGCGGATTCACTGACAGTATCCAAACGACGTTTACCGTAATAGCTCCGGCAGCTGATATTTCCAAGGGTACTTTTGCCATAGCAGATCAGGAGTTTGAAGTCACGCCGGTAACCATAACCGATATGTCCCAGTTCAAAACCGATAAGAGCGGCAATGTGATCAGTTATGTCAAGGTAGGCAAAGAACAAAGGACCCTTGTTCTGGGAACGGATTTCAAGGTTGTCCCCGGAAGCTATATAAATAACAGGAATCTGGGAACGGCAACGGTAACGTTATACGGAACAGGTGACTTTGGCGGACTCAAAACCGTAACATTCAAGGTAGTTCCGAAAAAAATGTACTGGCAGGGATATCATAAAAAATATTAGCGTATATTTACCAATAAAAATATGCTATAATGAATCCAAATCACCCTTTTTTATCAGGAATTGAAGGGTGATGACCGGTACAAACACAGGTGCGGGATATATTAACAGGAAGCAGGATATCATTTTTACATAGGATTTTATGGAGGGAGAAATATGAGCGGAGTTAACGGAATAGGACCCGGATCCCAGGGGTATGTATATTCGGCTTTATCAAGCGGAAGCAGGATCAACACCGCTGCTCAGGGCGCATCAGAGATGGCTATCCTTCAGAAGGAGGAAAGGCAGGTCAGGGGAACCGAAGCCGGTACCCAGAATATGGAATCAGCCAAGAGCGCGCTTAATATCGCCGACGGAGCGGCTTCACAGATCGCAGATCAGCTCCAGAGGATGAGAGAGCTGGCTATCCAGGCATCAAACGGTACGCTTAACGATGAAGACAAGGCGTATATCCAAAATGAGATCGAGGGATTAAAGAGCGGAATCGCAGAGATTGCCGATAAGACCAACTATAACGGCGTTGCGCTTCTTGACAATGAGGATGGAAAGATCTTCAAGGTTGCGTCCAATTCAGACGGATCAGAGAAATCCTTCACCACCATGAATGCTACATTAAGCGCTCTCGGATTGGAAGACTTCGATGTAACCGGAGATTTCGATATCAAGAAGATCGATGAGGCGCTTTCTACTGTAAGCAAGGGCCGTTCATCTCTCGGAGCACAGACTAATTCATTTGAAGCTGCTATCAGGTATAATGACAATGTTGTGTATAATACCACTGCAGCACAGAGCAGAACAGGCGACACCGAATATGGTGATTATATTCAGAAACTGCAGAAGCAGAAAACCTTAAATGACGTGTCGATCCTGATGCAGAGACGCCAGATGGAAGATGAAGAGAGGAAGAAAACAAGTCTTTTCTAGTAATTTATAAGTTTCATCCGGGTAGAATATATTAAGATCACAAGCCCCGCAGATATGCGTTTTTCGTTGACGCGTATGGTGCGGGGCTTTATATTTATCTTATGGGCAATATGTTGGATTATCTTGAAGAATATGGGGATGTTACTATTCACGACAGGCCGTTTTCGGATGCGGATGCGCTGGTTTTGTCACAGCTGTGCTATTGCAAGTTCGACAATCTGGTCATGGGGGATGAACCTGTATATCTTAAGGAACTGATCACGGATCCGGAAGCCGGTCATATGTTTGTCGATCCGAAATATGACGCGGAGAACAGAACCCTGGTTGCCCGTATGGTCAGCGGCAAAAGGTTTCACAATATCCGTCTGTTCAGATACGTAAACATCATAGACAGAAAAACGGAAACGCAGTTTTCCGCCATAACTTATATTCTGCCGGGCGGGACGGAATTCGTTGCTTTTCGCGGAACCGATGAGAACATGATCGGCTGGAAAGAGGATTTTAACCTTTCCTATATGGAAGAGATTCCCGGACAGAAGTACGCCTGCATGTACCTGGATGAGGTATCCAAACTCATAAAAGGCAGGTTCTACATCGGAGGGCACTCCAAGGGAGGGCATCTGGCAATTTATTCCGCAATGCATGCGCCTGAGCAGCTTCAGAAAAGATTTATCAGGATCTACTGTATGGACGGACCGGGCTTCATGGAGCATATGATGTCAAAAGATGGTTATGCACGGATCCGCGACCGGATATGCAAGATCATCCCGCAGTCAAGTATGATCGGCCTGATGCAGGAAAGTGATAATAATTATAAGATCATTCACAGTAACAGATGGGGAATCAGGCAGCACAACCTGTATACATGGCAGATAGTTGACGGTGAGATCGAGGAGGATTTCTTAAGAGACGGAGCAAAATTCTTCGACAATACACTGAGCAAGTGGCTTCTTGAGATAGATCCGGAAAGCAGACAAAAGGCGGCAGACATAGCTTACCAGATAATGACCAGCTGTGATGCTGACAACCGGATTGATTTCATGTCCAATTTCATGAAGAATTCCGGGCAAATATTAGCGGCGCTCAAAGATTTGGATCCCGACATGGCGGAGGTCATGAAATCACTAGTGGACAGCCTGATGAGTGAGGTCAGACACAGTGTCAAAACCGATACCAAAAACGGCATCATGACAGGTCCGTATTCTCCGCCGGTCCAGGAATGGGTTGATAAGCATGTGCCCGAGATCCTGGGATGGTTTTCCAGGAAGCAAAATAAAGACGAGCAGGATTAGGGGGTAATATGATCACAAATATTTTAAATAAGATTGACAGTGTAATGTATTATCCGATACTGATCATAGTGATGGCGGTAGCGGGGATATATTTTACAGTGCTGACCAGGGGAGTGCAGATCAGGCTGTTCGGGGAGTCGGTCAGACTTCTGAAAGAACCGCCGGCAGATAAGAAAAATGTATCGTCGCTTCAGGCCATGCTTGTGTCCACTGCATCGCGAGTCGGCACCGGCAATATCGTCGGCGTGTCCACAGCCATATGTCTGGGAGGTCCGGGGGCATGTTTCTGGATGTGGATCATGTGCATCATCGGCGCATCGTCTGCTTTTATCGAGAGTACGCTTGCCCAGATATACAAGAGAAAAGATGAAAACGGGGAGTCCTACGGCGGGCCGGCGTATTACATCGAGCGTGCTCTTCATGCTCCGGCGCTGGCAGTCGTCTTCTGTACTTTCCTGATAGCGACTTACGCGGTCGGATTTAATCTTCTGTGTTCATACAATCTTCAGTCGACTTTTGCTGCATACTCCTTTTACCATGAGAGTTATACACCTATGATAGTCGGAGGGATCCTGGCAGTCATCACAGGGTACTGTTTGCTTGGCGGAGGCAAAAGGATCGTCAAACTCACAAGCCTCATAGTTCCGGTGATGGGCGTTTCCTACGTGCTTATTTCTCTGATCGTGATCGGATTCCATATAACGGAAGTTCCGGCCATGTTCGCAGCCATATTCAAAGATGCGTTTAATTTCAGGGCGATCTTCGGGGGTGTTGCGGGTTCCTGCATGATCTACGGTATCAAGAGAGGTTTGTATTCCAACGAGGCGGGTGTTGGTTCTGCGCCGAATGCATCCGCATCTGCCAAGGTTTCTCATCCTGCCAAGCAGGGTCTTGTCCAGACGTTGTCGGTATATATTGATACGCTGCTTCTGTGTACGGCCACCGCACTTATGTGTCTTGCAAGCGGAGTCGAGAGAAGTGAAGCGGTATCGGGAGCGCCTTATGTTCAGAATGCCATATCTACGGTATTCGGTAAGGTTGGTCCTGTATTCATCACGCTTGCCATGGTGCTTTTCGCCTTCACGACACTGATCGGTAATCTGTATTACGTGGGCAATGCGCTTATATTCCTTAATCATAAGAAAAAACCGTCGGCCATGTTCATGAGGATATTCCATATATGCTGCGCTATCGTGATATTCATCGGCGCGATCATTCCCATGGATGCGGCATGGGCCATGGCGGACATTACTATGGGAGGGATGACGCTCATTAACCTTCCTTCATGCATGATCCTGGGAAAAGTAGCCATAGATACGCTCAAGGATTATGAGGCACAGAAGAAATCCGGCAAGGATCCGGAATTCCTGGGCAGGAATATCGGGCTTAATGAGGAAGAGCTGGAGTTTTGGAAATAATGTCATTCTGAGGTGAAGGCCAAAAATCCTGTGGCTTGAGGAAGATATAAAAGCAGATCAGTAATTGGAAAGATCAGGAAGAAGTACATGAAAATACTGACCGGAGAAACAATAAATACGGGCATTGCCATCGGGAAGATCAAAGTAATGGGGAATCTGCACCCTAAGGAGGAATATGCCCCCGATGACAGAATGACTGATGACCCCGTTTCGGAGATCGAGCGGTTCAGAAACGCAAGGATCAGGGTTCTGGCAGAGATCCATGAGCTGTTTGAGACAATGATGTCTGAATTCGGGCTACATGATGCGCAGATATTTGAAATGCATGAGATGCTCTTAAACGACGGCGGACTTATATCTTCCTGTGAAAACATGATCTTAGAAGAAGGGCATCTGGCCGAATACGCGGTGGTTCATGGGTTTAATGACAAAGCTGATTTCCTTGCCGCGATACCGGATCCGCTAATCAGTTCAAGAAGCGCAGATATCCTGGAACTAAGGGACGAGGTCTTAAGAGAACTGCTTGCCGAGGAGAGAGGGTATTCGGGAAGAAAGACTGCGGATGGACAGATTGCGGCAGGAGCAGGTACTGAAGATATCCGGAAAGGTTCCGATCCGGCGGAGGTAAATAGTACAGATATCCTGAGTAATGATGGATTGACGGAACCGGGACGCACTGAAGATAAACCGGGAGATGAGAGTCTGACAGATTCAGGAAAC
>JAEEGL012112378.1_pt1 | contig 12107 bp, 7 predicted proteins | sample 9134231 | NCBI WGS metagenome assembly JAEEGL01 (sample SAMN16246548, study PRJNA631951) | gut metagenome | biome: gut microbiome; feature: rumen; material: fiber-attached | host: Bos | place: Iran: Karaj | collected 2018-10
ATCGGAGACTATGCCGGAACAAAGACGATCTCATTTAAGATAGTGCAGAAAAAGGCGGACTATAAGGGAGCACTGGTCGGGGACGGCTGGAAGTGATCCGGCCGGGGGAGTCACCGTCCCCTGATTGACGAGTGTGATATAATTGGATTATGAAACGCAGGTATAGTTTGTTTAACCGTATAATGGCGGTAATGCTGCTTTTACCGTTTTTCTTAAGCTTCTTTGTTCCCTGTGCGGCGTATGCGCAGGATGTCGGAGATACACAAAGGAAGATCGTGCGTGTAGGGTGGTACGATTCAACCTACAACACCGTGGATGAATACGGACGGCGTTCCGGCTATGCCTATGAATATCAGCTCAAGCTTGCCGCCTATAACGGCTGGACCTATGAATATGTAAAAGGAAGCTGGTCGGATCTGCTTCGGATGCTGGAGACGGGACAGATCGATCTGATGAGCGATGTTTCCTATACGGAGGAGAGGGAGGAGTTTATGCTCTATCCTGAGCTTCAGATGGGAACCGAGGACTATTATATCTTTATTTCCCCAAAAAATAAAAGTATATCAAGGACAGACTACTCAACCCTTAACGGGAAGAAGGTCGGGATCAACAGAGACAGTATCCAGACGGTCTTTTTTAAGGAATGGGCAGCAGAGAACGATATCACTGCGGATATACTCGAGCTGTCAATCTCCCAGGATGAGTCTCTTAATATGCTTGAAGAGGGTAAACTGGATGCGTTTGTTACGGTTGATTCGTTTTTAGACCCCAGGCGGGCGATGCCTGTGTGCAAGGTGGGGTCTTCTGATTTTTATTTTGCCGTAAGCAAGGATCGCCCCGATCTGCTCGAGGATCTGAACATGGCCTTAAACAGGATCCAGGACGAAAATCCCTACTACAACCAGCAGATGTATGAAAAATATATCAAAAGAGCAGGAGCCAACGCCTTTCTTTCCGGAGAGGAATCCGAGTGGCTCTTAAAGCACGGACCCATCAGGGTAGGGTATCAGGATAATTACATGGCCCTGTGCGGAACGGATAGGGAGACGGGTGAGCTTACCGGTGTGCTGAAGGATTATCTTAAGCTTGCATCTGAATGTATGCCGGATGTGTCCCTTCAGTTTGAACCTGTCTGCTATCCCACTGCCGAAGAGGCCATGAAGGCGATGAAAGAAGGGCAGGTGGACTGTGTATTTCCCGGAAACTTAAGCGTATATGAGGCAGAAAGGCAGGGTATGATGATGACCCCGCCCATCCTTGATACGGAGATGTATGCCGTGGTCCGCTCAAAGGAGCCGAGCATTTTCACCAGACAGAAGGATGTCATCGCAGCCGTAAACGAGGGCAATCCTAATTATGATGCTTTTCTGGCGGAAAACTATCCCCGCTGGAAAAAGATATACTATCCTGATTCAAAGGAATGTCTGAAGGCGGTTGCCGCAGGAGATGCCGACTGTCTTATCATAAGTAATTACCGTTATAACAATATCTCAAGGCTCTGTGACCAGTACCGGCTTTCCGCCTTTGCCATGGGCGTGGATCTGGATTACTGCTTTGCCGTCAATAAGGGCGAGACAGAGCTTTATTCGATATTGGCAAAGATAATCGGGATGATACCGGATTCCTATGTCAATGCGGCGGTTTCCCATTATATCACCGAGGATGCAAAGCTGACGCCGAAGGATTTCCTTATAGACAACCTGACAGCGGTGCTGATCATAGGCGGAATCGTGATACTGGTGATTCTGGCACTGTTGATACTTAACATCCATATTGCAAACCGCGCAAAGCGCCTGATTAAGGCAACAGAGACAGATGACTTAACCGGCCTTTATAACAGAAGCTTTTTCTTCCAGTATGCAAACCGAATGTATCTTGAACACCCGGATCTTCCGATGGATGCCATAGTTTTGAACATTGAGCAGTTCCACTCAATAAACGCGCTTCACGGTCGGAAGCTCGGCGACGAGATCTTAAGCGTGCTGGGAAGGGAGATCCATGACTTATCAACGCAGCACAACGGCATCGCGGGGAGATTTGAGGCGGACCGTTTTGATATATACTGCCAGCAGATAAAGGATTATAAGGAGGTGCTTGACTATCTGCAAAGGAGGCTTGATGAGATTGCGCCTAACGCCAATATCCGTCTGCGCATGGGTGTTATGCTTTGGAGCAAAAATCTGGATCCCGTGCAGCTTTTCGACAGAGCCCGCACGGCCTGCAATATGGCCAGAGGACACTACAAGGAGCACCTTATCATATATGATGAAAAGGTCAGCGAGCGTGAAAGCTATGAGCAGCGTCTGATTAACGATCTTAAGTCCGGTCTTGATTCGGGTGAATTTGAGGTTTATTTCCAGCCGAAATACGATATCCGGTCAGAAATACCGAAGTTAGTAAGTGCTGAAGCACTGGTGCGCTGGAATCACCCTGAAATGGGACTGATTTCTCCGGGCGACTTTATTCCGCTGTTTGAAAAGAACGGTCAGATAAGCCTTTTGGATAAGTTTGTGTGGACACAGACGGCTAAGCAGATTGCATTATGGAGAGACAGATATGGTATTTTGATCCCCGTATCCGTCAACCTTTCGAGGGTGGATGTGTTCGATCCCGATCTGGAGAATATTCTGGATGGAATCCTTAACAGCAACAACCTGGATCATGAGGCCTTCAAGCTGGAGGTCACCGAGTCTGCCTATACGGAAAATGCCGATCAGGTTATCCGAGTTGTGGGAGACCTGCGTGATAAGGGATATGAGGTGGAAATGGACGATTTCGGCACGGGGTATTCTTCGTTGAACATGCTATCATCCATGCCTATTGATGTTTTGAAGATGGATCAGGAATTTATACGCAATATCGAGCATAACGAAAAGGATAAGCAGCTGGTTGCTCTTATCATCGGGATAGCAAAGAATCTGAAGGTTTATGTCATCGCCGAGGGAGTGGAGACAGGCACACAGCTGGAATTGCTTAAGAATCTCGGCTGTATGCTGGTTCAGGGTTATTATTTTTCAAAGCCCGTGCCGGCTGATGAATTTGAAAGAAAATTCCTGACAGAAAAATCATCAGGGTAAAAGGAGAGTTCAATGGCCCTTATAAAATGCCCCCGATGCGGCTCGTCCGTATCAGACAAGGCGGAAATCTGTCCTAAGTGCAGGAACAGTTTATCCAACCTGATTTTATGTCCCGAATGCGGCACAAAGGTACTGCCGGGTGCTTCGTCCTGTCCGGAGTGCGGCTATCCCTTTTCTTCTTTAAATACGGAATCATATATCGGATCGAAACGGGAAACACCTGAAGATGATAATTCGCCGGTTAATCCGATAACAGAGGAGATTTTTGAACGGTACGATCCCAAACCTGAAGAGATAACGGCAAAACGCGAGGCAACGGTACAACGCGGGGAGACATCGCAACTCGGGCAAACACCACAACGAGGGGAAACACCACAACGCGAGGCTACACCGCAACGAAGTATAAAGAAGGAAGACATTAAGGAAAAGGCTGATAAAGATAAAACTGACCCGAAGATTGCACTTATCATCGGTGCAGCCGTATTGTGTGCATTTATTATCATACTTGCATCGGTTCTGATATCAAAGGCAGTTTCAAAACCCCGGACACGGGTTTCGGAAAAGACGGAAGAGACTGTAAAGCCGGAGCCCGAACCCCTGCCGGAGTCTGAAGAAGAAGGCGGGGAGGAAGAGGAAAGCAATACGGATGAAAAGAATGACACTGAAAATGAAGATGACAAAAATACGGTAAGCGGGACGGAATCCGAAAACAGAACAGTTTCAGAACCGGAACAGAAGGAAGAAAAGAAGAAGGATGAGCAGGCAAAGGATGATGTCACAAAGATAGTATATCCGAAGCCGGGACCGGGTAATTCCTCTTCCGCAAAAAAGGTTCAGCCGCCGGAGGAATATCACTATACTCCGGTAAATGCCAGTCAGAAGCTTTGGAATGACACAGAAGCGGCAAGGAATCTGTACAGGTCAACCGTTTCGGATAAACTGAGTTCTTCGGAATTCAAAGACCGTCAGCTTCGCCGGATAGCGCTCGTTGATCTCGATCTGGATGACAATCTGGAGATGATTGTTCATTGGAGTGAAGAAAACAACGATTATCTTGAGGTTTACGGGTATGAAAATAAGGGAACCCTTGCCCGTGATGCGGAGCTTATCTTTTCCTGCGCGGCGGACAGGATCAATGTGTCAACTTACAGTGATGAGTCGTCAAAGTCATGCTTTGCGCTTATAAAAAATAAAAACGGCTTCGTTTATTTGATAGACGGCGAAAAGAGCCGGGTTTACTACAGAAAAAAGGAAGACGGAAACTATACGGTCAACGCTGATATAGTAAGCGCGGTGCCTTCCGTATACGCAAGGGCGATCTCAACGCCCAGCGAGTGGAACCCTGCCGGTTACCAGATGCTCGATATAACCGAACAGGAATTTAAACAGGTTAACGATGCTCTGACCGATGATACGGTTTATAATCATTGCAGCTTCACTTCACCCTACGACAAAATCAATGCGGATTATGTGAAAAAGACACCGGATAAATTCGAAAAAACCTGGGACAAGACCTGGGATAACGCGCTGTATCAATATGAACGGGAGACCTGATCGTTATATTCTGACTAACGGAGCTCCCTGAAGAAATTTTCAAGCCGGTCTTTTGTGGCGGAGGTTTTTCCCTGGATCATTTCAGCGGAGCCTCCGCCTTTGGCGTCAAGTCTGTTTTTCATTTCCTGCGCAAGAAGACGCGCATCAAGGCTTTTTCCTCCGGCGTAATATCTGTAGCCTTTTTCGTCGTTTCCGGCAAAAATCCCGCACCAGCCGTCTTTAAGCTCAGTGAGGGCGTTGTAGATGTTCTTCATATTAACGGCGGTAAGCTCCATATCGGTGAAAACAAGGTTTTCGTATACTCCGGCTTTTACATCATTGATGATAAGCTCTTCTGTAAGTGCTGCAATTCTTGCGTTAAGGAGATCCCTTTCCTCCTTCAGTTTTCCAGCTATCTGAGGCAGGTCGGAGGAGTTTGTTGAAAATATTCTGCAGGTTTTATTTAAGGCTTCGAGATTCCGGTTTATATATTCATAAGCCCTTTTTCCGCAGAGTATGGAAAGCTGGGTTCCGCCCTTAAACTTTATGGCGGATATGATCTTTATCAGGCCTATCGCACCTGTTTTAGACACATGAGGGGCACAGCAGGCGCAGACATCTATAATACGGTCTTTTTCGCCCACGGTTATAATTCTTACCTGTGCCTTTATGTTTAACTTGCTCCTGTAGGAGAGGGATTCAAGCTCCTCTTTTGACGGGTAGGAGACGGTTATGGGGAGATTTTCGTATATGACTTCATTTGCCATACTTTCGATCCTGGCTGCCTGCTCTTCGGATAAGATCCCGTTAAAGGCAAGGGTGACGGGTTCGTCGTCGCTTAAGTGGAAGCCCACATTGTCAAGGCCGTATTTTGCGTGGATGAGGCCGGAGAGGATATGTTCGCCGCTGTGATTTTGCATCCTGCTGAAGCGCTTTTGCCAGTCAAGCTTTAAGAGTACTTCGGTGCCTTCTTCAAGCTCACCGTCGACAAGATAGCGGATATCAGTTTCTCCCTCCGTCGGGGAACCGAGCAATTCACCCTTTAATATATGTATGGGAGGACGGTTTTCCTGCGGGGAACCGTCGTCGATCGAAATGATCTCTCCAGTGTCGGAATACTGGCCGCCCTCTTCGGGAAAGAAAATGGTCTCCTGCAACTTTATGTAAACCAAATCGCCTTCCCGGCTGCATTCAGTGATTTTTGTCTTTAATTCTTTTAAATAGCTTTCGGTTTCGTAAAGCTTTGTTGTTATTTTATGTAAACTCATATAGCGCCTCCGTCCTTACTAATAATGAGGGAAAATGCGACAGGAGTCAATATTTCAGTGAAAAGATTCAGGCTCCGGGTAATTGCATGAAAATAAATACAATAAAGTTTTTAAAAATAATTGCCATTTTTTGATTTGTCCCGTATAAATAAATAGAACATCAAAAACAAACCATTTTAAGGAGGAAAACAAAATGAGTGATATCAACAAGATCAATGATGAGAATCTCGATGTTGTCAATGGCGGTGCCGGAAAGACTCCCGGAGGATATCCGATCGACAATAAGGGAAATGTACATTTCACAGGAAAGGACGGCGTTACGGTTGTTATCAACGCAGCTGACTGGAAGTGGCTTTTAGGAAACTATGGCCCTACAAATCCCGAGGCTTATCTTGCAACCGTTCCCGGACATGATGTTTCTGTTATCATTGATGATCATCACAGAGGAACAAGGTAATAATAAGGAATTGTTGCCACTCAAATGTTAGTAAAAATGACCCGGGCGGGAAAAACCCGGGTCGTTTTTTTGTGCCAAAAATGGTATAATCAACTGAAGTGGGGCAAGGGGAAAATTCACATGAAGATTGATGCTGAAGAAATTTACAGGGAATATCACGAAAAGGTTTTTAATTACGCCAGAGGGAAGATGCCTACGGTTGAAGATGCGGAGGATGTCTGTTCCGAGGTGTTTTTAAAGGTGCAGAGCAGGATAGAAGAATATGACACCAACAAGGCTTCGGTGTCCACCTGGATATATGCGATAACGAAGAACTGTGTCATAGATTTTTACCGCAAAAACAGGATAACCGAAGAAATCCCTGAGGAGCTGGCCTCTGATATGGAGGTGGACAGCAATCTTTTAAGAAAGGAGACTTTAAGGGAGCTGGCCGAAGCACTTTTAAGCCTTCCTGAGGAGGAAAGGGAGGTCATAATCCTTTATTATTATGAGAATATGAGTTTGAGACAGATCGAGAAGCTTTCCGGCTTAAGCTACGGGCAGGTTAAGCTCAGACGCACAAAAGCGCTCGAGAATCTCAAAGTTCTTCTGAATAAATATGTGTAACAAAAACAGGTGACCAGATGAAAAAGGACGGGAGAAGCAAGATATTGACCGAGCTGGCATCAGCGATAACCATATTGTTCGTTATCGCCATAATCCTTAACGGTTATGCTATCTACAGAGATGCCAGTTCCAAACTCATTAAAGAATATCAGGACAGTGCCGTCGGTTTTCTGAAATATGAAAGCTCTTTTCTGTCTCCGGATGAAGCATCCCCTGAAAAAGAAAAAAACGAATGGTGTGTAGATTTCTGGCTTGATAACAGCATGGAGGTCATGCAGAAGGTTCGGGAATTGTCAGGGTATGGTGAAATTGCAAAGGAAATTAAGGATCTGACGCAGAAAACGGGACATTCATTTTATAGTGAGATCACGATCACGGACATTGAATCCATGGATCACGAAGATCAGCTGAGCTTTGCCGTTTATAAATTTGTGAATGAAAATATGTTATACAATACATGGCGGAGTAATGATACAAAGATGTCGGATCAGATCATAAGGTCTTTCCTGTTCGATGAGGACGGGAATGCCGTAATGCTCTTAGAATCAAATCCCCGTTATGTTACGGGTGAGCTGGAGGATGATAATTTCAACCTTTCTTTTAATCTGGTTCTGGGGGAACGCAGGCCTTTTAATATATATAATCATCCGGCTGCCATCAGGGCCCAGAGGAGTAAGAAGATAGAGGAGGAGCCGGAAAAGACTCTTGACAACGAGGAACAGAAGGCCAAAATGAGCTATTTTGCGCCTGTTTTAAGAAACGGAGAAGTTGTCGGAATGATAATGGTATCCTACGAATGGACGGATACTCTGAAGGATATCTGGAATAGTGTTGTCGGGATCGAGATGATAAATCTCATTGCCCTTATCCTTACCGAACTGCTGCTCCTTTTGATAGTCTACTTTGCCGCAGTCCGTCCCTTAAAGGATATACAGAAAAATGTCAGGGTTTACAGTGAAAATAAAGACAGCACCACGATCATAAACAATGTCAGGCAGATGCATTATTTTAACGAATTCGGTATCCTTGCCGATGATATAGCCTCTCTGGCAGCGGAAATGGAAAGGTATACCGGGGAGATGAGTATTCTTTCGAGTGAGAGGGAGAAAAAGAATACGGAGCTTGATATCGCCAAAAAGATACAGCTTCAGAATCTTCCGAATACATTCCCGGCCTTCCCCGAAAGAGATGATCTGGATATCTATGCATCCATGGATGCTGCATTTGAGGTCGGGGGAGATTTCTATGACTTCTTCTTTGTAGATGACGACCATCTGGCGCTTGTCATAGCAGATGTGTCAGGGAAGGGAGTTCCGGCAGCTCTCTATATGATGAGGGTAAAAACATATATCAAGGAAGCTGTCATGGAGGAAAGAAGCCTAAGCCCCGGAAGAATTCTGGAAAAGGCCAATCTGGAATTAAGCAGGGGAAATGATACTCTGGTGTTCGTTACGGTCTGGCTGGGTATCTTAAGTGTAAGCGGGGGAAGACTTGTATGTGCAAATGCGGGTCATGAAAAAATACTGATAAAACGCGCCGGAGAGGACTTCGGGTTCTGTAAAGATAATGGCGGAATGGTACTGGGACTTGTTGAGGATAACAAATATAATGAAACCGAATTTGAACTGGAAAGAGAGGATGTGATCTTTGTTTATACGGACGGGGTCACGGAGGCGATGAATGCACAGGGGAAACCCTTTGGAAAGGAAAGGATGTTGCATTCGCTTAATACTCATAAGGATGAGACGGTAAGGGAGATCATAGCCGGTGTCAGGGAGGATGTGGCTTTGTATGTGGGAGAGACGGAAAATTCCGATGATGTGACAATGCTGGCAGTGAAGCTGCTTTAAGAATTTTGGGGGAGGTGCGTTTATGCTTGCTACTCTTATAACCGATAAAAACAGAAAGTTTTTTGAAAAGGCAATGCCTGAGGATGTGAAGGAAAATGCGGACCTGTTCATAGGAGCGGTGGATACCGAAACGGATACTGCCTGCGGGGTGCTTGCTGCTGAGGCTCTTTCCGAAGAGGAGCTTTTTGTGGATCTCCTCTATGTGGAAGATAAATTCAGATACCGCGGTGCGGGGATGGCCATGGTTCGTTTCCTGCAGGATCTGTCGGCTGAGCTTGATATTTCAAGGATAAGCTGCTCCCAGGTGCGTCTCCTTGAAGATGATCCCGACGGAGAAGACAAGGATGCCCTGGCAGTGCTTTTTTATGACTGCGGCTTTACGGAAGATCCCGTGGGGGATATATTCCGGATGAATTTAAGCGACATTAAGGCGGAAAGGACGAAAACCGATGCGGTGCTGATACCCTTAAGTGACATTGAAAGCGCACAGTGGGAAGAGCTTGAGGCAGAATTTGACGGATTTAACGGGGATGCGGAGTACGGCATGTTGGGAAACAGGGAGGATTACAGCGAAAAATACAGCTTTATTGCCTTTAACAGGGAGAAAAAGCAGGTCGGAGCGATTCTTGTAAGACCTCTTTATGAAGACATGCTGATCGATAAGGTTATAAACAACTCCGTGGGCGGAAAGGATGATATATCGGGAAATCTTATTTTAAGAACGGTAAGGGCACTGAAGGATGACAGGGGGAAGGATTCATTTGTGTATATCCATTCCGGAAACGACCGGATGACGGATTTTGTAAATGCCCTTACGGATAACAGGGCGAAGCTGTCGGGAGTGGCTTTTGAGGAGCATTTCGAAGTGCCGGTGTTTGGGTAAAGAAAAGATTCCTCGGGCTGAAGCCCTCGGAATGACAAGAGGGGACTGAAGCGTAGGATCACGGTCAGGAAATAAGGAGAAGGATTAATGGGTTACAGCGACGAATTAAAGATAACTAAAAAAGAAAATAAAAAGATTGAAACAAACATCTCTAAGAATGTTCACAGTGAAGGGAATATTTCCGGGCCAAAAAACAGGATAAATACCGGAAATGCTTCGGGACAGAAGAATAAAAAAGTCCCGCTTGAAGAGAACAAGAAAAAGTTCAGGGAAAAGGTGGAAAAGCTCGTAAATGAAAATGAGAAGGCCAAAGAACCTCCCGTGACAGCCGTTGAAGAGGAAAGAAGAAAAAAGTGGGAGGAGATCGAAAAAAAGAAGATCAAAACAATTGCCCACAGCGACCACCTTTACGGACTGATAAAAGAGGCGGAAAAACAAAGAAACCTTAAAAAAACGCCGGAATACACAAAAAAACTGGTGTATGTTCCCGAAAAGAGCGCACTCACTGGACTTTATAAGGACAACTTCACAGACAGACTGGGAGCAAAAAGGAGCAGCAGCCTGAAGAAAAAGGGGTCAGTCCTTGATATTAAGCGCCAGAATGCGATTGCTCTTAAAAATGCCGAAACAGAAGTGGAAAAGGAAAGGCTTACCACATTATCCTTCCTCATCACAAAGGATCAGATAAACGCTGTCGATTCGGAAAACGGCGATTACAACGATCTGGCTCAGTTTATGACCTTAAGTGAGCAGGATAATAAGGAGCTCATCTCACTTTATTACGGTAAAAAGACCGACGCTGAAACAGGGGAAAGTGTGGGACAGGATGTGCAGAAGGCACTTGATATCATGCTCTCCCAGCTTTTTAAGATAAATGTCAGCAGCCTGAGGCTTGATAATGATGCGGAGATAGCAAATAACGCACAGACTTTGGAGACATTGTCAAACCAGATAGCTGCCTTTGACAGGATGAATGAAAGGCACCGCTTTATGGAAGGCGTGCACAGCCTTTTGAGGGAACATATTGAGGAGCATCTTGAGTCACTGCGCTCGATCGCGGCCTATTACAACATGCGTAAGGAGGTTATGAGCGATAAATACTACCTTTCCCATGAAAACAGGGAACTGTCCATGGACATAACAAAGGCAAAGACTGAAGAGCAAAAGGCCATTGCGGACAAGCTCCTTCGTTCCTATGTGCTCGGAAGAAATATGATGACATTAAACGGCGCGGATGCATCCGCCGTAAGGAAGAGGGGAAAGCCTTCCTTTGCGGATAAAAAGGGAGATGAATATTTAAGGAAGATCGAAAATGACTACCGGGGAAGCGATAAATATAAGGAATATGTCCGCAGCGTCTATGAGAAGAAAACCGACGATAAGCTTATATCCGATTATAAGAACCTGACTCTTCCGGGCAGGGAGAAAACCGGAAAAAAGGCAGAAGGAGCAAAGGAGGAACCGAAAAAGACCGTAAAGCAGGAAGGACCGGTCACCACGGAGCAGATGCGAGCTGACTACAGAGCTAAAATAAAGATCAGTGATAAGGATTATGAAACCGTATTTGAGGAAAAGGAATTTTATGATCTGGAGCTCGAGCTTGACAGCGTGATCTGCAATAACAGGACAGAAAGACTGCGTCTTAAGCAACGATATGAAAAATTCTTAAAAGACAGGAATGATTTCTGGGTTAAGGAGGCTAAAAAGCTGAAGGATCCGCAGACAGCCCACTATTACGAATGTCTTGCAAAGCTTCGCACAGAGCTTGACAGGAAGCAGCACGGCTACGCAGTGGAAAAGACAGGAAAGAAAACTTCCACAAGAGAGACGATAGAAAAACTTATAAGCGAAATTGAAAAAAGCCCCTTCAAAAAGAGCGGTAAAAATACCGAAGCTCCCGAGCTTATAGGGTATTCTTTTGCCATAGATACCGAGGCCATACTTAACAGGATCCTGGAGGAAGAAAAGAAAAAGGAATGCGGCGTGCCTTTTGAAAAATTCAAAGGGACGGGGAATGTGTTCAATTTCACAAATCGCGATGATGAGTATGGCAGGAAGGTATATTTCCTTAATAAAGATGCGGGTCCCGATTTCAAGCTGGCAGATGAATTCTTTGCCCTTCAGAAACTGGCAGACCGGCTGGGCGCGGGAAATATGCTCAACAGAAAGGAAGAAGTAACAGTTAAAGACAAAAAGGGAAAGCTTCACAGGGGATTTAAGGCTGAAAGAATCTTTGATTATGCTGTCAATCCTTCGGAACTTAAGAAAAAGGCTGAAAAAAACGGTGCCGAGATCGAATACACTCCGGAGGTTTTAAGGTCGCTTTCGAATCTCCAGCTGTTAAATGTCCTGATCGGAAATGACGGGTTTAATGCGGACAGGGATATTAACCTTGTGTATTCTGAAAAAAGTTTTGGTGGAAAAACAGTATAC
>JAEEGL014427040.1_pt1 | contig 12107 bp, 10 predicted proteins | sample 9134231 | NCBI WGS metagenome assembly JAEEGL01 (sample SAMN16246548, study PRJNA631951) | gut metagenome | biome: gut microbiome; feature: rumen; material: fiber-attached | host: Bos | place: Iran: Karaj | collected 2018-10
CGACATTTATCGTTAAATTTGTGAAAATATTCCGTTATGTCCTTTATCGAAGATAGAATAGCCCAGGAAGGGCTGACTTTCGACGACGTATTGCTGATCCCGGCATACTCGGATGTCCTTCCTCGTGAAGTAGAGCTTCACACCCGTTTTTCGCGCAACATTACGCTCAACATCCCCATCGTGTCCGCTGCTATGGACACTGTCACGGAAGCGCCGATGGCTATCGCTCTGGCAAGAGAAGGAGGCATCGGCGTCATTCATAAGAACATGTCGGTCCAGGAACAGGCGGCACAGGTCCGGATGGTCAAACGGGCCGAGAACGGCATGATCGATTCTCCGGTTACGATCACGGCAGATCGCACCGTCGGAGATGCGCTGAAAATGATGGCTGATTACAGCATCGGCGGCATCCCGGTCGTCAAGGAGGGCGGCTATCTTGTCGGTATCGTCACGAACCGCGACCTTCGTTTCCAGAACGACCTGTCTCGCAGCATTGCGGAAGTGATGACGTCAAAGGGCCTCGTGACGATCACGGAGGACCGCCGGGACCGTGATTATGTCCGTTCCGTGCTGCAGGCCAACAAGATCGAGAAACTCCCTGTCGTCGACAAGGAGGGTCGGATCGTAGGCCTGATCACCTTCAAGGACATCACCAAGGAGCAGATTCATCCGAATGCCTGCAAGGACTCCAAAGGGCGTCTGCGTGTGGCAGCCGGCATCGGTATTACGCCGGACGCCGTGGAACGCATTGCTGCCCTTGTCGCGGAAGGCGTGGATGCTGTGGTGCTGGACAGTGCCCATGGGCATAGCAAGGGCGTGATCGACAAGCTCAAGGAGGTCAAGGCGGCTTTCCCGCAGCTGGACGTCGTGGTCGGTAACATTGCGACGGCCGATGCGGCCCGGGCCCTGATTGAGGCGGGTGCGGATGGCATCAAGGTAGGCATCGGTCCCGGTTCGATCTGTACCACCCGTATCGTGGCAGGCGTCGGCGTACCGCAGCTCACGGCCATTTATGATTGCGCCTCTGTCGCGAAGCAGTATGGCGTTCCCGTCATTGCAGACGGTGGCTTGCGCTATTCCGGCGATGTCGTCAAGGCCCTGGCGGCTGGCGGCGATTGCGTGATGTGCGGCTCGATGTTCGCGGGCACCGAAGAGGCTCCGGGTGAGACGATCATCTACAACGGCCGTAAGTTCAAGACTTATCGTGGCATGGGTTCCCTCGACGCGATGGCGGCCGGCTCCAAGGACCGTTATTTCCAGGACAAGGAGACCGAGACCAAAAAACTGGTCCCGGAAGGGATCGTCGGACGCGTCCCGTACAAGGGCACGCTCGAGGAGACGGTCTATCAGCTGATCGGCGGCTTGCGTTCCGGCATGGGCTATTGCGGTGCGCACAACCTCGCCGAGCTCAAGAACGCGCGTTTCACAAAGGTGACGGCCAGCGGCATGACGGAGAGCCATCCGCACGACGTGACGATCACCAAGGAGACGCCCAATTATTCCAGAGGAGACTAATTCAATAAAACGGACAGGATATATGTACAACGGAGAGAAATTGAACGTGCAGCAGTTCATCGCGGATGCGGTGGCTGAAATCAAGGCCCAGGTCGGCAACGATGTCGTCGTGCTCGGTCTGTCGGGTGGCGTGGATTCCACGGTGACTGCCCTGCTGGTGGATAAGGCCATCGGCAAGAAGCTGGTCTGTATTTTCGTAGATCACGGTTTGCTGCGGAAGAATGAGTTCGAGGATGTCCTCAAGCATTATGAGGGCATGGGACTCAATGTCATCGGCGTGCGCGCCGCGGACCGTTTCTTCGCGGCTTGCAAGGGCATCACGGATCCTGAACTGAAACGTAAGGCCATTGGCAAGACTTTCATCGATGTGTTTGCTGACGAGGCACGCAAGGTTCAGGATGCGAAGTGGCTTGCACAGGGCACGATCTGGCCGGATATCGCGGAGTCCAAGTCGGATAAGGGCGTGATCAAGAGCCACCACAACGTGGGCGGTCTGCCGGAGGATCTCCATTTCGGCTTGGTAGAGCCGCTGAAGTACCTTTACAAGTTTGAGGTGCGTGAGGTGGGCGAGGCGCTCGGTCTGGATAAGCACTTCCTGGGCCGTCATCCTTTCCCGGGTCCGGGTCTGGGCGTTCGTTGCCTGGAGGAACTGACGCCGGAGCGCATCCATATCCTGCAGGAGGCTGATGCCGTGTTTATCAATGACTTGCGGGAAGCTGGCCTGTATGATGAGATCTGGCAGGCGGCGGTGGTGTTGCTGCCGGTCCGCAGCACGGGTATCAAGGATGGCCGACGTACTTATGACAATGTCGTTGCGCTGCGGGCGGTCAATTCGGTGGATGCCGTGACGGCCGAAGTGGTCAATCTGCCGTTTGAGTTCTTGCAGAAGGTGGCGACGGACATCATCGCGCAGGTGGATGGCGTCAACCGTGTTGTGTACGACATTTCTCCCAAGCCGCCGGCAACCATCGAGTGGGAGTAGGGCGCTGATCAGGGCGCAAGAACTGCCGCGCTTTCAGGAAGCATTCCCCGAAGGGTTCTTTTCTGCTTCCTGAAAGCGCGGCAGCCCTTGCACCTAGCGAACGTTCGTGCCCGGACAGGCAGACAGGAATCCAATGTGCATTCCCCGAAGGGTTCATTCCTGCACATTGGATTCCTGTCTGTTTGTCCGGGCCTTTCGCTAAAGCTGGATGCGACCCGGATAGGCCTGTAGTGCGGCAGCAAGGATCTTCATCGCCTTAGCAAGCTCCGGAACCTCCAGAACATAGGCGATGCGGGCTTGGCGCAAGCCTTCGCCGGGCGTTTTGTAGAAAGAGGCCGCCGGCGTGATCATCACCGTCTCATTATCGATGTGGAACTCCGTCAACGTCCACTTGATGAAATCCTCCGCACGATCCACCGGCAACTCCGCGACCGTATAGAAGGCACCCATCGGCGTCGGAGTAAACACCCCCGGCATCGCATTGAGCGCGGCAACCGCAAAGTCCCGCCGCCGGATATACTCCTCCCGGACTTCATCGAAATAAGAAAAAGGCGTATCCAGCGCCCCCAGCGCCGCATACTGTCCCAGCACCGGCGGACAGAGCCGCGACTGCGCGAACTTCAGCGCCGCCGCCATCACTTCCTTGTTGTGGGAAACCAGGCAACCGATACGCGCTCCGCAGAGGTTATAGCGTTTCGAGATCGAATCCGCCAGGATCACGTTCTGCTCCGCGCCCGGGATATGCATCGCCGAGAAATGCGGCTCCTCCGAATAGCAGAACTCCCGGTACACTTCGTCAGAGATCAAAAACAAATTGTGCCGGACGCAGAAATCGCCGATAGCCAGCATCTCCTCCTTGCTGAACAGCTTGCCTGACGGGTTGCAGGGATTGCAAAGGAGTACGGCCTTGGTCCGGGGCGTGACCAGCTTCTCAAACTCGCGGATATCCGGGACGGCAAAGCCTGCCCGGATGTCGGTATGGACTGCCTTCAGCGTGATCCCGTTGAGGAAAGCAAAGGTCTGGTAGTTGGTGTAGAAAGGCTCCACGACGATGATCTCGTCACCGCGGTCCGCCACGATCTGCATCGCTACCGAGAAGGCCTCGCTGCCCGCCACATCGACCAGCAACTCGCTGACTTCAATGTCGATCCCGACCTTCTTGTAATACTTCTCGATGAAATCCTTTCGGAGCTGCATCAGGCCTGCGGAATTGGTGTAAGACAGGTGGTGCAAGTTTTTGCAGCGCCCGATCACACCCTCGATGGCGCAATCCGGGGACTTGATGTCCGGCGCGCCCACATTGAGATGGTACACCTTTACGCCGGCGCTTTCAGCGGCATCGGACAGGGGGACCAGCTTCCGGATAGCAGAAGCCGGCATCTCGGCGGATTTCCGGGAAATGGAGAGCGTTTCCATGCTATTGCTGTTTCAGTTCGTTATAAGCTTCCAGGGCTTTTTGCAGGACGACCAGCGCCTTGGCGAGGTCCTCCTTGTTGAGGACATAGGCTAGACGGACCTCATCTACGCCGTCCTTCGGATCGGAGTAGAAACCGCGGCCCGGAGCCATCATCACGGTCTGGCCTTCGTAAGAAAAGTCGGTCAGGCACCATTTGCAGAAGGCTTCTGCATCATCCACCGGCAGTCGCGCCATGGTGTAGAAAGTACCCATAGGGGTGGGGGAGAAGACCCCCGGAATACGGTTAAGCCCATCCACCAGGAAGTTGCGCCGGGTCAGGTACTCTTCATACACTTCTTCCATATATTCGGCTGGGGTGCTCAGGGATGCCTCCGCGATGACCTGACCGATCAGCGGCGGGCTCAGGCGGGCCTGGCAGAATTTCATCACGGCCTCGCGTACCGCCTTGTTCTTCGTGATCAGCGCACCGATGCGGATGCCGCACTCGGAATAGCGCTTCGACACCGAGTCCAGCAGCACGACATTTTCCTCGATCCCTTCCAGATGGAAAGCGGAAATGTACGGAGCCTTGGTGTAGATGAATTCCCGGTACACCTCGTCCGAGAAGAGGTAAAGATTGTATTTTTTGACCAGGTCGCGGATCTTGCGCATCTCCTGCTTGGTGTACAGATAGCCGGTCGGGTTGTTGGGATTGCAGATCAGGATGGCCTTGGTCTTGGGCGTGATTTGCTCCTCGAACTTCTCGATTGGAGGCAGACGGAAACCGTCATCGATGGAGGTCTTGACCGATTTGATCACGGCGCCGCAGCTGATCGCAAACGCCATGTAGTTGGCATAGGACGGGTCTGTGACGATGATCTCGTCGCCCGGGTCGAGGCAGGCCATATAGGCGAACTGTACGGCCTCCGAACCGCCGGAGGTGATGATGATCTCGTCCGGACTGAGGTCGATCCCGTATTCGGCATAGTAACTCACCAGTTTCGTCCGCAGGCTTTTGTATCCTTGGGAAGGGCTGTATTCCAGGACTTTGCGGTCGATCTGACGCGCAGCGTCGATCGCGCATTGCGGTGTCGGAATATCCGGCTGACCGATGTTTAGGTGGTACACGTGGATGCCATTCCGCTTGGCGGATTCAGCATATTTCGCCAGTTTCCGGATCGGAGAACTGGGCATATTCTGGGCACGCTGGGAGATCTTCATGTTGCTGTCGGTGAGGGGCAATACGTTCTAACCAGGTCAAAAGTAGTCATTATTTTATCATTATTAAAATTTTTTTCATAACTTGGACTGCTCTTAATAGCAGTAGTGTATCCTAATAAACGAGTAAGCCATGAAAGCAGCGATTGTCGGCGCCAGCGGCGCGGTCGGCCAAGAGTTCCTGAAAATCCTAGAGGAACGGAATTTTCCTGTTGATGAATTGGTCCTTTTCGGATCAGCACGAAGCGCGGGCCGCAAGTATAAATTTCGCGGCAAGGAGCTGGAAGTCAAATTGCTGCAGCACAACGACGATTTCAAAGGCATCGATATCGCTTTCACCTCTGCCGGAGCCGGGACTTCCCGCGAATTCGCGGAAACCATCACGAAGTACGGCGCTGTGATGATCGACAATTCCAGCGCTTTCCGGATGGATGCCGATGTGCCGCTCGTGGTGCCGGAGTGCAACGCGGAAGATGCGCTCGTGCGTCCCCGCGGTATCATTGCCAATCCTAACTGTACGACGATCCTGATGGTCGTTGTCCTCAAGCCCATCGAGGCCTTGTCGCACATTACACGCATCCACGTGGCCAGTTACCAGTCTGCCTCTGGCGCCGGTGCCCAAGCCATGGCTGAGCTGCAGCAGCAGTACAAGGATATTGTCGAGGGCCGCCCGACTAAGGCCGAAAAATTTGCCTATCAGCTGGCCTACAACGTCATCCCGCAGATCGACGTCTTCACGGACAACGGTTATACCAAAGAAGAGATGAAGATGTTCAACGAGACGCGCAAGATTCTTCATTCCGACGTGCGCTGCTCGGCGATGTGCGTGCGCATTTCCTCCCTCCGCTCCCATTCCGAGGCGGTGTGGATCGAGACCGAGCAACCCCTGAGCGTCGCGCAGGTGCAGGAGGCGCTGGCTCATGCGCCCGGTGTCACGCTGGAAGACGATCCCGCCACGCAGACCTATCCGATGCCCCTCTTCACCGGCGGAAAGGACAATGTCTATGTCGGACGCGTCCGGAAAGACCTGGCGAATGAGAACGGCCTCACGTTTTGGCTCTCCGGCGACCAGATCAAGAAGGGCGCCGCGCTCAATGCGGTCCAGATCGCGGAATACCTCATCGCCTGCGGCAACGTGAAATAAAGCTTACCCTCCCTATATGCTTCAGATCTATTGCAAGAATACCGGCACGACACAAAACTTCCCGGAAGGGACCTCCCTGCTGGAGATGCTTCCGGCTTTTGCGTTCGAGAAACCGTATCCCATCGTTTCGGCCAAGGTCAACAATGTCTCCCAAGGCCTGAAATTCAAGGTGTACAACAACAAGGACATCGAATTCCTGGATGTCCGTGACGCCAGCGGGATGCGCGTTTATTGCCGATCGCTTTTCTTCCTGCTTTGCAAGGCGGCGCGAGACGTTTATCCCGAAGGCAGGATCTATCTGGAGCACCCGATCAGCAACGGCTATTATTGCAATTTCAACAAGGTGGACGGCTCTCCGACCACGCTGGAGGATGTCGCCCGCATCCGGGGCCGGATGCAGGAAATTGTGGACGAGGACCTGCCCTTCCACCGCTATGAGGTCCATACCGACGAGGCGGTCCGCATCTTCCGGGAGCGCGGCTATGCCGACAAGGTCAAGCTTTTCGAGACCAGCGGCACCGTCTATACGGACTACTATACGCTCGGTGATACGCCGGATTATTATTACGGTCGCCTGGCCCCTTCCGCGGGCTACATCAAGGTCTGGGGGCTGGAGCCCTACCACGGCGGCATGCTCTTGCGTGTCCCGGATCCCCATGATCCGAACGCCCTGAAGCCTTTTGTCGAGCAGCCCAAGACTTTCGAGATGTTTTCCGAAAACCTTCGCTGGAACATCATCACGCACCTGAACACTGTCGGCGACGTGAACCACGCCTGCCTCAAGGGTAACGGCAGCGAACTGATCCAGGTTTCGGAGGCCCTGCAGGAGAAGAAGATCGTCCAGATTGCCGAAGAGATCGACCGCCGCTACCGGCGGGAAACGGATCCCGTGCGCCTCGTCCTGATTACCGGCCCGAGCAGCAGCGGCAAGACCACCGTCTGCAAGCGTCTCAGCGTCCAGCTCAAAGCTTGCGGCCTGCGCCCGGTTTCCTTCTCGACCGATGACTATTTCGTCAACCGTGTTGATACGCCGAAGCTTCCGGACGGTAGCTATGATTTTGACAACTTCGACACTGTCGATCACGCGGCTTTGCAGCGGGACCTCCAGGCCCTGCTTGCCGGGGAGCAGATCGATGTCCCCGAATACAACTTTGTCACCGGTAAACGGGAATACAACGGCAAGCGTCTCAAACTCGGCGCCAGCACCGTCGTACTGGTGGAAGGTATCCACGCCCTCAATCCGCGCCTGACGGATCAGATCCCGGAAAACGCCAAATTCCGGATCTTTATCTCGACCCTGACCGGCATCCCCCTGGATCACCACAACTGCATTCCGACCAGTGACAACCGCCTCCTGCGCCGCATCGTACGCGACAGCAAGAAAGGAGCCTTCAGTGCCCGCGAAACCATCGCTCAGTGGCCCAATGTCTGTGCTGCCGAGGAGCAGTGGATCGCTCCTTTCCAAGAGAATGCAGATGTGATGTTCAATTCCGCCTACCTGGTCGAGTTCGCGGTCCTGCGCAACCACGCGGAGCCGATCCTCGCCAGCGTGCCCAAGAACTGTCCGGAATACGCCGAGGCGCACCGTCTGCTCAAGTTCATCCACTATTTTGTCCCCGTCTCGGACGGGGAGATCCCGCCGACTTCACTCCTGCGCGAGTTCCTCGGCGGTTCTTCCTTCAAGTATTGATGCCCTATGGATTACCATGCACTGAAAGACAACTGCATCGCGTGGATACGCGATTGGTTTGAGAAAAATGGTCCGACCTGTACCGCCGTGCTCGGCATGAGCGGAGGAAAGGATAGTACGATAGCGGCGGCCCTTTGCGCTGAGGCGCTGGGCCCGGAGCGTGTGATCGGTGTTGCAATGCCACAGAACGGCCAAGGGATCAACGATGCCGACGCGATTTGCGAATACTTGGGCATCACCTATCTTTGCCTGCCCATCGGAGCCGTGACAGATGCCTGTGAGGCCCTGGAGACCTGCATCCCTGGCGGAAAATTCTCTATCCAGACGGTGCAGAACATCCCGCCCCGTATCCGGATGACGATGCTCTATGCTGTGGCGCAGTCTTCCAACGGGATGGTGGCCAACACCTGCAACCTCAGCGAGGATTACATTGGCTACGCGACCCTTTTCGGCGATGCGGCCGGTTCCTTTGCTCCTTTCGGGCGCCTGGTGGTGCGTGAGGTGAAGGGCATCGGTCATGCGCTGGGCTTGCCGGCGAAATGGGTAGATAAGATCCCGGACGACGGTTTGCCTCACTCCAGTCCCGACGAGGAGAAATTCGGTTTCAGTTATGCCACGCTCGATCATTGGATCCGGGAAGGTATCTGCGAAGATGATGAGATCCTACAGAAGATCCAGCGGATGCACCGCCGCAACCGTTTCAAGACCGAGATCCTGCATATCCCGGCCTTCGACCCCGAGTTTCCCATTCATTATTAGCTAATTACAAACGAACTTAATATGCTTAGCCGTAAAGTCGCGGAGCAGTTGAAAAACTACCGCACCCCGTTCTATCTTTATGACATTGATCTTCTCCGCCAGACGCTGCAGAGTGCTGTCTCCGTCGCGGAGCGTTACAACTATGTCATCCATTATGCCATCAAGGCCAATTATGATCCGCGCATCCTTCAGGTGATCAAGGAATATGGACTCGGCATCGACTGCGCCAGCGGCAATGAGGTCCGTTGTGCCATCGAGGCCGGTTTCAAGCCGAAGAGCATCGTGTACGCCGGAGTGGGGAAGCGGGACCATGAGATCCGCTATGCCATCGAGCAGGAGATCTTTGCGATCAACTGCGAGTCCATCGAAGAGTTGGAGGTGGTCAACGCCTTTGCGGCCGAGGCCGGCAAGGTGGTGACGGTTGCCCTGCGCATCAATCCGGATATTGATCCCAAAACCAACCATTGCATCGATACCGGACAGGCGGATAGCAAGTTTGGCATTTCTTACGAAGAGGTGCTCAATTCCGCGGAAAGGATCCAGGCCCTGAAAAACGTACGCATTCGCGGCATGCACCTGCATATCGGCTCTCAGATCCGGGAGCTGCATGTCTTCGAGTACCTCTGCAACAAGGTCAACGTTATCGTAGATAATTTGGTAAAGCTGGGCTTTGAGCTGGATTTCGTGGATGTGGGCGGCGGCCTTGGCATCAATTATGACTTCCCGGAGAACGAACCGGTGCCCAATTTCGCCTCGGTCTTCTCCATTATCAACAGTCATCTGAGGGTAGGGAACCGCCAGGTCCATTTCGAGTTCGGGCGTGCCATCGTGGCGCAGTGCGGCGAATTGATCACCGGCGTCCTGTTCAACAAGACGACGGCGACCGGCCGCAAACTAGTGATCGTGGATGCTTCCATGACCGAACTGATCCGGCCGATGCTGTACGGCGCCTACCACAACATCGAGAATATCACATCAACCTCAGACCGTCACGAGCGCTATACGATCGTGGGAACGGCCTGCGAATCGACGGATGTCTTCGATGAGAACATCAACTTGCCGGAGACCCGTCGCGGCGACCTTCTGACAATCAAGTCCGCCGGCGCCTATGGGATGTCGATGGCTTCCCGCTACAACCAGCACGATCTCCCGCCGTCGGTTTATAGCGACGAACTGTAGGTCTTCTCGGACGCCCGGAGGCCACTGTATCGTCAAGAGCGAAAGGTGACCCCTTCGGGAATGCTCTTGCCAATACAGTGGCCTCCGGGCGTCTGGCGGCGCTACTGAAGTTTGGCGTCTTGCTGGCGGGAGCGCCAGAGGGCGGTCATTGCTTCCAGCGTCTTGCCCTTGGTCTCAGGGACGAGTTTCCAGACGAAGACGGCGGCGATGAGGCAGATGACTCCGTAGAGGGCATAAGCGAAGAAGTGTCCGAAACTGTCACCCATCGCACCCAGCTTCATGTTGTACATCGGCACGAAGGTGGACGATACGATGAAGTTGAAGATCCACTGGAAGGCGACGGCGATGGCCGTGGCCTGGCTGCGGATGGTGTTCGGGAAGAGTTCGGAGATATACACCCAGCAGATCGGGCCCCAACTGAACATGAAGCAGGCGCTATACACCATGATGGACAGCACCGGCACGAGGGCGGGCAGCATCACGACGTTGGACAAAGCCACGCCCAGGGCACCGAGCGCCATGCCCAGCGAACCGGTGATGAGCAGCGGCTTTCGGCCCAGTTTCTCGACCGTGAACACGGCCACAAGCGTGAAGGAAATGTTAATCACGCCCATGATCACGGTGAAAAGCATGTTGTTGCTGACGCCCATCGATTCGAAGATGCGAGGCGCGAAATAGAGCACGGCATTGATGCCGATGATCTGCTGAAACACGCTCAACATGCAGCCGATGAAGATCACCATCCAGCCGTAGGAGAAGAGTTTCTCCGTCTTCTCGACGACCGTGTTCTTGATTTCGAGCAGGATCTCCTGCGCCTTTCCGGCTCCGTTGATGCGCGTCAGGACGTGCAGGGCCTTGTCCGGCTCACCATTAAGTACCAGGTATCGCGGGGTTTCCGGTACAAGGAGGATCAGCAGGGCGAAAAGACCGGCCGGGACACATTCGGAGACGAACATCAGCCTCCAGCCGACAGAGTTGGTCCAGGCCACGACGGCCGGATCATTGGCGTGGGAGCGGATGATCAGGAAGTTGACAAAATAGACGACCAACTGGCCGAAAATAATGGCGAACTGGTTCCAGGATACGAGCTTGCCACGCTTGTTGGCAGGCGCCACTTCAGCGATATACATCGGGCACAGGGCCGAGGCCAGGCCGACGCCGATGCCGCCGAGGATACGGTAGAGGTTGAAAGCCACCAGCAGACCCTTGGTCGGAATTCCCTTCTGGAAGAAGAGGAACTCCGGGGCGTAAGAGCCGAGGGCGGACAGGAAAAAGAGGATGCCTGCGACGAAGAGGGACTTCTTACGACCGAGGCGCGAGGCCATCCAACCGGAAAGGAAGGCGCCGATGATACATCCGATCAGGGCGCTGGAGGTCGTGAACCCATGCCAGCCGTCGGTGTAGTTGAAGTCCGCCGCGCTCTGGAAGAACGCCTGCAGGCCCCGTTCCGCGCCGGAAATGACAGCCGTGTCATAACCGAAGAGGAGACCGCCGATGACGGCGACAAGGACGATCGAGAACAAGTAGGCTTTGCTGCCTTTATCCTGGGTTGCCATATGTGGTAAGTCTTTGGTTTTCTGTTTATTGCGTGAGGTAGGCCGTGTTGGCTGCGATGGTAGAGCCGGTAAAGGCGCCGAAGGCTGCCATCGAGGACGTGCTCTCGGAAGACAGGACGCGGCAGGTGCCGCTAGGCTTCGAAATATTCGTCAGCGTGCCTTGCAGCAGGTTGCCGGTGACGGTTACAGCAGTATTCTTACTTCCGTCAAAGGTATATTGGGTATTGGCAGAACCTTTGATAAGAACTCCGGTATTCTTCGGTATGACGCTGCCATAAGGAATGGCTACAAGTCGGGCATATCCTGCCGCCACTTGGTTGATGTAGTAAGCAGTTGCCCCGGTCGGTACTAATGCGTTGAAATCCACATACATCGTGGCCCAGCCATTGCTATCGGTCTTGACGTTGTGTGTGTCAGGGTAGATGACTTCAATATCATCAATGAGTAAGTGGTCGCCTGTGGCCCCAACACCAGGACTCTTGTTGGTCATAGCATTAATTAAAATAAAGCTTGGAGTTGTTCTCTCTTGGCCATTCTTATATTCAAAACGAACTTCAAACCGTTTCCAAATACCACTCTCCCTTGCTTTGATATATTGATCTGCAATAGCTATCAGTGTCCCGTTGCTGGTAGATCCATTTGCAAGAGTTCGGAAATTATTATTATCA
>JAEEGL016686250.1_pt1 | contig 12107 bp, 9 predicted proteins | sample 9134231 | NCBI WGS metagenome assembly JAEEGL01 (sample SAMN16246548, study PRJNA631951) | gut metagenome | biome: gut microbiome; feature: rumen; material: fiber-attached | host: Bos | place: Iran: Karaj | collected 2018-10
ATCCACAGTGATATCGCCGGAAACATACCCGCCTTTTTGTGAATACTTAAGAGTACATCCTACAGGAGTAACATCTTCTGTAGTAAACGAAAGTCCTAAGCCACCCATATCTTCCAAAGTACCATGTGAAACCCATGAAAGAGACTGCTGGTAATCCTTATAGGTAAGAACAAGATGTTTACCATCTTCACCAAAAGAATAATTCGCATATTCGTCTCTGTCATCATAATGAAGAACAAGATTTTTCCCATCTGTCACTTCATATGTGAACTCCTCGATATCGCCCTCGTAAAATCTGACACGCCTTCCGCTATTATCATCTTTAAAGTCATAGTAGTAACTGATATCACCATAGTCCTCTACCTGCCAAACTCCAGCATGGATAGGCATTTCTGGCTTGAAGATTTCTTCAGGTTCCTGCGTGGTTGAGCTTTCTTCAACAGATTCTTCTATAACAGCTTCATTATCTTGTTTTATTTCATTTGTATTTGAAAAAGAGCATGCAGACAAAACAAGCATACTCATAAGAATACTTCCCAAAGCCTTATATCTCATATCAAATCTCCCGTTTAATTTTTCCCTCGTCATCTATTCTAGCACCAAAAGTCCTTCAAGCAAAAATAAGCATATTTTATTCGGTCTGTACCGACTCGGTTATCACCGAATAAAGCTGCCGCGAAGTTTCCAAAAAAAATACAGAACTGTCATTACAACAGTCCTGCACCTCCCTCACGCCTTCGCTCTAAGATCTGTCTTCTCTTGTCAGCCTTCTCAAACTCAGTTATTTCCTTCATGTTTGATGTAAGCACCTTATATATGGGATTGGGCGTAATACCATCCTTCTGGTACTTAGGGAATGTGCTGGCAAAAGGAACACAGTTTGAACCGGTATAAATAAGTCCCTGACCTGCAGGAGCTGATGTGATTACTTCTATCTGCGACTGCGAGAGATTAAGAAGCTCTGATAACCTCTCCCTGTCATTTGGTGCCTGGTTAAGCATCATGACAAAGTTACAGTTAGAAAGCATCTTCCTTGCAGTATCTGACTCCAACAGGTCCTCCACGTTCTGTGTTAAACCAGTGGGAACGCCGCCATATTTCCTTGCTCTTTTATAAAGCATGTTAAGGAACGAAGCACTTCTCTCATCTGCAAACAGAAGGTATATCTCATCAACCCAGAACCAGGTATTCTTTCCCTTTTTTCTGTTCTCCATCAGCCTGTTCAAGATGCTGTCCAGAATGATAAGCATTGCTATGGGCTTTAGCTTATCTCCTATATCCTTGATGTTATAAACGATGAATCTGTTATGGAGATCAACGTTTGACTGAAAGCCAAAGGTATTAAGAGATCCTCTTCCGGTATAGAGCTTAAGCGCAATCGCAAGCTCCTTAGCCTCCGCTTCAGGTCTTTCTGCAAGAGCTATCTGAAGATCTGTTAAGGTTGGCATCTCTTCTTTTGGAATCCTCATAAGTCTTCCGTTCTTATCTACAAACGGCTCATAGAGCTTATGGACACATTCATCGATGATGGTCTCCTGTACGGAATTCATCCCAAATGGTGACTTCACAATGACTTCCATAAGTTTCAGGATAAAATCCGCCTTGGCAAGAATAGGATTTGTTTCTTCTGTATCATCTTCGTTAGTCCACTGATATGAGGAATTTATCTCCATGGGATTTATATGCCACTTACCGCCCGGCTCTATCTTGATTGTTTCTCCCCCAACAAGCTTAGAGAGGGCAAGGTATTCGGCTTCAGGATCTATTACGATAAGATCCGAGTTACTTCCAAGAAGGACGTTTAGCATTTCACCCTTGGCCTGCAGACTCTTACCGGATCCCGGTGTTCCAAGGATAAATCCGTTGAAGTTCTGCGTTAAAAGCCTGTTATATAGAATAAGACTTCTTGTATGAAGGTTCTGCGAGTAGTTGATTCCGTCTTTATCATTCAGCTCAAGGTTTGAAAACGGAAGTGATACTGTAGCTACGGAAGTGGATTTAAGTGTTCTCCTTCTGTGATACGGTATCTCAACATCAAGAAGTGGAAGGGTTGTATTAAAGCCCTCTTCCTGACAGTCATATATGGTCTCACATCCAACTACATCACCCTGACAGTTTGAAATTACTTCTTCTGTGTGCTGGGTAAGCTCTTCCATGGAATCTGCATAAAACATCAGGGTATATGTAACCTTAAAGAGCTTTTCATCCTCATTTATCATGTCAGATCTAAGATCCATCGCCCTATCCACCTGCTCCATTATTCCAAGCGGTACAAACTCCTCAGATAGGTTCTCATTTGAAAGGACCTTTAGGGAATCTCTCTTGGCGCTCTGGGCAAGGGATAGGTTCTTTGTTACAAGTGCACTTGCTTCCTTGTTCTGCATAGGCCTTACATTGATTGTTGCAACCATGTTGAAGCTGACATCCGTTAATCTTACAAAGAATTCATCAGACATCATGCTTGGAAGCTCTGATATGCGCATCACCCTTACATACTTTTTACCAAGTCGCATGTACTTTGGATAAAACTGCATGGAAGTAGGTGCTATCATGTCCTTTATTGAAATGCCCATGCCTCTGATATTGTCAAAGTCGATACCGGATTTCTTATCAGCTGCGCTTTTACCCTTGGATAAGAGCTGCCCCTGATTCCCGGGATTATACATATCAAAGAGGATAGATAGCCTTTCATCGATAGGTGTAACAATGGCATCCGACTGGATCTTTCTCATGTTCTGAGAGATTTCCCTATCCAGGCGCATAAAGGATGCATAGGCTTTTTTCAAATCCTGGGTATGAATACCAAAGGTCATGTACTTTCTTTTTTCGATACCATTTTTTCCTTCGGTTATCCTGTCCAAAGTGATCTCATTTATCTCTCTTCTTAGGTAATCAAGATTATCACCCATCTCCTTTTTAAGGACGCTCTCCCTGAAATCCGCCATGTTTATGTTCTTGTTATGAATGGTTATGGCAAACTCACAATTCTTACCAACAGAGTTTATGAGGCTTCGCCATTTTTTAAGCATGCTGTCCTGTACTTCCAAAGTCTCTGTCTGATAGTTGTTTTCGACTATGTAGTACTGCCTTGTGAAAAAGCCAGGATACGTCTCAATTAGATTTTCCTTTTCATGGACGGCATATATTGGCACAGAATCCTGCGTTGTGATCTTACATGTATTCACAGGTGCTGACATAGGATCTTTTTTCATTATGCCCTGTAAAATACTGGTCTTTGTTTTATCTTTATCCTTTGTCATTTCATCTTTTCCATCCTGAAGGTAAATGATATCTCACCTTCAAAATGTCCTTCGCTGGGAATTTCCACCCATGCTTTTCCATAGGTGTTCACTGCTCTTTTGTCACTTACTTCAAGAGCATTTTTGTAAAGGTTGTCGGTAACACCCTGATCCTTTGCAGAAAAATCTTTGTTCAGCCAGTAATACTTTTCCTGTTCTACATGTCCCCTGAACTTTGTCTCTTCGTTCTTTACAACAAAGTTTTCATCAGGTCTTACACTAACGACTACTCCCTTGGGGAGTGTTCCCATAACTCCGGCTTTATATTCGCCCACATAACTATCCCCTTTTTCCCATTCAAGCTTAAGGTACGGATCAAGAAGGACTTTATAGTCTGCTTTTACAACCCCTGTGGCATCAGCTCTCGCCATGACAACCGCACTGCCATCTTTCTTATATGATGCGGCCTGCGTCCTTATAGGAAGCATAGCCGCGATAGTTATTATTGCCAAAATCTTTAGGATACTCTTTTTCATAATTATCTGTTATCATCTGCAAGTTTAAATGTGTATACTACAGCTCCGTCATACTGAGCAGGCTCATCAATCTGTACTGAAAGAACAACATCCTCAACGAGTGTTGTATCCTTATCGATCATGAATCTCTCAGCATTGCTTCTAGACCCTTCCGCATAAGCAGATCTGAAGCTGACTGCGTCCTGAGTAAGACTTCCTGTTACAGACTTACTTGCCTTCTGCTTGTTAACAAGTGTGATATCTGTCTTATAGATATCATCCTGAAGGGTATCAAGATATCCAAGCTTATCGATTGAATTTACGATTTCACTGGCTTTTTCTGTAGATGAAGATGTAAGTGTTCCGTTTTCAGTAAGTAATCCACCAGTAGGTACAACAAGTAACTTCTTATCTGCAGCAAAGTTACCTTTAACACTGACTTTACCCTCTGCAACAAATGTTCCATCACCGTCTGCATCAGAAAGTGTAAATGCCGCAGGAAGTGATACTGTGTACTCACTTTTAAGCTGACATGAAACCGGGATTGATGCACTTCCATCTGTTGTAAATGACTGTGAATCAGCTGCAAAAGCTGTGATGGGCATTGAAGCTGCCATTAAAACTGCCATAAGTCCTGTAAAAATCTTGTTTTTCATAATTGTTTTTCTCCTCTTTTCTCTTATAAAACTGTAAATACTACTTCATTGTTGGCCTGTGTGAGCTGAACATATCCTGTTTCAGATCCCTCCCAGGCAAAATAAGGCATCTCATTAAAAATGAGTGTATGCTCCCCCTCAGTTAAGTAATCCGCAGGTTCCCATTCGACATGTTCTCCGGCAGGGATAAGGTCTGTGATCTCATAGACCGCTCCTGTGTCCTTGTCGATTATCTGATAAACCATGTAAATATCTTCATTCTCAGCAGCGTTTTCCAGATACACTACTGTATTTGAATTTACACATGTATCCTCGATTCCTGAGAAGTAAACCTGTCTGTCCTTTAATGCATCTTCAAGTGACAGGGTGTCCTTTGATGCAGTTGCTCTTGTATCAAGCCCTAAGATCTGTGCCGTTTCCATCTGCTTTTCTACGCTCTTTCTTGAAGCAATTCCAAAACCAAGCAATATTGCATTGCAGATGATCGCAAGTACGATCCAGATGATAACTTTCTTCTTTACACTTTCGTTTTTCATTTATTAACTCCTTGTTTTCTCTTGTGTTTCACTCTTCCATATATGAAATACCCTCATTTTTGAGTTTTTTAAAAATTTTTTTATTTTATTGCCTTTCTTTCGCACTCTCTTACTTTCTTTCTCATCAAAGCCCTGTATTTAAGCCTTTTGAAGAAAGAAATCTTCTTATCTTTCTTCTGCTTATTTATTTTTTTATAGGCATTGTTATAGAGTTTTACATATCCGTTCTTTGTTCTCATGGTCCTCTTTGAATTCTTATAGACATGCTGGCAGACCTTTTGCATAAATATCTCTTCTGCCGGTCTTCCAAGCTCATCCTTCCTTGAAAAATATCCAAGTACAAGGGCAAATGGCAGGGAAAAGACTACCATCAGCATTACATCCTTAAAAAACAGATACATCAAAAGGGCTATGAAGCCTCCAATTGTGAGGCATACGAGCTGTCTCATGTTAAAGTCCCTAAAGACCTTATGCTCTACTTCTATTTCACTCTCTATTGGATTGTTAATCATGAAAGCCTCCTTACTAAATGATTCCAACGACGCTCTTTGCTATCTGCTGAGACCTTGTGACAAGGGCTACTCTTGCAAAAGAGACAACAACCATGGAGAATATCGCATCTGTTATGTCCTTGAACGTACTGTTTGCCCCTACTACGATTCCTGAGAACAGGTTCATCAGTATCTGATTTGTTGCAAACATGGAAAAGACGATTATTGCTCCTGATATGGAAAGAGCCACCATGTTCTTTATGAAGTGGAGTCCCGATCCTGACACAGGGTTATGTGAGTCCGGTGTCTCAGCAAAGCCAAGAGGTGAAAAGGCTGAAAGAATCATTACTTCCAATGCCCTTCCCCATATAACTACTGACACTACAAGCCTTGCAGCTTTAAGAAGTAGCCATGGGACTATTAGCTCTGTCAGATATGAAACGCTCATTCCGATGTTCTCCATCTCTGTTTCAAGCCAGTCAAAGCCACCTGCAAAGCCATCTCCACCATGGTCATAGTTGGCTATATGGGTGCTGTCCCAGATTATTGATTCGATATCAGATACAATGCTTGAATTTGTAGCATTCTGTATGCCTGTTCCTGCAGCTGCTATTTTTCCTGCAAGCTGTGATCCGATGTTTGCGATAGTAAAGCACCAGGTCATGGCAAAGAAGATACAGACCATTCCGAAGATGAACATGATAAAGCGCCGAAGCAGCTCTTCATCCATCTGTTCCCTCTGCCTTATGGATAAAAGCCCTATAAGGAAAGTGATTATCAGGAACAACAGCGCCAATCCCTTACACATATCATTTACGGATTTAATTATGGTTCCAAGGTTTTGTATGTTCTTTCCGCCAATCTTTATGTTGCTTCCGTTCTGGTCGTAGGTCACTTTCACCTGCTCTGCTACTGTTGCAGTATCGTCACCTGTAAATATGTCATCTATCATGGAAAAGGTCACTCTGTTTAATAAGCCCGGATCATTCTTCCAGTCAGAGGGCTTTGTCTTTGGCGTCTTGTTTGCTGCAAGGGCTACTATCCCTGAAAAGATAAACATCATGCAGACCATCACTGCGATAATGATTTTTCTGTTATACCTTATTGCCGCGCCGGTATTTTTTAGCGCATGCAAAAAGAGTCTTTTTTCTGTTATTTTCTCTGGCATAAAGCCTCCTTTTGAAAAATGGGCAGCTTCAGAGCTGCCCAAGTCTATTACAAAATATAAGGAGAGTTGTTATCTTTAGAAAAATGATCCTACGAATGCTGACGGTGTCTGCCCTGTAAGGACCTTAAATACCGGCACCGGAGCCATCATGATGATTCCTGCAATCAGCTGTCCTCTGCCCTTTGATACAGCCTGTGAATCCGGTCCTGATCCGTCATCCTGAATTCCCTTTGCAATTCCTCTGATTCCTGTGATGGCACCGATTACACCACCAAATACAAGTACTCCGAATACGAGGTTAAGTGCGTTTGTGATTACTGTCTTGATGTCCAGCTCTGTACCGCCTGCCATGCAGGGTGTGATAAGTGCATATGCTGTTGTTACATATGCTGATGCGATAAGTGCATCCTTCTTTGTTTTGATTACTTCTTTAAGTTTCATGTATATTTACTCCTCCATATGTTTACTTTGTTCTCTCCTCCATATATGAAATACCTTCAAAAACAAGGTTTTTCATAATCTTTTGGAAATTTATTTTACTTTTTTCGAATAGATTTTTATGGCAACATTTCCTCTGTAGTTATCAAACTTGTTTGAAACAGACTCTGTTTTAAGGGTAAGTGTGCCGCTTTCGCTATCACCTGATACCCACTGATTTTTTGTCATAGTTGTGGTGTACCAGATATTTGTAGTGTAGCCTTCAAGGTAACTGGATTCTTCAGCTTCAACAAACACAGCATCTTTATCTTCAAGGCCTGTTGTATCAACAATTATCTCTGCGCTTCCTGTAAATCCTATGCCGTCATCTTCAAGTGATATTGAGGCAGGAAGTACTACTGTGAAGCTTCCACCTATTGCAAGTGTTCTGTAGTCTTCTTCCCAGTCGTAATCAAGAAGTGCCTGAGAGTTTGTTATCAGTTTGGTCTTAAGCTTTCTGTCTGGATAAATATAAACTCCATTTGGAAGAAATGCCTGGGTACTAATCTCTGTAACATTGTCACCACCTGTTATTTCAGTCATGTTATAGCATCCCATAAATGTCCAGTGCCCTATTGTAGTAAGGCTATTAGGAAGCTTTAATGATGTGATTCCAAAACAGTTTGCAAAAGCTGAGCCATCAATCTCTGTTACACCTTCCGGTATTTCTGAAATTGCGATCTTTTTACACTGAGTAAACGCCTGCCATTCTATCTTTGTAAGAGCTGATGGAAGCTTATCAATTGTGCATTCCTCACAGCAGTAAAATGTGTTCATTCCGATTTTGGTGACATTATCAGAAAGATATGTGAGAGGCATCTTTGCACAGTTCTTAAATGCAGCATCGCCAATGCTTGTTACACTATCTTCTATCCTTGAAACCATAAGGTTCTCGCAGTTAGAGAAAGCCCCACCTGGAATAATAGTAAGCCCCACAGGAAGTGCTGTAATGGAGAGCTTTTTGCAATTGGCAAAGCCTTGGTCTCCTAAAGTTGTCAGGGTATCCGGAAGCGTATCTGCTGTCATAGAAGTGCAGTTATAGAATCCCCAGTAACCTACTGATGTAAGACCTTCATTAAACTTGGGATCTATACTTGAACAGCCATTGAAACCATACTCACCTACAGTCTGCACGCTCCCCGGTATCTCTTTACAGGTCATGTTTGCACAATCGCTAAAGAGTCTGTCGCCTATGGATGTTATTTTATTTCCAATAATGAGTTCGAATGTCTTATACTTGCAGTTTTCTGCTATAACTGACTTCTTTCCATAGCCATAGCTCTTTGTATTTCCGCTTCCTACTATCACAAGCTTATCGCCATCTGTCTGATCTTCTATGTAGTAAGCAAGTACTGACATATCCCCATCTTCTGAAATATCCCAGGGTTCTATTCCATCTACGTTATATCCGCTGTCATTTTCCGCAATTCCTGTTACTGCTCTTCTGTTATCTGTTGCCCAGTCATAATTAAGCAGAATATCTGACTGCGTATGAAGCATGGTAGCAACCAGCTTTTTATTACTTCCAGACAAGTATGCATAAAATACCTTTTCTCCTATACTTGTAAGTCCATTTCCTCCAGTTATCTCCTTAAGTCGGTCGCAGTAATAAAATGCGTCTTTTGAAATGGTTGTTAATGAATCAGGAAGATAAACTGTTGTCAGCTTAGAACAGGATTTAAATGCACCCTCATCTATAGTTATCACTCCATCAGGAATCATCATTTCTGTTATGCCATCACAGTTGTTAAATGCCTCTTTAGAAACAGTAGTTATCCCTTCAGGCAGCGTATTGATGGTCACGTTATCGCAGCTATAAAATGCAGAATTACCAATCTCAACAAGTGTTGAGGGCAGGCTTGAAATAGTTATATTTGAACAGAATGCAAGCGCTCTTCCTCCGACATTTGTGAGCCCCTCTGGAAGTTCGCTAATTGAAATACCCTTGCAGGAATAAAACGCTGCTTCACCAATTTCCTTTAAACCGGAAGGAAATTGGTTTATCTTTACATTTTTGCATTCGTAAAAGAGGTAACTTCCGATTTTCTCTATTTCATCAGAAAAGACAACCTCGTAGTCTGTTGATGTGATTTCCCTGATAGGAGATTTATTACTGTAACTACCATAGTCCTTGATTCTTCCGCTACCGGTGATGACAAGTCTGTTTTCTCCTTCATACCAGTACGCCATAATGGATCCATCCTGGGCTTCTGACACATCCCACTTTGTTGAGGCATCATCTGTCTCGTATGTGGTGCTTCCAATCGTAAAGACAGTGAAGTGCTCTGTTTCAAAGGTTACGCCGTCTTCACCAGCTTCTGAGTTAAGAAGTGTTACGCCTGCATTGTCATCTTCAATTCTGTAGACTTCGATTTCTTCTTCCGTAGGGATGTCTGCACCTGTGATTTTGATAGTTACGATACTGTCATGTTCAACAGGCTGCCATGTTTCGCCACCTGATATGATTTCAATGTCGTAGGCTTCAAATACTTTAAAGGCGCCCTCACCTGTCTCATCATTTACTGACTGTTCAAGAGCTTCTATGTAGGCGACTTCCTTTACTGAAAGCTCCGCATCCTCTGGGAGCATTCCGATAGCTTCTACCTTTTCGCTACCAACTTCCAGTGAGAGCTCTTTTTCTGTAAGAACATCTTCTGTAACAGATATTTCCTCTGTCACAGGCTCTTCCGAATCTACTGGTGCATCTTCTGTTTCTTCATCACTGTTTTCTGTAGCAGTTTCGATCTCTTTACTCTCAGCTTCTTCATCCATCTTTATATCTTCTAAAGACTCAGGATCTTCAGATGCGATATCAGAAGCTTCTGTTTGTTCTTCATTGCCTTCCGTCTGATCATCTGTTTCCATATCCTGAACGGGCATTTTGTTTTCTTCTAAAGATATGTTTTCTTCTGTCTTATCTTCACTTTCTTCAATGTCATCTTCATTGGTTATTTTGTTTTCTTCAGTGAAGTTTTCATCTAGGTATGTATCTTCTGCTGGCGCTATATCCTCAGCAGCATATGCATTTGTTCCAAGTGCGGAAAATGTCATAGCTCCGGTAAGGACATATGCCATTAGTTTAGAAACCCTGTTTTTAAACATAAAAAAATCTCTCCTTATAATGGTTTTTTTACTTCTCCATATGAGAAATACCATCAAAATTTGAGATTTTTATTTTTCTTTGAAATTTTTTAATTTTTATTTCAGCCCAAGGGATTTTCCTTATGGCACCGCCCCTTTAGGTTTTTGATTTATCTCCCTCATTTGGTCTTATGGTTTTTATATCAAATCGTAAATAAATGTAAAGGACAAGGGCTAACGCCAGCGCAGGAGCGCTTCCTTGACATTTCTTTCCGATTTGTTTTTTGGTAGTCAGGACCAAATAAGGGAGGGGCTATTTCGTGAATTGGCGGTGCCAATCAAATGGATGACACTCCCCACAGTGGAACGTTGATCATCCATTCCTGATCTACATAATCCGCACCGGAGATTCTTATCGCTTCCTTAGGCTTATATTTATCGCAGTACACCTTTAGGCTCTTTGATCTGAGGCTGACTTCAGCTTTTACTTCCAGAGGTACTATATCTTTTCCCTTTTGGATCATGAAGTCGGTCTCATAAGTGGATTTTTCACCTGAATAGTAATAAGGTGTATAGTCCGTATCTGAAACGAGCTGCTGGAGGACATACTGCTCACTGAGTGCTCCCTTAAATTCCGTAAAAATGTCACTCCCTGTAAGTACGCTTTCCACATCAAGTTCACTCATGGCACCAAGAAGTCCTATGTCTATCATAAACAGTTTGAATGCAGAAAAATCGACATATGACTTTAGGGGCATTGCCGGTTTTGATACTTTATTTACCTTGTATGCGATTCCGGCATCAACAAGCCACTGTATTGCTATCTCAAAGTCTTTCTGTCTGGCTCCTTTTTTGATCTGGCCAAAGAAGAACTTTTTATTCTCCTTAGCGAGCTGTGTTGGCAGTGCATTCCATACCATTCGGATCCTGGGAAGTTCATTCTCCTTGACATGCTTACCAAAGTCGCCTTCATACTGGTTTACTATTGATAGCTGAAGGTCTCTGATCTCTGCATAATCTTTATTTTCCGTGAATCTTTCAACTACTTCCGGCATTCCTCCGACAACAAAGTATTCTTTAAGAAGTTCTTTGTATCTCTCAGAAAAATCCTTAAGTTCTCTGTTTTTATAATCTCCAAGATATGATGAGAGTTTATCTTCACCTATGGCTGTAAGGAACTCCCTAAAGTTCATGGGATAAAGTCTGAATTCATCAACTTTTCCTACAGGAAATGAGATTCCATCATGAAGTGCAACGCCAAGTAAGGATCCCGCTGCTATCACGTTATATTCCGGAGCTTCTTCGCAGAAGTACTTTAAGGATTCAACTACCCTTGGAGCAGACTGTACCTCATCAAACACTATAAGGGTCTCTTTGGGATCAATCTCTACATGCAGGTTTATCTCAATGGCATCTATTATCCTTTTAACATCATAGTCATCATCAAAGATGCTGCTCATTTTGGAATTATTGTAAAAAGATATATATACCGTGTTTTTATAATGTTCACGTCCAAACTCCTTCATCAGCCAGGTCTTTCCCACCTGTCTAGCACCCCAAAGGACCATGGGCTTTCTGTGTTTCTTATTTTTCCATGCGACAAGATCATCCATCAGCATTCTTTTCATGACTCTATAACCTCTTATCTTTTGTTCTGATACTAAATTACCTTAATGATATTATAGGCGAAAAAGCGTATCGCAACAACACTTTTTCCGACGAAAAAGTGTAATATTACAACATTTTTTCGTCGGAATATCTTCTTAGAAGTCATTTTTCAGCGAATTTATTTTAGACAAAATCAAACTCCGAATATGGGTCATAGCCTTCTAGGACTTCTGTTACTTTACTTCTATCTTCCACATTTAGGCGAAGGAAGTTTAGGATCTCTGCCGGAGACAGGTTTATCTTTTTTTCTTTTAGCATATTTATTATTTCTTCCTC
>JAEEGL017107787.1_pt1 | contig 12107 bp, 10 predicted proteins | sample 9134231 | NCBI WGS metagenome assembly JAEEGL01 (sample SAMN16246548, study PRJNA631951) | gut metagenome | biome: gut microbiome; feature: rumen; material: fiber-attached | host: Bos | place: Iran: Karaj | collected 2018-10
AGCGGTCAAGGCCTTATCTCTTCTCCAATTCGTTGCCTCCTATGATCTGCGGCGCCGGAATCGAACTCTTCAAGATGCTCGAGGAGTCTGACGAACTGCACACCAGGCAGCAGGAGAACGTGAAGTATTTCCGCGAGAAGATGCTCGCCGCCGGCTTCGACTGCAAGCCTACACAGAGCGCAATCCTGGCCGTAATGCTCTACGATGCGCCCCTCAGCCAGAAATTCGCCGCCCGTATGGCGGAAGAGGGAATCTTCGTTACTGGATTCTACTATCCGGTCGTTCCCAAGGGCCAGGCCCGTATCCGCGTGCAAATTTCCGCTGCACATGAGAAGGAGCATCTTGACAAGGCGATTGCAGCATTTATCAAGGTTGGCAAAGAGTTAGGGGTTCTATCATAGTACGAGTTGAAAGCATGACTGCCGTTATCTTAGGTGACGGCAGTTTTTTTTATTTTATAAGACGTGTTTGAGAATTTGTGTGTTTATCTTATAGAAGAATTTGAAAGTGTATCGTGAAGTTGATGAGCAGACGCTGGCCAGATTCTGTTCACAAGGAGACAAAACGGCTGAGGGTGAGTTGTATAGAAGATATGCAGCAAGGGTGTATACACTCTGTAGACGATATGCCGTAGACGATGATGAGGCGAAGGATTTGATGCAAGAATCACTCATTCAGGTTCTTGATAAGATTAACACATATGAGTTCAAGGGCAAAGGATCATTATATGGGTGGATTCGCAAGATAACGGTGAATAAAGCTGTTAATTATATAACGCGTCATCGGTGGCGGTCTTATTCTTTGGACTTTATGTCACATGATAATATTCCCGAGCCAACAGAGGAAGAGATGGAATCAATACCACAGGAAAAATTGATAGAATGGATTTCATCTTTGCCTAGTATTAGAAAGGCTGTATTCAATATGTATTGCATAGATGGTTATTCTCACAAAGAGATTGCCAATTTGTTGAGAATCAGCGAGAAAGGTGCGGCTAGTATGCTGGCAAAAGCGAGAAAACAGCTTAAAGAAAAGATAAGACAGTATTTAAAAGAACAAGAGCTATGAAAGCATGGGAGAAAGTAATCAAAGAGCGTTTGGATTATTACGAAAGTGATCTTCCTGATGGTGGCCTTTGTTTTCATGATAGTGTATGCAGGGCTTCATCAAATAAAAGGAATCCTTTTGTTTGGATATTTGCCTTTGCTATTGCGTGTATTGCGATTGTATTGCTCTTTCATAAACCCTTAACTCAAAGTGACGAGATTATGGTTACCCCACAGTCCGAGACAATTGTTGCAGACGTTACAACCTCTAATGACGTGTGTGAACCGACTAATATAAAAACGTCTTTACCTATTAAAATCAAAAAACAAGATGCAATTGTTAATGAAACGACCCAATCACACAATAGTTCGAAAGAGTCTTTTGAGTCAGAAGAGTCAGTTTTATCAAAAGAGACACATCTGTCAGAAATAGCATTAAAACCAGTTTTTCATTTTCCAAAAAACAATAAACTAACAATTGGAGTAAATAGCAGTTTGTTCGCCGGAAGTGTTGCTGGCCTTGGCTCAATAGGCTTTTTACTTTCTATTCTTATCAGGAGTGCATCAAGTAATACATACCCGGATATCACTTTGCTTGGCGTTGATGGTTATGGGTATTACCCATTAGATATAAAATATAATTATGGCCATCCGAAACAATTTGGGGTATCTCTCAAAATGCCGATCAATGACCGTTTATTTATCACAACTGGACCAAAGTATTCTTTTTATCATTCAAAAGTAGAAAGATTGGATTTAATTAATTTAACAAAAAAAGATACGGAATGGAACATACACTACATAGGGATACCAGTCTGTATGAACTACAGTTTTATTAATAGGAAAAAGTTCGGTTTATATTTTGGCGGAGGAATAGAGCCTTGCATCTGTGTACATGGTCGTGTAATTTACAGGAATCAATCTGAAGTGAAGGAGTATTGTTTAGACAATAACTATGAGGGATTAAAAAAAGATGGGCTTGGAGTATCGCTCCTTGCTATTGGCGGCATTGAGTATTTCATTACCACAAGAATCGGTTTATATATTGAACCTGAATTTTGCTGGCAATTAAAAACAGAGAATAATATACTTCCAACCTACAAACGAGAGCACCCTCAAATGCTCTCTGTATCTACGGGATTAAGAATCAACCTTGGAAACTAAATAATAAGCGTTTATGAAATCACTTTTCTTTTTTGCAATTGTATTATTGACAATTTCCTGCTCTTCTCAAGTGATAGACAGAGCATATCCTGTCCAAAATGATTTATTATTAGAATCGCAGGATTATTCAGTTGGTTTTAATACAGTAAAACATTTTGTTTCTCAGACAAAAACATCAAACTTTAAAAATATAGTCCCTTATGTAAAAAACTCTGACACTTTGTTATATGTTGTGAACAGAGATGACGGGTGGCAAATTATTTCAAATGATCAAAGAACAGAACCTATTCTTGCGTCGGGTTTTGATGGGAATTTGGATCCTATAACAACAGGGCATAACGGTATTAAAGTATGGCTTGAAGCAGCATGTGATTATGTAGAATTAATCAAACAATCTCCCATAGATGAGGTTCAATTGGGAAACATTACTTTTTGGAAATCTTTCCCGGAAATCGCAATCCGTAGTACTGGCGGCGTAAAAAAAACCAAAGATGCATTTGATTCATTGAACGGTGAGACTTACAGATGGAAACTAGTTGAAACAATTGAGCAAACATCTACATCAAGCAACAATGTTCCGCACTTGATAAGTACAAAGTGGGGGCAGGATACACCATGGAACGATGAATTACCTTTTAATAACGGTTATAGGTGTCTAACCGGTTGTGTTGCTGTGGCAATTTCTCAGATCTTTTATTACTGGCATAATGTTTTTGAATATCCCAACGGACTATATCATACGGTTTACGTTAATGATTGGCCATTTCCTTTTATGTACCCTTCGAATCTTTCGATAACAACAACAGATTATAATAATTCCTCAAACAGATGGGATTATATGCCTTTAGATGCCAATGGGAACAATTCTAACTATGTTGGAGATCTTATGATTTATATCGGTGATAGGGTTAATATGGTTTACTCTTCTATTGTTAGTTTTGCAAACATAGATTCCCTCGTCTTTCAAGAAAATGGCATGCAATATTCTCAATCTAATTATGATTATATAACGGTAAGTTCCTGTTTGGATTGTTCTAAGCCCGTTATTATTACTGCAGCTCCTAATAATTCAAATTTAGGACATGCATGGATTATAGATGGTAAAATAACAAGAACAAACTATTATACAACAACGGAAGTTTGGCATGAACTTGTTGAAGATGAAACTATTGGCATTGCTCCTCCTGGGACGTATTACTATACCGATGGACAAGCGCATATGATAGATCCTTATGTATACGACGGGAAGACTACCATTACTTATTCATCAATAACAAATAATTATCTTAGGATGAATTGGGGCTATGATGGCTTATTTGATAATGCAGAGTATTCCTCGGCCGTTTATTGGAGGCCATCACTTGATATGTCACCTTTTACATCAAATGCCACTATTTATTATAATTTTACAAACTAAATACAATGAAAAAGTATATAATACACATCACCTTATTAGTGTTTACTGTTCTTGTCGCTTGCAATAAGGATAATTCTTCACACAATGAAAAACTCCTTGTTGCCAAGGACCGTGTAATGATAACTCTGTCAAAAGAGCAAGCCGAATATATAAAGACAGGGAATAAGTACTCTCTTACTTTATTTAAAGATCTTTACAACCATTATTCAGGAAAGAGTTTTGTATTTTCTCCATTGAGTACAGAATATGTGCTTACAATGTTAGCCAATGGAGCTGAAGGTCAAACACTTGATGAATTGATGGCGCTTCTTCAGTTCTCCCCAGAGGATATAGTGAGCCTAAACAATTATTATAAGCTTTTATACAGCAAGTTACCCACGTTGGATAATACTGTCAGTTTTGCTACGGCAGATGCAATCATTTACAATACTGATTGTGTGTCCTTGAAGGAACCATTTGTGGCCAGTTTAAGCAATTATTATGATGCACTGATTAAAGGATTTTCATTTTCATCCAATAATATAGATGCTTTGGTATTTACTAATACATGGGTTAAAGAAAAGACTAATGATGTCATTAAATCTATTCTTGAAACCGTAGATTCGAGTGTTTGCGCATATCTTTTAAATACCATGTTCTTTAAGGGTAACTGGAATTCTTCCATCAGTTTTAATCCAAATGATACCAAAGCTGGCAAGTTTACTCGAAATGATGGAAATAAGGTAGATGTAGACTATATGCACCTTGAATCAGATCTGGCGTGTTTATTTTCCACATATTTAGCAGGCATTTCTCTCCCATATGGAAACGGTGCTTTTTGTATGGATATATACTTGCCAGTTGATAATCATTCATTGGATGAGGTTGTATCTTTACTTTCGAATGAGGGTTTACCTAATAACTTTACCACTCAAAAAGTTGTATTAAGCCTTCCAAAATTCACAATAGAAACAAAGAATGATTTAAAAGACGGGATTCTTTCTAAATATATCCCAGCATCTTTTTCACCAAATAATGCAAATTTTTCAAATATAAGCAACTCACGTTTATTTGTTGGACAGTTTTTTCAAAAAGCTAAGATTGATGTCAATGAAGTTGGGACAGAGTCGGCTGCAGTGACTGTTGCCGAAATGGTATTAGGTGGACTACAAAACAATAATATAAAACGTTCATTTAATGCAAATAAGCCCTTCATGTATTGCATACATGAGACCAGCACTAATGCAATACTAATACTTGGCGTATTTAATGGATAATAGCTTTTTAATACAGTAGTTTAAGAAAAAAAACTCGGGGCTTAAGCTCCGAGTTTTTCTTTTGCATATTCTGCAGTCAGTCTGAATGTCTTTTTCCGTGAGGAAGGCGCTTCATACATCGCGTCGTTCATGATGCGTTCGCATATTGAACGGAGGCCGCGCGCTCCAAGCTTGTCTTTGATGGATGTATCAACTATTATGTCCAGCACCTTGGGTTCTATCTCGAGTTTGATGCCGTCTATTTCGAAAAGCTTCTCGTATTGCCTCAGGATTGCGTTTTTAGGTTCGGTAAGGATGCGCTTGAGCGCCTTGCGGTCCAGATTGTCAAGGCTCATCAGCACGGGGAGACGTCCTACGATTTCCGGAATCAGGCCATACTTGCGTATATCCTGCGCTTCCACGTAGCTGAGCAGATTATCCTTGTCCACCTTCTGCTTCTCGTCCGACCCGAAACCTATCACACGGGTGTTCAGGCGCTGGGCTATGATGCGGTCTATCCCCTCGAAAGCGCCACCGCAGATAAAGAGCACGTTCTTGGTATCGAAGTGGATGAATTCCTGCTCCGGATGCTTGCGTCCGCCGGCAGGAGGCACGTTCACCACGCTTCCTTCCAGGAGTTTTAGCAGGCCCTGCTGCACTCCCTCACCGGACACGTCCCTTGTAATGGAGGGATTGTCGCTCTTTCGGGATATCTTGTCTATCTCGTCGATAAACACTATCCCCATCTCAGCCTGGGCGAGATCATAGTCGGCATCCTGGAGAAGACGCACCAGAAGGCTCTCCACATCCTCACCCACATATCCCGCCTCGGTCAGCACAGTGGCGTCCACGATTGCGAACGGCACCATAAGCATCTTGGCGATCGTGCGCGCAAGCAGGGTCTTGCCCGTGCCGGTGGGGCCGATCAGCAGTATATTCGATTTTTCCAGCTCAACTCCGTCATCGGGACGGTCGATCAGATTGTGAAGGACACGCTTATAGTGGTTATACACAGCTACGGACAGGAGCTTCTTGGCCCTGTCCTGCCCGATCACATACTGGTCCAGGAAGGCCTTGATCTCTTTCGGCTTAGGGACGCGCGCGTTTTCTTTATCTGCCATCACTTCTTCTTTTTGCGGAGTATCCTGTCCACCATACCATAGGCGAGGGCTTCTTCCGAATTCATCCAGTAATCCCTGTCTGCATCGGCGAATACCTTTTCGAATGGCTGGCCGGTGTGTTCGGCAATGATTCGGCAGAGTTCGTCGCGCGTTTTCTCTATTTCCTTGGCGGCTATCAGGATGTCGGATGCCTGTCCATGGGCTCCTCCGAGGGGCTGATGGATAAGCACACGGCTGTGCGTAAGGGCGGAGCGCTTGCCCTTTGTGCCTGCGCACAGAAGCACGCTTCCCATCGATGCGGCCATCCCGGTGCAAACCGTAGCTATGTCGGGATCCACTATCTGCATGGTATCGTAGATGCCGAGGCCTGCGGACACGCTCCCTCCGGGGGTGTTCAGATAAAGAGTAATGTCTGCCGTGCTCTCGGTGCCGGATGCCAGATAAAGCAGCTGGGCCTGGACTATATTCGCCACATCATCGTCTATGGGCACGCCCAGAAAGATGATGCGGTCCATCATCAGGCGGCTGAACACATCCATGCTGGCTACATTCAGCTTGCGCTCCTCTATGATGGTAGGGTTGATGTATGAATCCATCGCCGAGGCATAACGGTGCAGGGTCATGGGCCCTACACCGACTTCGGACTTGGCAAATTTATCGAAATCAGACATAGTTATTTCAGCTCGCGGAATTTCTCCGAGGTGATCTTCTTAGCCTTGATGCTTACCTCTTCCTTAAGTTTGCCGAAGACCTTGTTGTCTTCCACCTGCTCGACAAGGCGGTCGATCTGCTTGCGGTCGCCCATCATGTTCTGCACGGCATCCTTCACGATCTCTTCGGGGACATTGGGCATCCCGTACATTGCATACTGATAATGGACAAAGCCAACTGCGGCATCATGGATGTCCTTCTGCTCTACCTTGAAATCATATTTGCGCATGAAGGCGTTGCGGATGAGCTGCCAGCGGAAGTCTGCGAGGAAGCCCTCGAAATCCTTTTCAATATCTTCCTTGCTAACCTTTCCGCCATTGGCCTCGAACAGCCAGCGCTTCATGAAGGCCTCGGGAAGGTCGAACTTGGTCTTCTCCACGAAATAATCCCGTATGTCCTTGGTGAGCCTCCATTCAGCCTGCTGGGAATATTCGTTCGCAAGACGGGTCTCGAGTTCTTTCTCCAGATCCTCGTCGCTCTTCTCTTCCTTCTTTTCCTCGTAGTACTTCTTGAGGTTCTTGAGCATGTCCGCTTTCTCCTTTGCGGTAGCGCTGATGGTATATTTGGCTATCGTGTCTTCTTTGCCGGCAGAAACCTCGAATTCAGGATAGGTGGCGATATCGAAAACGAATGTGAAATCGTTACCGTCCTTCCACTCGACCTCGGGCTGATTCTCGCTTCCGAGAGGCTCGCCAAGCACGTTGAGCTTGTTCTCTTCAATGAAGTCCTGGAGCCCCTTCGAAATCACTTCGTTCACGGACTCGGCCAGAATCTGGTCGCCATACACGCGGCGCACCAGGCTCTCAGGGACCATTCCTTTGCGGAACCCCTTGAAATCAGCCGTCTTGCGGCGCTGGGAGAGTTTCTTACGTTCAATCTCTGCATAGTCACCCTGCTCGATGTTCAGGGTGAGTTCGATGTTCAAGGCATCGAGCTGTTTCTTTTCTAATTTCATTTCAATAAACCTATTAATTTGTTTTTTCTTTTCGGATATGCTATGCGCCCATGGTACATCTGGGCGAGATAATTCTTGAGTGAAGCCTTGACTATGCCAAGGTCCTTAACGCTGATTTCCGCATCCTCGAACTGGCCTTCTTCCATCTTTCCGGCCACTATGTTCTCGACGAAGGCATCGAACGCCTCGGGGGTGTATTCCTTCAATGAACGGGACGCAGCCTCTATGCTGTCGCACAGCATCAGTATAGTCTGTTCACGCGTCACAGGCTTGATCCCTGGATAAGTAAATTCCCCTATCTCTGCCGGGCTGCCGCCGGAATTCAGGAATTTGTTGTAGAAGTAGCTTACCACCGTAGTCCCATGATGCGAAAGGATAAAGCCGCGGATGGCGGAAGGAAGACGGTGCTTTTGGGCGAGTTCATCGCCATCTGTCACATGTTTTATGATATCCTGCGCGCTTTGCTGGGGGCTGAGGCCCTCATGATAATGCTGCATCCCTTCGGTAAGGAGCATGGATTCATTCTCCACGAAGCACATGGGGTTGAGTATCTTGCCTATATCGTGATAGAGGGCGCCCGCGCGGACCAGCATGACATTTGCGCCAACCGCCCCTGCGACTGCGTCCGCCATATTCATAACCTGAAGGGAGTGCTGGAACGTGCCTGGTGCTTTCTGTTCAAGCTCACGCAGGATAGGGCTTGAAGTATCGCAGAGTTCCCTGAGCCTGTAAACAGACACCAGATTGAAAATCTTCTCGAACAGATAGGAAAGAGGATACCCTGCCACACAGAGGAATGCAGAGAAGAACAGCAGCCAGGCTGTGCGGAGTATGCTTCCGCCGGCAAGTTCGGTAAGCCTGAGACCCAGGAATACGGCGAACAGCACGGCAAAGGTAATGAATGCGTTCAGGAACTGCCTCCAGCCGCGGTTGAAATGTTTGAAGGTGATCATGGAGATCACCCCGCCTGCAAGGAAGACTACGAATACCGCCTTCCCTCCCTCGGCAAAGAGCAGCAGCGGAAGCAGGGAAACCATATAAACCATCACCACGAGCCTGTCATCGAAGAAAGCTTCGAGCAGCAGGGCGCAGAGCACGAAGGGGATAGCGCACAGGTAATCCGGATGCGTGCGTGGAATGACGATGGAAAGCACGGTGAAAACAGTGAATACCAGCAGCAGATAGAGATACTTTCCGCTGTCGGAGAATACGGCGGGATTCACCAGCCTGATGGAGAAGAACAGGAACACCACCATCAGCAGGGCGATAACCGCATTCCCAAGCCAGAAAAGCACCCCGCCGGTAGATGAGCCCATGATGGAATTGTATTCCTTTTCATAGGAACTGATCATCTGGGCAATCTCGGCCGTTACTATCTCACCTTCCGATACTATCTGCTGCCCGGCGCTCACGTAACCGGATGTAGGAGAAACGGATATGCTGGCATCGGAACTCAACTGCTCGCTGGCCAGCCGGTCGTAGCTCAGGTCCGGAACAACCAGATCCGGCGCAGAGACGCTTCGCAGGACGGAATCCACATTGACACCGGGCCACTGCCCAGCAACCGATGAAACGAAAGCATCGCGGGCATCAGCCAGACGGGACACTTCCGTAACCGGCCTCGCGGCAGCGCGCTTGTCCCTCTGCACATAGATGATCTCCGACGGGCTGTCTATCCCTTCATCTCCCACCACTCCCCTGTCATACACGGCCTTCAGTGATGCGACGACCGTAGGGCGGAGGTACTCGAATTCCCCAAGATCCATGGTCTCGGCAGCTCGCACGTTACGGTTGACCACTTCGTCCAGATACTTGTAATACGGGACGATCTGGCCGGCAGCCTGGCGCCTTTCCTCCATCAGCTCATCTTCCGACTTGAGTATGGGAAAATCCAGACGGGCGATGAGTGTTTCGTGCTCCCAGGGAGCTCCCTTTCGGTAATCATATCTCATCCTCGCGCTGCGCGGCAGCACAAGAAGGATGACCAGGAACACTAGCAGGAGGGGAAGGAACTTTTTCATTTGAACGGACTGTTGGCCTCTCTGGCGATGTATTTATATGTCAGTTTATCGGTCAGGCGCGGGAAGAGCCTGTGCGCCCATACGGTTGCTTTCCCGAGAGCGGTGAGCGTGCAGGTGGACCTGCGCTTGCGAAGGGCCCTGGCAAGATGCTCCGCGCACTTCTCCGCGCTCATCAGTTTGCCTTCGTCCAGCGGAGTCTCTCCCTGCGCCGAACCGTCGGCGGTAAGCGCGGCGTTGCGCACGTTGGAAGAAGTGTATCCGGGAGCGAACACCAGCACGCCGAGACCATCTTTCAGATGTTCGATGCGAAGGGTGTCCAGGAAACCGCGTATGGCATATTTGGAGGATGAGTACCCCGTCCGTGCCGGAAGCGCGGAATAACCGGCGATGCTGATGACGCCTACCACCTGTCCCTTGCGTTCAAGCAGATACGGGAGGGCGTACTTGGTGCAGTTCACTGTGCCCCAGAAGTTCACATCCATAAGGGAATGTATAACCTTGAGGTCCAGATCCTTGAACATGGCGCGCATGGACAGGCCGGCATTGTTCACAAGAATGTCAATACCTCCAAAACGGGCGACCGCGGCCTCTATCATGGCCTTGCAGTCCGCCTCGTCGGAAACGTCGCACTTCACGCAGAGCACATGCCCGGCGGGGGCGACGGATGATGCCAGTTCCTCCAGCTTATCAAGCCTCCGGGCGGCAAGCACCACATTCGCGCCGAGGCTGCCGAACAGGCGCGCCGAAGCCAGCCCGATTCCCGAGCTGGCGCCGGTGACGATTATCACCTTGTCTTTGAAGTACTCTTTCACTATTTGACCGTCATTGCAGCGATGTCGTCGCCGTCGTAAAGGCCGGCGTCAAGCTTTGCCTTAATCTCCTTGAATGCATTGAGGGTGTACTGCACATCTTCCATGGTATGCGCGGCCGTGCAGACTATGCGGAAGATGATCATGCCCTTGGGGATAACCGGATAGATTACCATCGAGCAGAATATCTTGTAGTTCTCGCGCAGGTCCTTGGCCATCTTTGTGGCCTGGGCGATACCGCCCTTGATATGGACGGGGGTCACGCAGGCCTGCGCCTCTCCAATGTCGAATCCTTCTTTCTTGAATCCGTCCTGGATTGCATGGGTGATGGCCCAGCATTTCTTGCGGAGCTCGTCTCCCTCGGGAGAATCGATGATCTCCATACGCTTGAGGTTGCCTATCACAAGAGGCATGGGAAGGCTCTTGGCATACATCTGGCTGCGCATGTTTGCGCGCAGGTAATTGATGATGTAGTGAGGGCCGGCGACGAATCCGCCGATGGAAGCCATGCTCTTCGCAAAGGCTCCGATATAGATATCGATATCGTCCATCACCCCGAAATGCTCGGATGTGCCGCGTCCGTGTTCGCCAAGAAGGCCGAAACCGTGGGCATCGTCGATAAGGATGCGGAACTTGTGTTTCTTCTTGAGGGCAACGATTTCATCGAGCTTGCCGAGCGCTCCGGTCATGCCGTAAACGCCTTCGGTGATAAGCAGCACGCCACCGCCGTTTTCCTCCGCCTCAGCGCAGGCGCGGGTGAGCACCTTGTCGCAGTCAACCATGTTGTTGTGGCGGTACTTATACTTGCTGCCGATGTGGAGACGGATGCCGTCCAGCAGGCAGGCATGGCATTCTGCGTCATAGACCACCACGTCGTGGCGGGCAAGCAGGGCGTCGATGGTGGATACTATTCCCTGGTAGCCGAAATTGAAGAGGAAGGCATCTTCCTTCTTCTCGAAATCGGCGAACACCTTTTCGAGTTTTTCGTGGTAACGGGTATGCCCGGACATCATACGGGCGCCCATGGGATATGCGAGTCCCCAGTCGGCCGCTCCCTGAGCATCGGCCTTGCGCACCTCGGGATGGTTTGCCAGGCCTAGATAGTTGTTGAGGCTCCAGTTAAGCACCGGAATGCCGTTGAATGTCATGTGTGGGCCGAGTTCCCCCTCAAGACGGGGATACATGTAATAGCCGAAGCCCTGTTCGAAATACTGCCCGATAGGGCCGCCGGAATCGCGTGCGATGCGATCGAAAATGTCTAACATATCAGTGTAGTTTAAGCGTCGATATTTGCGTAATGCGCGTTTTCTTCAATGAACTGCCTGCGTGGCGGGACATCGTCTCCCATGAGCATGCTGAAGGTGCGTTCCGCCTGGGCGGCGTTCTCGATGGTAATCTGGCGAAGGCGCCTGTTGGCGGGATCCATTGTGGTTTCCCAGAGCTGCTGGTCGCTCATTTCACCGAGACCTTTGTAGCGCTGGATGGTATAGCCCTTGTCGGAACCCTTGCCAAGACGGAGGGCTGCTTCTTCGCGCTGCTCTTCAGTCCAGCAATAGACCTCCTCCTTGCCTTTCTTGACAAGGTAGAGCGGAGGAGTTGCCAGATAGACGTATCCGTTCTTGATGAGG
>JAEEGL017310094.1_pt1 | contig 12107 bp, 10 predicted proteins | sample 9134231 | NCBI WGS metagenome assembly JAEEGL01 (sample SAMN16246548, study PRJNA631951) | gut metagenome | biome: gut microbiome; feature: rumen; material: fiber-attached | host: Bos | place: Iran: Karaj | collected 2018-10
AATAGATAGTACAAATTTCCGTCTGACGAGAAGGAGGTACCTATGAAACGGTTATGTCACCTGATTTCCATTCTGTTTGCCGCAAGGATTACGCTATGCTTTACGATCACCGCCTTTGCTGATGAAAAGAAGTATGATATAGACTTCACACGCGAAGAAGCCTATGCTGCTGTTATGAACACCACGCCAACACAAGCTAAAAACCTGTACGGCGGGGATGCTTCCTATTACGAGGCACTTACCCAAGAGGACAAGGAACAGCTTTTTGATATGATGTGGAAAGCAACAGTAAGTGGAATCCTTTATGAAGATACCGGAAAAAACACAACGATTCATCTCGACGGATTTCTGGATGATTATTTTAGTGCTGTAATATTTGCATTTGCAGAAGCTGAATCCACGGAAGAAGGTCTAAACAATCTTCATAGTGATATTGCTGACGCAAATAAACAGTATTTTTCGGAAGATTCCGCCGATTACGAAAACGTCGAAATCGTCGAGAAACAAGAACCGAACGAAACAACTAAGCGCATCCAGCAGGAAGTTACCACCGCGGCAAATTCACCGGAAACAACCGCACAGGTTACGACAATACCTGTAACAGAGCAGAAAAAGAGCAGTCATACAGGTCTGATCGTATTCCTTTGCCTTGTCGCCGTTGGCGCAGGAGCTGGCATCGGCTATTTTGTCATACAGAAAAAGTCTCAGAAATAATTGATTCATGCTCCCGGTTCTGATCGGGAGCATTTTCTATCCGATCAGGAGGGAAGGATCAACTGTTTTCCATGTAAACGTACTGTTTTTGATATCTGTTTGAATATGCAAATAGTAGTACGGTGCATTCGTTTCATGTCCGTCACATCTTCTGGCGTCTGTGACAGTTCCGATCTGCTGTCCAGCTTCTACAACATCGCCTTCGGATAGTCCGGCAACCGGTGTAATATTTTCATACGTTGCACGAACCTTAGTCGTATCATCTCTTTCTATCCAGAAATGGACTTCATATTCCCGATCCGCCGCAGAGAGTTTGATCTTTCCGTTTCCAATATCTGTTATTTTTCCGGTAAACATCGCATAAACCGGTGTACCAGGCGTTGCACTGATGTCGATACCGTCATGCATTCTGGCATCGGTTTCCAGACCGCAGTGCATTGTTCCCCACTCATACGTGGTATAGCCGTATCCGTGCATGATTCCGTTGCTCAGCATAATTTCGCGGAACTCTCCAGGCGTCGGCTTGCTGATCGCCTGATGTCCGCCGTACAGCTGAATCGGTGTGCCGCTTTCTGTTGTTGTTCCGCCGGTCAGGACTTGATAATACTGATACATCTCGTCATTCAGCAGATGCCGGATCGCATCATCGAGTGACCGAACCTGAACCATACCGTATTCCAGCTCTCTTTCGCTTGTAATAACCCATTGGTGCTGATACTGGCAAAGCCTGTCTGCCTCCCATTCAGGTTCCAGAATCACATACCAACCGGTCGCGCAAGCCCATTCCGGCGTGTCCGGCCCGACATTCAGTATCTCGCCGTTTTCCAGATTGTAATGCAGCCAGTACTCATAGTAGGTTTCACCAGCGTCATTCTCAAGCGCATGATAGTCTGCAAATCCTTTTATTTCATCAGGCAGATTTTCAAAGGTCAGAAGCCCGTGATGCCATCCGCCAGCAATTCCTATTGTTGCTTTTCCAAGATAGCCCATCGGGCCGTAATCCGGCAGCCGCGGTGCAGTTGCATCGTAGCTATAATGTTCACCGCCGAAATAAGTATGCTCAAATGCATACTGACTGTTAAACAGTTCTTTCAGCGCATCTTTCGCAGCATTATTGAATTTCCACATCTTCATTTCATGTGCATCTTCATCATAATCATAGAGGTATGCACAAAGGAAAGACCAGATTTTCCAAATGTCATAGTCAACAGCTCCGGAACGATTGGTAAATACTTCAGGACGTCTGCTGTAACCGTCCGGATCAACTCCGAAATGCCGCAGCCCGTTCCGCCAATGGTTCCGTGAGCCGCATTGAACGATCGCCGCATTGGTATCGTACAGCAGCTTGGTGTAGTATTCCTCTGCTTCAGAAAGGTCTTTGTCCAGCACGTTATATGTGCCGAGCAGGAACGTGGAACTCTCAAACACGGTCAGAACACTGGCAACCGGGCCGACACAGGCAAAGCATATAAAGCCGGTGAATATAAGCGGAACTGCCATTTTTGCAGCACAACTCATGAATCCGTCTGCAATGATCTTTTTTACATCCTGCACGGCCTGTTTCAGCGTTCGGTGCTTGCGCGGCGGTTTCTTATTCTTGGCATTTGCAAGCGATGTGCGCCGCAGCTGACTTTCCCGCCTGTGCAGCTTCTCACTCTGGATGCCGGCTTTCTTGTTCAGCTTTTTCGTGCGCTTCTTCGCACTCTGGAGCTTCTGCCGCCGGGTTTGCTTGACTTTCCCGGCAAGCTCCGTGACCTTTAATGCAGCCTGAACGCCCTCATCATCATCGGCATTCTCCGCAGCCTTGCTGCGCAGAGAAGATTTCAGCGATGAAGCGATGTTTTCGCCCCACTGGTGCTTGGGCTTTGAGTATCTGCGCAACTTCTGCTGTTCGCGGAACAGCCTTTTGTCCGTCCTGTTTACCTTGCGAAGCGAATGCTTCGTTTTCCGATACAGCCTGGACTGATCGTGCTGCCGGTGCAGCTTTTGAATCCGCTTGACCGGCTTTTTCGCCGTCGGCGGCTTTCGCAGCGACAGCTTTGCGGTTTGATGAAGTTTCCGATCTTTCTCAAAAGCGGTTTGCCGCTTCTTCTGAATATGCTTGAGATGCGCCTGGCTTGGCTTCTTGGCGTACATATTTTTGAATCCAATATTGGATTCAACCCGAAACAGCTTGTATTTCCACGCCTCTGCTTTGCTTTGCATCTGCAATTTTAGTTTTTCGCGTGCAATCTGCTCTTTTTGATGATTCAGAGATGCTGCATACTTGGTATTCAGCCGCTGTGCTGCTGTCTGATACTGTGACTTGTTAATGCTGCCGCTGTTATACTGTGCTCTCAGTTTTTGCTGTGCTGCACGGTATTTTGCTTTTTCAGCATTGTAATTTCTGATCATTGCATTCAGGCTTGCAGTCTGCGTTTTGATACTTGCCTCGGCAGCTTTTCGCTTCGCTTGTGAATCTCGTGAATACTTATTCAGGTTAACAGCAGGCTTCTTGCTGTCCTCGTATTCCCGCTTGCTTTTGCGGTACTGGTGATGATCCTTAATAATCGCTGCGGTCACTTTGGCTGCAACAACCGCTGCCTGACCGGTATCGGTCTGCTGCAACTGCTGCTCAACCTTGCCGGATGCAGTCTGTATTGCCTTTTCGGTCAACCTTTCTGTACGGGCATCGAGCTTTGCAATCGGTGTTACAACCGGTTCCACAGCATACCGCTGTGTGAGATATGCAGCTCGTCCGAGCGGCTTTGTGATCTTATCCGCTGTGCGGCGCAGCTTGCTCTGATTTTTGATTTGCTTCAAGGATTATCACCCCCCTTGGAAATTCGGCTCCAATGGAGCCGAATTTATCAGCTAGCCGCATTTTGTTGTTCTTTTTCTTTCGGTTTTGTATCCATAATCCGGTACATCTGTGTATCCTGCGGGAATTTGTCCTCAAACGGAATGACTTTGCCGCCATAAATCAGGAGGCCGTGTCCGGGAGGCGCATTCGTAATGCATTTCTGCTGTTCTTCTGACAGATGCTTGGAATCCGCGAGGATAACACGATCTTCCGGCGACTGCGACAGCAGATACACAAATTCACTGTTGGAGAGGATGCTCTCTGCCATTACCGAATTGCTCAGGTCTTTGACATTCTGTGTGATACCGGACGGAATGCCGCCCCATTTACGGAAACGCTTCCAGATTTCGACGGAATACTTTGCCGTGTGCCGCTCACGCAGCATCAGGTGAAACTCGTCACAGTAATACCATGTGCGCTTCGACTGATTGCGGTTGGAAGAAACGCGCGTCCACACTTCGTTCTGGATGACCAGCATCGCCAGGTCACGCAGCTGTGCGTTCATATCACGGATGTCAAAGCAGACAAGGCGATTCGTGATGTCCACCGTCGTGCGGTGATTGAAGAACTTATGAGAACCGGACACATACATCTCCATGGAATCGGCAACACGTTTTCCGACACCATCGGACATTGCAAATCCGGATTGCAGCCGCAGCTCGTTTTGCAAATCTGCCAACGTCGGCATCGTATCCTTGGACGGATTTGCGCTCGTCATGAATCTTCCGTATACATTTCTCAAACATTTGTCGATCATCGACGTTTCATCTGCTTGCAGCGTATCACCGGTAATCAGGGAACAGAAGCTGATAATAAAATTCGATTTGTCAGAAATCAGCTCCTCACTGACAAGAGTACGGTCAAGCGGAATGTCCAGCGGATTGATGAAGTTACCGGAGCCGGACGAGATCTTTATGACCTGCCCGTGCAGCAATTCAACCAGAGGCGCATATTCTCCCTCCGGATCATTGATGAAAATATCGTCATCCGGTCTGCGCAGGAACACATCGAAGATCTCACGCTTTGCAGAGAATGACTTACCTTTTCCCGGAATACCGAGGAAAATGCCATTCGGATTATCCAGTTTCAGCCGCGATGCCATGATCATGTTTCTGGTCGCAGAGTTCAGACCGTAATACGTGGATTCCGGAGACTGAAACAGCTCATCCGTGGAAAACGGCATAAAACCGGCAATCGCAGAAGTTGTCAGGCAGCGGTCAATCGGAACCTTGTTCACACCGAGCGGCAGCGAAGAACCGATTGCCTCCTCCTGCATGAAATCCAGCTTCACGAGCCGTCCGCCGTTCTTCTGTGTGACACGAATCAGCTTGTCCTGTAAGGTTTTCAGCTTCTTCGGAGTTTCTGCGTAGTATCTGATCGTCAGCGTTGTATGGAACAGACGCTCAGACTTTTCATTCAGATCGGCAAGCAGCTGTTTCAGATCGTTAATATACTCCTTCATTGCTTCCGGCAGAATGTTAATATCGTATCCGGCGCTGCTTGCTTTTTTCTGCTCGTCAACCTGTGATTTCTGAACATCGGACAGTTTGGAACGAACAAACTTCTGCGCAGCCATAGTTTCATAAGGTCTGACATGGATATTCACGGCAAGGATATTTTCTTCCTGCATGAAATCCGAAAGCATACGATCCGGAATTTCCGCACCCACAATATTGATACCGGCGACTGCACCGTAAACATTGCCGATTTCAAACGCAGATCGTTTCAGCACCATGGAAGTCGGAGCGATAAAGTCCTTGTCGGTAAACCCGCCGCGGCGAAGTGTCTCCCAATCAAACAGGAACGGCTGCGATTCAAACGGATTCAGTGCACGGTACATCGAAGCAAGCCGCTGTTCGCCGTTCATGATATGCGCCTCGACATCCATTGCCTTGAAAAGCCGGATGATTTCATTTGCGATATTATCCAGCTTGATCTTGGCATTGCCCGGCGTATCCGATTCCACGGAAAATGTCAGATACTTAAAAAGCCGTCTGCCGTTCGTTCCTTCCTCCAGTTGATGAAACAGGATTTTCGTATATTCCTCACGAATCGGATCGAAAGCATCCCCGGCAGGCGCAACCTGCATCCGTTCTTTCAGCGTTTCGATGTCCGTATTCTGGTTCTCGAATGTGAGCTGAAAGTGAATTGTCTCATCAAAGTAATTCAGAATATCGCAGTATGCCGCGAAGATTTCTTCCTGCTGGCTGTCAGATGCAAGCTGATAATTGCAGTTTCCAAACTCAATCGTCCGGGAATACGTTTTATCTGTCAGCTGACAGATGCCGTTTTTACCCATGCACAGATACGGAATAGTTCGCTGCACCGTCATTTTCTTCTTGCCGGTGAGCTGTGCGATCCGCTTTCTGATCTGTTTTTCCTCTTGCCTGGTCAGCTTTGTTTTCCGCTTTGGCTTTACCGGCTGTGTCGGCGCAGCTGCGGCAGTTTTTTGTTTCTGTGCATTGGATTTCTTGTTTGGCTTGCTTTTTCTGGCTGCTTTTGCTGCCTGTTTTTCTGCTTTTCTCGCCTGCTTTTCTGCCTTTTTCGCAGCTTTTCGTTCTGTCCTTATTTCCTTTTTGGATTTCTTTTCGACAGTTTCCGTTGTCTCCTGATTATCGTTTTCCTTTTCGTTTTGGTTCAGCAACCTTTTTCCCTCCCTGTTTCAGCCGTTTTACAAGCCGCTGGTATTCGATTTCATTCTCGATCAGACTGTACGGACTCTCCGTTTCATAGTGTCTGACCTTATCTGTACTCATATAATTCCGCATCAGTCTGATGTAATCCTCAATGTGCAGGCCGTTTCGTTCAAACATACCCCATACAAGTGCCGGGGCAGCTGCAATGAACATGAGAACGACCGCGAGCGTGATGTCAATACCTTTTGTCAGATAATATACAGGAAAACCGCATATTGCTCCGATCAGAAAGCTCAATGCCTGCCTTTTGGACAGATTAAAAAATAGTTTTTCCTTGATTGCATGAACGTCCTTCGGCACTCGTATATATTTCATATAAACTCCTTAATGCGCATTAAACACAGATTTGGAAATCTGGCCCGATTTCAGAATTGTAAAGCACAGCGCGAGTGCATAGCCCATGAGTAATATCAGGTTCAGTGTGAGATTCGGTGTTGCAGCCGGTGTGCCGGGTGAACCCGGAACAGGCGGAACTGCCGGAGCCGGTGTCACAGCCATACTGGAAAGCACGGCTGTAAAGATAGTCTGGAAGATCGACAGTGCAATCACAATGAAGAAACTCTGAAAGCCGAGCGCAACCATGTTGCGAATCCAGTTTTTTCCGATCTCTCCCCAGTCACGGTTCATAAGAGTCGCAACCGGCAGCGGCGAAGCTGTCAGATACATGAACACTTCGATCATACGCGATGCCAGGACAATAATGACAATCACAAGCATCGCACCTATAATTAGCAGTAAAAGCCCGGACAATAAGATATCCAGCAGCAGCTCAGCGACCGTCATATCCGTTGCATCTATATGAAACTCCGCCACGGATGATAAGTAATCTCCGCCCAATCCGAAAATACTATGGATAGCCTTATTTGTTGCCCATGAGCCGAACGCAAGGAACGCTGAGGCCATATCAAACATTTTGGATACGACCAGGCAGCCGCACAGTACCTTTATACTCCACCGTGCTATGATTGATAAATCCGGTTCTCGGAAATTATTGTGATCCGCAACCATTTGAAGCAGCTCATACAGCAGGATCACCGCCATTATCAGACCTGCAATCGGGACAACGGCATCGACACACAATGTCCGCATGGATTCCCACAGTTGACCAGGATGATCCCCGGATAATGTTGCATCAAATTCAGACGGATGCGTTGAGAGAAAATTCGCAAATAATCCGTCGTGACTATCCATATTGTTATTCATGCCGGTTTTCAGGAGCTCCTGTCCGGAGGACAGCGCCTTTTCAACAATCTCGGCAAGGGCGTTATGGATAGATTCAGAGATTTCGTCTTTCAGTTCTCCTAACCAGTCAGCCACGGTACCACCTCTTTTCTTTGAACCGATGCAGCTTTCGCTGCATCGGTTCTATCTGAATGCGTGTTCATTCCGCCGTGTCTCAGGAAGTACCCTCGGCAAAAGCATCTGACATCATGTCCGAAAGAATCGGGACAAGGACGATACCTGCCATAATGATACCTGCACCGGCCATTGTCTTTTTGATGCCGGTAGACTTTGCAGCACCGTTGCCGTCACCGATGCCCTCGGCAAGATCCACAACACCGAAGATTGCAAAACCGGCACCGACCATGATCAGGATTGCGCGGAGAATCTTCTTCATTGCGGTAATGAAATTCGCCGGATTTACATCGGCAGCGAACGCGGTAACAGAAAACATAGTGACTGCGCACAGTGCCGTGATAACGATAGTGGTAATCTTCTTCGCCTTTGCACAGCGGCGGGACAGTTGGGTATTAGATCTTTGCATTTTAATCAACCTCTCTTGTTTTATTTCCCCGTTTTTGCTTCATAAACGTCAACAACAGTATCTCCCGACACAGTTGCTTTCTGCTGTTTCCGGATGCTATGGGTATACGCAGCGATGTCAAAGGTAAACTTCTTCTCATCAGGCTTTCCCATGTGTGCATCCAGGAGACAGCCATACATCGGATGCTTCGTAATGTCGTACTTGTCGCAGAAAAACGGATGAAAACCGCCGACACGCGCGATACATTTTCCGCGATCCATTGTAAAGATTTCCTCGGATGTCATCAACTCCCTTCCCTGTTTCTGATAGGACACACCACTGGAAGTAGACTGACCTTTATTCAACGAAGTGTTGATAATGTCAATCGTTTCCTTGCCCAAAGCATCAGAAAGCTCTTTGAGCGTGGTTTTTTCACTTCCGCCGAGGAACAGCATTGTATCACAGTTGCCCTCGATTGTATCAGCATTGTCTTTATACAGATCTTTCAACTGAGATTTGGTCTGTAAAACAATACTGGCGGATATTTCACGAGAACGGATTGTAGCAATGAGTTTGTCGAAATTCGGGATTTCTCCGATATTCTTGAACTCATCGAGCAGGCAATGCACATGATATTTCAGCTTGCCTCCCGGATTGCTGTCTGCTCTCGTGCAAAGCAGATTAAACATTTGCGTATACATGATAGCGACCAGAAAATTAAATGTCGCATCCGTATCCGGCACGATCACGAACAGGGCCGACAGCTCGTCACCGAGTTTATCAAGCTCCAATTCGTCATAACTGGTGATTTCCAGAATCTCGTCAATGCTGAACACGCCGAGGCGCGTCGCACAGGAGATCAAGATAGATTTTGCTGTTTTACCGGCAGCCAGCTTATATGCCTTGTATTGCCGTATTGCGAATCTTGCAATGGAAGCCTGCTCGTCGGTCGGCGTTTCACCGTCCAAATCGTTCATAAGCCCCAGGAAATACAGACTGCTTTCCGTATCCTCTGCTTCCAGCTCTGCACTTTCATCGGCATCGAGCATCCGGTTTTCAAGCCAGCGTTCGATTGCCTCAAACAGCAGATCAACATGATTCTTGTATTCCTCGTCATTTTCCCGAACCTCGGAATCGTTAATCAGCTCTATCAGAGAGCCGAAGTTGCGTTCTTCCTCCGGATAGATCGCAAACAGCAGCGCGATATATGATGTATACAGCAGGCGTTCCGCCTTTACCCAAAAGTCCTCAGCAGACTGTTTACTGCCGGCTGTATTCCGTATCAGGACATCGACCAGTTTCAGAATGTCTGCTTCACGATGTCCCTCGCGGATATATGCCATAGGATTATAGTGCATGGACTTTCCGAAATCGACCGTGTTGAAAACCTTGATGTTATACGGCTCATAAATAATCTTGCCGGTTGCATCTTTGAGAGGTTTCCCGTTATCATCTAACTTCGGTCTGCCGCGTTCAAGCATTTTGCCACATTCGATCAATACCAAACCTTTTGGATCGGTAACGACATAGCTTCCGAACATCTGCATCAGATTCGGCTTGATGTAAAACCGCGTCTTACCGGTACCAGATCCGCCGACGATGATGACATTGTGATTTCGCGCAAGTTTGATAATCTTCGGCTTCTGCATCGTCATCCAGAGCGTTGCTGTGATGATGAGATTATCGCAGAAACGCTTTGCCCGTAGAGCCTTGGATTCCTCAACGGTACCCCACCGCGCGCTTCCGTGCTCCTTTCCGGAGCGGAACTGCTTTGCATTTGATTTCTTCAACCGCCACAGTCCATAGAACGCAGCACCGGATGCCAGACCGACCAAGAGATCAATCCAATGCAGACTCGGCAACGGTATTGTTAGCTTATTTGATAAAACATCAATGAAGGACATGAACTTATCGCTGATGTCATGTCCGGCAGCATTGCGAACCGAAAATGAAACAATATTGCCAATGAACGCAAACAGTGCAGCCGGGAGTAAATGCAGCAGCATTTTTTTGAACTTGGCTGAATCCATTACCGTGACACCTCACCGTGCGAGAGATTTCGCTCATGCGATTTGTCATGAGATTTGTTGTGCGCCTTTTGCGCATTCTTAGCAATCTCCTGACGTTTCTCCTTTGGGATCGTGTGTTCCGTGACACGCTTCTGCATCACACCGGCATAGTCTGCGAATGCCCTCTGTATATCTTCCATGCGGTTTGACTGGAAGATCACATGAAACACCGGCGGATCGCTGCCGACCTCTCTGCGCAGCGCAAACTGCACATGATGCCGCTTCGCTGCTTTCTCAAAATCCTTGATGTTACTTGCGTTTATCTCGATACTTTCCAGATTTCTGCCGGATTTGGCAGCCAGATCGCCAAGCGTTGTTCTTGTTCGTCTGGAAGTATCCGGGTGTTTCAGTATGTCCGCGAGTGCCGTTTTCAGGACGTCCGATGTCATTTTCTCAGCTTCGACGATGACATCGAGCGTTTTCTTGGCGACCTGATCGGAAGTGGACGGCATCAGAAGTTACTGCCGAAACGGAAAAGATGCGTATTTCCGTTTGCGATTGCAGCAAGGAACCGGTCATAATCGTTCCGCAGCTCTGCTTCGCTGCTGTAATAACCGAGCTGAACCGGCTCGTCGGGTTCCTCGGTCAGAGGGACAGCATCTGCCATCCAGTAACCGGCGATCGCATATGCGGTTGCTCCGCGATCAGTTTGTCCGGTAATGGGAGAGATGCTGCGGAGAAAGGCAAGGTTAATCAGCTCGCCGTCCATAGTTTCAAGAAGCATTGTCATTTCAAATTCCTCCGTTTCGTGTATTTTGCATTATGCGCTGTTTTGAGGCGTGTCTGGTATCGTTTAGGTATCCCGATACCAGACAGCCGTACAAACGTCCTGAAATCGCATTCTGAGCGATTTTAGAGCGTATCAGATAGCCGGAATGTCTGTCAGCGTTTCCGCATCGCTGTCCTCCAGCCATTTCCAGAGACAGGATTTCAGATATGCCGACCGGTGTGTGATCTTGTCCCGGCGTTCCTCGTAGATTTCCTCCCAGCGTGTTTCAAAACTCAGCAGCCAGTCCATGAGGCAGCCGTCGGCAGCAATGCGCTCGTTGATCTTGTCGATGACCTGTCCGGCCCGCACGGTGCGCTTGTTGTATTTGGCTGTTTCGGTCGTAGCCATGGATGCCAGCGCGGAAAAAATTCCGATAATAGGATCAAACGGATCTTCCGTGCGGTAAGTCTCAAAACTCGCTGCCAGTCGCAAAGCCATATCCATGACCGGCTTGCTCTTAGCGAAGCTGTGCGGAATCCTGCATTCTCTCAGGGCATCGTTGCTCAGTGCTTCGCTCCTCATCCACTCCCGCAGCTCCTGATCGCTTTCCGGTCTGGAATAGGGGAACTGATACCCGATAGCTTCGAGCGTATCCACCAGTCCATTCGGCAGCTCTGCTGCTCTATCCATCAATCCATCATCGGAGTTTTCCGCAGCGTCAGGATTGATAGATTGATTGAGTTTTTGATTCGATGAGTTTTTGATTTCTTGAGTATTTAATTGCGTTGGATTTTCCAATATAGGTTTTTCCAATATAGGATTTTCCAATGTTGGATTATCCAATATTGGAAAATCCAATTCTGGTTGGAATTGCGTATCTACGTTGTTTTTATTTGGCTTTTGTTTTAACTTTGTGTTTGTTTTATTTTTTGACTTTGCTTTTTCGTCGTTTTCATAGTTTGTTTTAATTTTGAAGTAAGGGTTCTGCGCCGGATCTTCGTATACCTGATACTCCATTCTTCCCAAAGTACCGTTGGGGTTACGCTGCCGATTTCTTTGCAGATACCCGGCTGCTTCGAGTTCCAAAACTCCTGTTCGTGTCGAATCAATGTTATCCTTTGCGCACGTTGCCAATCCTGCGAGGGTATAATCCCATTCCGGTGGGAAACTCAGAATCGTTGACATCAGTCCGCGGGCTTTCCAAGTCAGGTTCGGATCACGGAGATGAACATTGGACATGATCGTGTAATTATCCCGACGCGGCACCCGAAAAATAGTGCCGTTGGAAACACTTCCTGCCATGATTATTCCTCCTTTCCGTCAACATCGTCAG
>JAEEGL010190343.1_pt1 | contig 12106 bp, 10 predicted proteins | sample 9134231 | NCBI WGS metagenome assembly JAEEGL01 (sample SAMN16246548, study PRJNA631951) | gut metagenome | biome: gut microbiome; feature: rumen; material: fiber-attached | host: Bos | place: Iran: Karaj | collected 2018-10
CTAGTCCTGCTGGCTGCCCTCCCTACAGAGTATTACCAAACGTGGTGGATATATATCTTGGCTGCCGCCTTTCTCGTCACCTACGCCATCTTCCGCTACCTCATCTACAAAGCCAGGTAATTGACTATGATCAAGCGCATTGAGCAGTTGTGGTTGCAGTGGGGTGATGTCGTGCGGTTCCTTTTGTGGGGCTTGACGGTGGCGTTGGTATGCTTTTTGCTGTATAGGGTGGCGATGAGAAATACAGCTCCACATCTAACGCCCATGAGCGAGGGTGCGCGCGATAGCCTGATGACGGTTGTCGTGCCTCGCTCTGTTGCCGACACGCTGGTAAGGTATGACGCCTTTGACGTGCACTTCAACAGTGGACGGGGCATTGCCAATTGCGCCCTTTATGAGCTCGTTGACAACGAACTATACGGAACGGCTGAGCGGGCGGGAGAGTTCTTGCAGGATGAGGGCGTGATGGGATGCCCCTCGCCGCAGGATTATGCCGGTAGCGGCATGGACCGCGGTCATCTGGTGCCTGCAGCCGACCTCAAGTGGAACGAAGCGGCGATGCGTCAGTCCTTCCTGCTGACCAATGTGGCTCCCATGCACAAGACGCTCAACGAGGGCGGCTGGGCCAAACTCGAGGAGAAGGTGCGCGAGTGGACGGTGCGTGACAGCGCCCTGCTGGTGTTCACAGGCCCGGTCGTGAGTGAAAACGACACAACGTTGACTGGCAGACGGGTCACTGTCCCGAGTGCTTATTATAAAATCGTGATGGCACCCTGTGTGAGGCCCATGCGCGTCATCGCCTTTATCTATCCCAATGGCTATAGCGGCGGACGCCTGCAGCAATATGCCGTGAGCGTCGATGAGGTGGAGCAGAGGACAGGCCTGGATTTCTTCCCGTATCTGCCTGGTGATGAGCAGAAGCGGCTGGAGAGTGTCGTTCATATTGATGCGTGGACAAATTAGATAATTGAGATATGAGGCAGATAGCAAAGATTTGGGTGCTGGTGGCAGTGATGGTGATGGGCGGAGCCTTGCCACCGCAGTTGATGGGTGAAAATGATGTCACCACCCAGTGGTGTGCCCAAGCCAAGAGCACGAAAAAGTCCAAAAAGAAGAAAAACAATTCTAAGAAGTCTGGAAAATCCAGAAAATCTAACATTGCCAGCAAGCCTGTCGCATCCCAGCTGATGAGCGTCCCTGCCATTGGCAAGACCACGACCGTCGTGCCGCAGCAGAACGCCAATGCCTTGCTGGGCGTGACCATCCCCAAGGGCGTTTCCAACCAGGTCTTGAATTACCAGGCCATCAGGGTGAACTATAACCCGTCGTTGAGGATTCCCAACTGCGTGGCCTATGAACTGACGGCAACCATGGTCGACATGGCCGATGCCCCAGGTCACGAGAACCGCAAGAACTACAACTATGCCCGTGACAACAGTGTCAAGTCCTGCCCCGAGAACTGGGAATACCGCGGCAGTGGCTACAGCCGTGGCCACATGGCTCCTGCGATGGACATGCGTTGGGACAAGACCGCGATGGCGCAATGCTTCTACATGACCAACATGTGTCCGCAGGACACAAAACTCAACAACGACCACTGGCGCGTGCTCGAAGAGAAAGTGCACCGCTGGGCCAAGCGCGACAAGCGTCTGATGGTCTATACGGGTCCCGTCATGGGCAAGAACCCGAGGAAGATCGGTAAGAACAAGCAGAACATCGCCGTCCCCGATGCATTCTTTAAGGTCGTGTATGCCCCCGAGCAGGGCCGTTCCATCGCCTTTATCTACGACAACAAACCCTGCCCCGGCAACATCAGCAAGTATGCCGTGACGGTAGCCGAGGTGGAACGACGCACGGGTCTCAAGTTCTCGAGCGCAATGCCCAAGAACCAATGCAAAGTCGAGGAGTGGCTTTAGGATTTAGGAATTAGATATTAGAAATGAGGAACTGGGGGGCTCCCAATTCCTCATTTCTAATTTTCAATTCCTCACTCCTCTTCCGGGATTTCGGAGATATCGGGGAACTTGAGTGCTGCGATTTGCATCATGCGTGAGATATCGAAGTAGAATCCCTCGGCACTCTTGCCCGCAACGGGTTTTACCTTGATGTAGTCGATGCCACCGTCAAGAGTCTCATGCTCGGTGGCGACAAAACCCAAGAAGTTGATGATATTGTACTCATGCTCGGGCGAGATGACCGCCCAGGGTTCTTCCTTTGTACCTTTTCCACTCGACATGATGGCGGCGATGAGACGATCCAGCCGATACTGCCAGACAGCAGCCCTTGCGTGTTTTTTCTTCTCCTTGAGGACGTAGATATAGAAATTCATCTGATTCAAGTCGAACATGTTGTCGTTGAGCGACAGTTCAGCATATTTCTCAATGCTGTCGCACTCAGCACGCGAATGGGGCTGCTTGTAGTAGAGCTGCTCTACCACATTGCTGTAAATCGACTCGCGGAAGGGGTTATAATCTTCCTGATAGGTGTAACCGTAATAAAAGTTGCGCCATGCTTCAATCGACAGTGTGGTGTCGCTGTAGCTGGTGAATGCCTTCATCAGCTTGGGGTAGTAATAGGCGTTTTTGGGATTGGAAATGACCTCCTTGACATGGTCAAAATCCACCTTCTTGATGGCGAATTTACTGGGTTGGTTGCGTTCGGGTACCTCTTGGCGGTTCTGTGCCCAACTCAGGGTAGTGAATGTGAGCGCCAGAGTAAGTATCAGGATATGTTTGAGTCGTTTCATTAGTCTAAGTATTCAGTTTTCGGTTGTCAGTCGATGACGATTCCCATGATGGCGATACACACGATGGACAGCGCGACAATGGCGGGCAGACACTTGGCGGCAAAGTAGCGCCAGAACTGGATGGACGGCTTGAGCATCCACTTGCCTGCAGGCGTGCGGCTATAAGCGAGTTGCCCCATGGCGGCTCCCAAGATGACACCCAGCACCATGATGCGTGGTGCAACAAGGATACCCAACATGCCACCTGCCATGGCGGTAAAGCCGACATACAGGTTGCTGGAACTATGTCCGTCGGGCTCGCCTTTAGGTGACAAGTAGAACAGGCCGATGGTGATGAGTGTGGCAATGCCCCAGAAGATGAAAGTAATCATGGGCACGTCAATATAGTAGCTCCAGTGCATGAGCGCCAGTCCAGCATAGGCGGGCACAGCTGCTACCCAGCGGGGCCGCAACACTAGCAGCACAGCCAGAATCAGGCAAATCACGCCAGCAATCAGTAATATTTTATGCAATATCATGAATGGTCTGTTCTTTATACTAATAAACTTGATCTTGGCTCGAATATTGCCCTGCAGGACGCATTATTGTGCCTCTTCGGGTTCGGCGGGTTTGTTGTCGCCGGGATAGGAGACCCGGGCGTGATAGGCTGTGCGCAGGCGTTCCACAAACAGGCGCTTGATTGTCTCCACGTCGCGGAAACTGATGGGTGCTTCACGCAACAGTCCTTCAGCCACTTGCCCGTCAATGATTTTTCCCACCATGGCGGCGATGGATTCTTCGCTATGGTCGCTCAGGCTCTTGGTGGCGGCTTCACAGGCGTCGGCCATCATCAGGATGGCGGCTTCCTTGGTCTGAGGGTTGGGACCGGGATAAGTAAACGGCGTCTTGTCAACCACCTCATCGGGGCGCGCTTCACACGCCTTGTAATAGAAGTATCGTGTCACTCCCTTGCCATGGTGTTGTGCGATGAGATCCTTGATGACCTTAGGCAGGTCAGCATCCTCGGCAAGTTTCAATCCGTTGGTCACGTGGTCGATGACAATCTTGGCGCTGTCTTCAGGACGCACCAGGTGGTCGTGCGGATTCTCACCGACCTGGTTCTCGGTGAAGAAAGCGGGATTCTTGGTTTTGCCCACATCATGGTAGAGGGCACCGGCACGCACGAGCTGCATGTTGGCGCCGATTTTGAGTGCTGCTTCACCACCCAGGTTGGCCACTTGCAGCGAGTGCTGGAAGGTGCCGGGGCAGTTGGTGGACAGTTGGCGCAGCAGCGGGTTATTGATGTCGGCGAGTTCAAGCAGCGTCATGGAAGACGTGAATCCAAAGGCTTTTTCCACAATGGGAATCACCAGGAAAGCAAATGAGAGGATGACGCTGTTAATGAGGAAATAAGCAAAGTAGTATTTGTCGATTTTGCCAAAATCGCCTTCGTTGATGAGTGTCATCGCCACATAGATGATGCAGTAGGCAAGGAAAATGAATGCGGCGCAACGCACCAGCTGAGTGCGCTTGGTCAATTCCTTGACCGAGATGATGGCGATGATGCCCGCCAGGAACTGCATGATGATAAACTCGGCCTGGTGGCTGCTGGCAATGAGCGAGCAGATCAAGGTAGTGACGATGTGGACAAAGAACGAGGTGTGGTCGTCAAAGAACGACGACACGATGATGGGCACGAGGGCAAACGGTATGACATACAGCAGGCTGTACTTGAACCTTACCAACAGGAACACGGCAATGACAAACATCGTGATGAGCGTGATGAGGAACACCATGCGGCGCAGGCTGGCAAATACGTTTTTGCGCAGCAACCTCATGAAGAAGTAAAATGCCAGCATCAGTGTGGCGACTATCAGGATCTGACCCAGCAGGTTCAAGCCCTCGTCCATGTTGCGCCGTTTGTTGCGGTCCAACAATTCGTTTTGGTAGCTCTCGATGGCAGCCGCCTTGCGTGGGGTGACTATCTCGCCACGGGTGATGATGGCCTCGCCCTGTTGAATGGTGCCAGGTGAGCGCAGGGCGTTGCGCAGATCCTCACCCATCCATTTTTCATTCTCATCTTCATCTACCATCATGTTGGGAACCAAGTAGTTGCTGACGTCGACGGCACGCATTGCATCTTGCAATGCGACATTGGACTTGAGCGTGTCGGCAAGCCAGGAATAGGCCTGACGCACAGTCTTCATGTTGGTGGCGTCAACCACCTGCAGTTCGTTGTTGCCCACCAGAAAACGCAATTGCTTGCCCGAGCGGATGTCATTGGCCGCCTCGTTGTCGACGATGCCGTCATTGTACAGTTTGGCAACGGCTTGCAGCAGGGCCTGGCTACCGATGCGGCCTCCCAAGGCGCGATTGAGCAGTGCGAGTTGCTGTTCACCTTTCTTGCGGTCCAGTGTGTATATTTTAGAGAAGTTTTGGTTTACGCTGTCGGTGACGTGCTTGCGGGTGGCCTCGTCCAGCTCGATGTCGAACTGGAAGTTGGCCTCCAGTCGCGAATGGAGCCAGGGCTTGCCCACCTCAAAGCTGTAGGCCCGAGCTTCCTCCTTACTGAAAAACAGTGCCGTGGCAATGAGGATGACGGACAGTATCAGCAGCAGGATAATAATGAGGTTGCTATGCTTACTTGAGATTTTCATGACGGTTTATTTGTCTCAAAGTTTTATGATCTATTTTATAGTCAAGGCCGTGTATTAACTCATTCGGTTGGCTGTGTTCACACCTTTCACCTTCTTGATTTCGCGGCACAGGTTAGTCACCACCGATGCATCGGCCACCAGCACGTCGAGGTCGCAGTTGAACACGCCCTGGTTGGAGGTGACATTCATGCGCTTCATGTTGATAGACATGTTGGTAGAGATGATGTTGACGATGGATTGGAGGATACCCTTCTGGTCAATGCCTTCGATGTGGATGGTGGCCTGGAAGCGGTCACTGTGGTCTTCCCATTGTGTTTGCAGCAGGCGTGAGCCGTAGCTGGCCTTGAGTCGGGCGAGGGTTGGGCAGTCCATTCTGTGGACGACGACCTTGCCCGAGGCATTGAGAAAGCCCACAACGTCGTCTCCAGGAATGGGGTGGCAGCAATCGGCAATCTGATAATTGCTCTTGCCGTCATGAGTTGTGAGGCGGTAGATGACCTTGGTATCGATGGCGGTTTTGGCATCGTTGGTGGTCTCCTTCGGGGTTTCCTTGCCCCTGATGCGTCGCCACCAGGTAATGCGTGTGCCGATTTCTTTCTTATTGATCAGGTCATCGTTGAGAGCAATCTCATCGTTGCCGATCATGAAGAACAGCTCCTCCTTGTTGCTGATGCGTTGGCGAGTGATGGCCTGTGAGAGCACCTCGTTGCTGAATTCCACGTTGTTTTCCTTGAGGAACTCCATGAACCGTTTCTCGCCCTCCTCGATGATGAGTCGTCGCTGGTGGCGCAGGGCGGCACGCAGTCGGGTCTTGCCCTTGGCGGTGACCAGATAGTTCTCCCATTCGGCCTTGGGTACGTTAGAGTTGCTGGTGAGGATTTCCACTTGGTCGCCGCCGTTGAGTTTGTAGGACAGTGGCACCAGCTTGTGGTTGACCTTGCCGGCGATGCAGTGGGTTCCCAGGTCGGTGTGCAGCATGAAGGCCAAGTCGAGGACCGAGGCACCCTTAGGTAGGGTCCAGGGTTCTCCCTTGGGGGTGAACACCACGATCTCGCTGGCGAACAGATTGAGTTTGATGGCATCCAGGAAGTCGATGGCATTGGGCTCGGGATCCTTGAGAATCTCGACAATGGTGCTGAGCCACACGCCCAGTTCCTTTTCCTCTTCACCCTCACCGCTCTTGTATTTCCAGTGAGCGGCAAAGCCGCGCTCGGCGATATCGTCCATCTTGCGGCTGCGTATCTGCACCTCCACCCAGTTGCCGTCGGGGCCCATGACAGTGACGTGCAGCGCACGGTACTTGTTTACCTTGGGCGTTGTCAGCCAGTCGCGCACACGGTCGGGATGTTTAGTGTAGACCTCGGTGATTTCGTTATAGATGTTCCAGCAGATGCGCTTCTCGGCACTCTCGTCATCACAGTCAAACACGATGCGTGCGGCATACAGGTCATACACCTCCTCGAAGGGGATGTGCTTGGTCTGCATCTTGTTCCAAATGGAGAAGCACGACTTGACGCGTGTGAAGAACTCATACTTGAGACCCATGTTGTCCAAACGCTCACGGATGGGCGCCGAGAAACGGGCAAACAGCTCGTTGCGGCTTTCCTCGCTGGCAGCGATCTGGTCCTTGATGCGCTGATACTCGGTGGGGTGATTATACTTGAAACTCAGGTCTTCGAGTTCGGTTTTGATGGCATACAGGCCCAGACGGTGGGCCAGCGGAGCATAGATGTAAAGTGTCTCGCCGGCAATCTTGTACTGCTTGTTGGTGGGCATCGACGACAGAGTGCGCATGTTGTGCAGACGGTCGGCCATCTTGATGAGCACCACGCGCACGTCTTCACTCATGGTGAGCAGCAGTTTGCGGAAATTCTCGGCCTGTACCGATGCTTTGTCGCCGAAGATGCCGCCCGAGATTTTGGTCAAGCCGTCAACGATGCGGGCAATTTTCTTGCCGAAGAGGCCCTCTATGTCTTCGACGGTATAGTCGGTGTCCTCGACTACATCGTGCAGCAGGGCGGCACTGATGCTCGTGGACCCCAGACCGATTTCCTGACTCACGATGGTCGCCACGGCAATCGGGTGCATGATGTATGGCTCGCCCGAGCGACGTCGGATACCTTGATGGGCATCGCGCGCAAACTTGAAGGCCTTGTCGATGATTTCCACTTTTTTGCGGTGATTGCTTGACAAATAGCCATTTAATAAGTTCTGGTAGGCCACCTCAATCATCTGGTCTTCCATTTCGGGCGTTATGTTACTGTTCTGCATCATGAGTCACAATCATTAGAATTGAAACTACAAAGATAGTATAAAGATTTTAGTTTGTAGTCCTTAGTCCTTAGTTTTTGGTTATCCTTGACCTTGACTCTCGGGACGAACGCCGAGGATAGGAGATGCGACATTGAGGCGGCGACGCCAATTGACGGAGTCGGTGATAAGCCAAACGTACCCCCCACTGATGGTGATTTCGTTGACGGGGCCTATGTCGCGAGGCATGCGCAGGATGGCGCGCACTCGGCCGTTTTGGTCACATATCTGTATGCCCAAGTTGGTGACCGCCCACAAGTTGCCCTTGCCATCAAAGGTGATGGACTGGATGTTGAGTGGGCGGCTGTTGTCGTCATTGTGGAGCCAGTAAAAAGGCTCGCCGCAAGTGAGTTTGCTGTCCTTCAGGATGTATTGCCACACGGCGTTGCCGGGTTCGTCGGGAACGATAGCGATGTTGGTCAGGTCCGGATAAATGATGCGGGTGACGGGTTTGCCCGGGATGCCATCGCCAGCCTTGACCCAGCCCTCGTCCTCATCGATGAGCAGATCCTGCAGGAAGTCGTTCTGGGTTTTTCCTGTGGCAGGAGTGGCAGGCCAGTCGCGCCACATCCATTCCATTACCCGCGGGAAGATTTCGGTGGCGCGTTTCACGTTGTGACCGCCATCGCTCCAGTCACATTGTACATCATAGCCGGCAAACTGCAGTGCGCTCGCCATCAGCTGATTACCCTCATACCAGTGGCCAAACAAGGGGTTCCACACGTCATTGCTGCCGTCTTGGATGAACACGCGCAATGGTAGGGGTTCAGTCTTCCGGACCAGGGCCTGCAGGTCGTTGCCGCCGCGCATGGCGACAAATGTGCCCACGCCCGTGAATACCTTGCCGAACAAGTCGGGACGGTGCCATGCAGCATTGAATGCAGCGATACCGCCGCTGCTCAGGCCGAAAATCATCCTGTCCCAAGGGCGTCGTGTCAGGCGGATGGGTTTGCCACTGGGTGTGGTCATCTGCTCGACGGCTGACAGCACCTCGGTCTCAAGGAAACGGGCGAAGGTATCGGTCGTGCTGTCGAATTCATAGCAGCGGTTGTAACGCAGGACGGTGCCGTCGTCAGCACTGACGACACCAGGCTGCAGAAACACTCCGATGGTAATGGGCATCTTGCCCGCAGCGATGAGCGAGTCCATGACCTGGGGCGCATTGCACAGCACACCGTCGAGACCCACATACAGGGCTGCTGGCCGCTTGGCATCGTATTTATCGGGCACATAGACCTGAAAAGTGTGTGTCGTGCCGGGATAAAGTGCCGACTGTTCCAGCGAGCCGTCAATCATCACATGCCCTGCCGCCATGCCGAAGGCTACCATGGCGACTGCCAGAAACAACAAGGTTAATCGTCGTGTAATCATAATCATAGCGCTTTTATTGCTGCAAACTTACATATAATTAACCGCTCCCGCAAGATTTCGATTGGACAAAATGAAACGTGCGGTCCCGGGAGGGATCGCACGCTGTGATGGTATTGGAGAGTGGTTTGTTTTACAGGACACGGCAGGCGCCGACGTAACGGCGGCTGTAGTAGGACTCGGTGTTCTTGCTCTCGGTCACGCCGCTGCTGCAAGCCGAGTGGATGAAATGGAAGGTGTTGTCTTCGTTGACCTTGGTGACGATGCCCACGTGGCCAACACCACCGCGACCGGAACGGCCCTGGAAGAACACGAGGTCGCCAGGCTGCAGGTCGTTCTTCTTCACGCGAACGCCATCGGTAATCTGACCCCTTGATGAACGGTCGAGGTCAATGCCGAAGCGCTTGAATACGTAACTGGTAAAGCCTGAGCAGTCAAAGCCCTTGGGCGAAGATGCACCGTAGCGATAGGGAGTGCCACGGAAACGGTAAGCGTAATTGATGACTTGGTCAACGATGTTGTTGCGGCTATTCTGCTCGAGTTGCTCAAGCACGGTGCCACGATTGCGGGATGCCAGCTGCTGAGCCTCGGCGGTGAAGCTTGTAAAGGTGATTGCTAAAAGAATGAATAATACCGATAAACTTATTTTACTTTTAATAAAACTCATAATATTTATTTTAGTGGACTGGAAAATCCGCACATCGGCGGCCTTTTCGTCAAGGGCATCGAGAACGATAACGATGCCGTACGCCCTGGTTTGCGATGCAAAGGTACTCCAACCTGAAAACCCGACCAAACTATGTAAACACTTGTAAACATTTGGGAAAATCGCCGTTTTTTGACGATTGTTCCACGCAAACTCCCTTGTTATAAGGGCTCACGGCAACCCTGAATGTTTAATATTTGGAAATTAAAAATGGAAAAGTTTACACTTTTTAACATTAAATGGCATCCTATAAGATTTATTTTTTGGATTTTTGCCACAAAAAATAGCCTCCAACCAAAACAAAATGCCCCTTAAAATTGCAAAATGCAATTGATTGGGGCCTTTTTGCTGAAAATAGCGGAAATGTGACTTCGGTAGCCTCTATTGATGGTGGCTGCCACCGTGGAACATTGCAAAAAATGATATTGGTTTTGTCAGTTCGTCTCAGTTGGCGATGAGGTAGCCACCGTAGCTGGGATAGACATGATATTGGCGCATGCCCACCTTATTGTTAATGGCGACGCCGCTGACGGGACCGCCGTCACCGGTGAGCGGGTTGAATCGTGAGCCACAACGGGGGCAAACGGCCTCAAGGTTTTCAGGATTTACCGATAAGATGACTTCCTGACTGATTTCAACGGGGCATGCCAGGTCATAGGCCATGGGCTCATTCATGCCCATCATCAGGAGGACACCGCCAAATCCGGTGTAAGTGTTTACATTGTACGGGAAATTACTGGGCAGTTTCTTGTCACGGTTGAAAATGCGATAATCTCCCATACCGCTCACGCCGTAGGTGTTCCATAGGGCATAACTGCCCAGATCGATGCGTACGGTATAGCGTGGTATCGTTTTGTTGTCAATATGGTCGCAACTGCTGGCTAACATGGTCACCAGCAGGATGACAAGTAAGGTGGTTGACTTGAAAAAACTCATTTTTTTACTGCTTTATTTTTATTAATGAACGCAAAAAATGGCCTTTTGATTGTAGAATTAACCGAAAAAATATAATTTTGCATTCACTAAAACCGTTATTGCTAAGCATGGATCCGTTGTTTTCCATTATCACCGTCACCTGGAACGCCGCCAGTGTCATCGCTCCAACCATCGAGAGTGTGGAGCGGCAAACGAGCAGTGACTACGAAATGCTCATCATCGATGGAGCGTCGACCGACGACACGCTGGCCATCGTGCGACGGGCATCGATAGCGTCGTTGCGTGTGTTCAGCGAGCCGGACAACGGATTGTATGATGCTATGAACAAGGGCATCGCCAGGGCTCGTGGCCGTTACTTGATTTTCCTCAATGCCGGTGACGCTTTTGCCGACGGCACGGTGCTGGCACGCTTGGCTGTGCTCGCAGCAGACGCCCCGGGTGTCATCTATGGTCAGACACAGTTGGTCGATGCTCAGCGCCAAGTGGTGGGAAAACGGCATTTGACAGCACCCAAGCGGCTGTCCGCCGACAGTTTCCTCAAGGGCATGGTGGTGTGTCACCAGGCATTTGTCGTCCGCCGCGATTTGGCCCCGCAATATGACCTGCGCTACCGTTTGAGCGCCGACTATGACTGGTGCATCAGGGTGCTGAAACAGTCGCCCGCCAACGCCTATGCTGGACGTGAGCCCATCATCAGTTACCTGAGCGAGGGAATGACGACACGTCATCATCGCGCCTCGTTGTGGGAACGCTACCGCATCATGTGCCGCCACTATGGCACGCTGATGGCGACGATGGCTCACCTGGCTTTCATTCCGCGCTACTTGAAACGCCGTTTTAGCCGCAGCGCCAATAAGCAGTAGCTCAAGAGAACAGAAATTGGGTAGCATACCCCCAAAAACTATAAACTCACGATATGACTGAAAAGACTAAAGGCAATATCATCACCCGCAACTGGCATCGTTTCAAGGTGTGGTACAAGGGCTTGTACCGTGGCCGCCCTTGGTGGGTCAAGACCTTAGCGGCGTTAGGGACCTTTATCGTCCTGTTCCTGTTGTATCTCGTTGCGGTTGACATCAACCTGCTGTGGCTATTCGGCAAGTCGCCCAGTACCTATAGCATCATGCATCCCCGCAATCCCGAGGCGAGCTACCTCTACAGTGCCGACGGCAAGACAATCGGCAAATACTATGACGAGAACCGCACGCCGGTGACCTATGATTCCATCAACCCGCAGTTCTTCAAGGTGCTCATCGACACCGAGGACGAACGCTTTTATTACCATCACGGTATCGACTTTGGCGGCTTGGGCGCTGCCTTCAAGGATATGGTGCTCCATGGCCGTCCCCGTGGCGCCAGCACCATCACGCAGCAGCTGGTGAAGAACATGTTCCGCACCCGCAG